>Ga0308165_1000506_pt1 | contig 71662 bp, 65 predicted proteins | sample PhyWR2_FD_201032 | JGI IMG/M metagenome (GOLD analysis project Ga0308165, IMG submission 201032) | Phyllosphere microbial communities from UC Gill Tract Community Farm, Albany, California, United States - DLSLW.R2 | ecosystem: Host-associated > Plants > Phyllosphere > Unclassified | place: USA... | reverse complement strand
AGCATCGTTTATAAACGGTGATTGTTAGGGGGTGGAAACCAAGGTCAGAGAAAGATTATCGAGGGCTGTCATGCCAGAAACATCGACCGTCTGATAGTGAATCTTAATTTTTTATTTGTGGTCTGAGTCGTAAATAGTCCAGTACATTGCGTATGGTTCGGACCAGTTTGGCAATTAACGAGAGGTGCATCGCCTAGCTGAATTTTACTCATTAAACATGAGATTCATTAATGGATGTATGTATGTAAGTAGCGGAATGCCGCTAATTTGTACTCTGTGCTTGGCACCAAGAAGAAAAGCCTCCCCTGCATGACACTGCAATAGGGAGGCTTCATTATTTCAGTCAGAGGATCAGGCGCGACGGCGATAACCCATGAATGCCAGCATGCCGGTCAGCAAAGCCAAAGCCCATGCACCAAGAGTAGGTACAGGAGTAGCAGCAGGCAAAGCAGTAACGGAGACCGACTGAGAAACAGCAGGTGCAACTGTGAAATACTCATTGCCGAGCTGATTGGCTTCAATAGTGCAGGTGCCGGTAGTCAAAACTGTCACCGAGCTTCCCGACACAGTGCACACACTTGGCGTCAGACTGCTGTAGGTTACCGGCAAGCCAGATGTAGCCGTTGCTGCGGGCGCCAGAACAAAAGAATTGCCGGTCACAACGCTTTGAGCGGTTTGCGCTGGAAAGGTAATGGTTTGGGCACTTTGGATCGCCACATTCTGCGTTGCTTGGGGCGCTGCATTGAAGGCTACGGCTCCTACCGTGCCCCCGGCTTGGTCTGCCGCTAAAGTGCAAAGACCTCCCGCGACAGGCGTTACGGTTGTACCTGACACGGTGCAAATGGAAGGAGTTAGGCTTGAATATGACACAGGGAGTGTCGAACTCGCAACAGCTGGGGGATCGATACTAAATGCGCCATTGGCCACATTACGTGGAGTAGATTGTGCAGGGAAGGTGATGCTCTGATCGGGTGGAGCATCGATCTGCATGCTTTGCTGCACCGGAGTCGCCGGATCGACGTTGTATGTGAGTCCGCCTACCACCTGTGTTCCAGCAGCGGCATTCGCCTCGATGGTACATACTCCAGTGACAGCCGGGGTGACCAGCGTTACAGCACCGGTGGATGGGTTAACAGTGCAAACTGAAGTAGTTAAACTGCTATAGGTGACAGGCAGATTAGCACTGCTAGTGGTCGGCGGTGTGGGGTTCCAGGAGACAGAGGAACCGTTCATCGCCGAGTAGGTTGCGGGCTCTGGCGCCAAGAAGTTAATGACCTGCTTGGTGGGATCGAGTTCGGCCAGACGCGCAATACCACGGCGCGCCATGCCTGCCACGCTTGTGAATTTGCCGCCGAGGTAGACGGTGCCATCATTGTTAGGCAGCACACTCCAGATCCAACTGTTGGCGCTGAATGAGGTGTCAAATTCGGTATCGAGTGAACCATCGGCGTTGAATCGAGCGATGCGCTGGCGCGGTGCATCTGTCACCACGCTTCCGGTGGTGGGGTCGCTTACCCCAGCCCGGCCGTAGTCGCCACCGACCACAATCTTCTGCTCGCCGCCGACATTCTGCAGGGCCACTGACGTGGCCCACCAGTTGACATAGGACTGGAAGCTGCGGTCTAACGTGCCATCGGTGTTGAGGCGCGCAACACGCCAGTGGATTTCATCAGCGTAGCGATGTGTGCCACCCGCATAAACGATTTTTCCGTCATCTTGAATCGCCAACTGGTAGACCGGCCAAGACCCCGCCCACGCCCCGTTCTGGCCGCCAATTGCCTGGCCTGCGTCAAATGTAGTATCTAAAGAGCCGTTGGCATTCAGACGCGCCACGCTCATACGAGCTACACCATTGACTTGAGAGAAAGAACCGGAGATCAAAATCTTGCCGTCCGATTGCAACTTCACATCTTCAACCTGATTGTTAGGCGAGGCAGTAAAGCTGCTATCCTGGGTTCCATCGGCGTTCAATCGAACTATATAAGAACGCGGCACACCCTCAAATGAAGTGAAATAACCAGCTACCAGGATCTTGCCATCCGGCTGAACGACAATGCTGCGAACGGGACTGTTAACTTGAAACAGCGGTACATTGTGGAAAGTTGTATCGACTGTACCGTCTGCATTTAAGCGAGCTATTCCTGAACTCGTTACTGGAGAAGCACTTCCTGTTCCTGTGACATAGTTGAATTCGCCCCCAATCAGAATCTTTCCATCACTTTGAATTGCGACGGCCCTTACATAGGAGTTAGTTGCTACTTTGAAACTTGTATCCAGGGAGTCATCTGCGTTGAACCTGGCAACGCCTTGAAAACCAGATTGTCCTTCGACGGTGTTGAAAAGACCACCTACGACTAGTCTGCCGGAATTGTCCTTAACCATCGCCATGGTTTCAAGATTGGTGCCTCCCGCCGATGCGAAGTTATCTGGCGCATAGACTGCGCCATAAGCCATTCCTATCGAGCAGGCCAGTATGGTCGCTGACAAGCCTTTAAGAACTGCTTTGTTTTTGAGGTTACGGTTCAATGTCTTGAGCATTCAGGTTCTCCATTTGCATTAGCAACTAAATCCGTTGCATTGTCAGTGCATATTTTTTTGAAGATCTTTGTTTTATTTTCTTTTTCTTTGATTTACTGAAACATTTCAATTAAACATTGAATTTGATAAAAATGTCATGTATGTGACACAATGTTGAGGTCGCGTGTAGTAGCGCTAAAAGGGGTTGGTGTTAGCCATTATGTTAGAAGATTTACTGGCAGAAAAAAATCAAGCGTCACTTTGATTAATTGTTATTTCATTTGTTTTCTTGCCAAATCTTTGGATTTGTTCATTAAATTGATTAATTCACAAGTGCTATCGATTGTAATTTTCAATTCTTGTATCTTGCTGGTTTGCCAGCCTCTACGTTGCCGCCAAATCGCAGTACGCCATGTTTAGCTTGTCACTCATCTTCGCTGGCAGTGAGTGGATAGCTTTGTTTGCGCTCACCTCTTTATAGCTGTGGCAATGGGGTTTAAATTTCTTATCTTAACGACCTTTCAACTCTAGAAGCTTATGAAGATATATGTGGCAGTGGATCGTAAAATAGAGGATCTGTAGTGAGTATTGCGAGGAACGTGTGTTCCAGTATTAATTCAGAGGGGGCTCTACTTTCGGCAGTTGTTTGTGAAATATGGATGAGTAGTGGTTTTGGGAGGAATCCCCATATTTTGGTCGTGGACAGGGACTTGCAGCAGCACAGCAGTTTGGTCGCGGCGCGGCAAAAGACCCTATATACTGTAACGATGGTGGGAAGTGAAAGTCAGATTTTCAATCAAGCATTACTCCAGAATCCAGACCTGATTCTGTTGAATCTTCGCATGCCGGAGCTTCTCGGTCTCAAGGTTGCGATAATGCTCAAGGAGAACCCTTCGATTCGCAACGTGCCTATTATTTTCTTTCTTCGTTACACAAGGCTAGCGAATGGCTGATGGGACTCAGGGCGGGAGCGGTCGACTACATAGTCAAGCCCTACTACGTCGAAGAAGTACAGGAGCGCATTCAAATTCATCTCACGTTGTCGAAAAAATGCGCTGGGTGTATACATTGTGTTAAAGATCTACAGCCGATATCAGTGCTTCTGCCAGCGAATCAAAATATATACAGCTTGCAACGTAATTCATCCTGTCCCATATAGGTGATTTGACCTTAACAGTCAGGCAGGTAGCTAAGGCACTTGATCTTCCTTATCACCGCTTAAACATGGTTTTTGAAGCCATCGATGGCATCACGGTTTTTGAATTTATTCGTCAGGAGCGGATGACGAGGGCTGCGGGAATGCTGAAGCAAACGTCGCTGAGTGTTGCGGAAATTGCTCTGGCATTCGGGTATTCAACCTCTAGCAGCTTTTCCACTGAGTTCAAGAATTACTGGAAGAAGCCACCTTTGCAGTACCGCATAGCTTCCCAGAGAGGCGATGCTCTCTAAATAGGAATGAGTAACTCGTGGGTGAGAGTGAGAGTCAGAATTCGCGGCCGAGCGGCGAGAGACTTGTGCCGGAGGAGGTATCGAACTGCGTTTAAGTCGCTTGAGGACAGCGCGAGAGTTCGTAGGGTACTTTTCAAGGAACTCGCTGGAGATTCTGGTCGTTTGCTGTCGCATGCTCCATAGCTAACAAGCACCAGGGTGTGACCCGCAGTTCCCCCGGATTTATGGTTCGAGTCTAATCGCACCTCCAATATGCGTGCAAGGCCCGCAATGGGTCGACAGCACTCATTCGCGGGCCGACATAGCGGAATTCCAGCTTCCCCTGTGACGGCCTGTGAGCGAGAGGCTGCTTTGGACCTGAAAGCAGTGATGGGGGGAAGTGACTGTTTTGCGTTTAGAAAGAGCGGTATCACTAGGTGAGCGGTAGTTCACCCAGCTGCAATCAGCGGCTGAAACCGCTGCACAACAGACATTGGCAATCGGTGTCCACATGCCAAGCCAGAGCCAGTGAATAAGAACTTTGCGGATGATGAAACCAAGATGGGGCCGGTACCACTGATCCTCCAATCAAGTCCATCGCCGAGGCAAGCCCTGCGCAAAATCAACTTGCCCTCAGCAAACGAGGCCGCACTGCCGAGGGCCCCTCAACTTTCAGGTACGCGATCCTGATCTTGAAGCGCTGCTTCAGTGGTTGAAGTGCAGCTTCCAATTCGCTAGTGTCATCGGTGAAGGTTTTCACGATGAAGCGATCAGTTGCCGGATCGTAGTGGCCGCTGTATACGAGTTCAAGCAGATTTGCATCCTTGGCCAGCGTTTCGCCAATGGTCTGGTTGATCTGCGCTGCCTCGGTGTTGTCGAGCTGGCTGTTGACCAGCGTCACTAGCGCGTATTGCGGCTGGGAGGCGATGTACTTTCGGTCCTGGGGGCGGAGGTTCTTGACATATACCTTCAGCGATGGGTAGCCCGCCCGGGTATTGTCGATCTCAGATTGCGTGTGGCGGTCTGAGAAGTAGGCCACCAGTTCCTCGTTGAGTTGGGCGATAACGGCAGACGCCTGGATGTGCTGGTTGACGGTCCCCGGGCTCAGATCCTTGTTGCCGTTTTGAAGAAGGTTCTCCTTGACGGCTTCATAGAGGGGGCTGCCGGGCGCAAAGGTCGAGACCGTTTGCGCAGTGGCCATGCCGTTGAGAAATACGACCAGCAAACACCCAACCATACGGCTCTTGAGCATCGTCCACACCTTTGAAAAAAATGGGCATGTTGTTGCCCGAAGCCCGAATGGGGTTTCAAGCAGTGACTCTATGTGGCAGGTCAGGAGATATATGGGAGAGTTGAGGCCGTTTGCAGTCAGCCACGCAGCGACATGCCTAAATCCTGCAGATCCTGCACGCACCGTCGCAGGTGCGCCTGCATCTTCTCGGTTTGCACCAGCATCGGCTCCAGCGCATGGCTGCAAGCATCCACCGCAGCAGCAAACGCAGCCACCATCTGCACGCACACAGCATTTTGCAGAGCCGCGTAAAGCGCATCAGGGCCAGTAACACCCGCTGGCAGCACCACGGCAGCGGCTTCCGTTGCCCCGAAATGCCCTCGCAGCTGCTGGCGAAGCTCTACCTCAACCCGCACAGCAACCTCAGCAGACCACAGAGACAGCGGACCCGCATACAACTCCAACAACGCAGGCAGCGCTGGGATGGTCTTGCGCCAAGCTGCGCGCCGCATGGCTGCCTTGCAGTGCTGCAGCCGCTTTGCTCCTGGGCCAAAGCCAGTTGCAACTGCTGCAGCTGGGGCAGCAACTCGGTGTCGATGGCGCCTAGTACGTTTTCTTCCAGGTGGTGCAGCAGCACCTCGGCCGGTTTGCGCTGTTGGCAGGCCTGGGCAGGGGCCAGTATTTCAGTGATGCCGGGATAGGGGCTATTTGTGGAGGTGGCGTCGGACAGTCTTTGAGTTGCGGCTGAAGCCCGCTACGGCGGTGCCTGGGGGGGCCTGGCGCGCTTGCGCCGAAACCATTTTGTGAAATAGGCCACGCGCGAGGCCAGAACACTGCGACACTAACCCCACATTGGGCCGGCATCTTCGGGTTCTCGCGGTGACAGGACCTGCAGGACGCTCCACCGGCATGCCCGGCGCCGTAGTCCTCTCCTTTCTTTTGGAAACCTTTTACATGTGCAAACGCGCTCTCCAGGCCACTGCCGCCGCAGTGGTCTTAGTTCTTTCAGCGCCTTTCGCTACCGCGCGTACGCTGTGCACGCTGATGGCAGACGCCGATTCCGGCCAGCTGCTGGTGCAGCAAGGCCCGGCCTGCTCCGAGCGCGTGACACCTGCCTCGACTTTCAAGCTCGCCATCAGCCTCATGGGCTACGACGCGGGAGTGCTCAAGGATGCTGCAGAGCCTGCCTTGCCGTACCAGGCGGGCTATCCGGATTGGGCGGGCGATGCCTGGCGGCGGGACATCACGCCTACCACCTGGATGCGGGATTCGGTCTTCTGGTACTCGCAGCAGGTGGTCAAGCGGATAGGGCAGGAGCGCTTCGCGCACTACGTGAAGGCATTCGAATATGGCAATGCCGATGTCTCTGCGGTACCGGTCGATGAATCGGGGCAGAACGGGGTCTGGGTGATGAGTTCGCTGCGTATCTCCGCCGAGGAACAGCTCGCGTTCATGCGCAAGATCGTGCGCCGCCAACTGCCGGTGAGTGCCCATGCCTATGACATGACCGCCGGCATTTCGAACTACGGCACCGAGGTCAACGGCTGGACTGTGTATGGCAAGACGGGCACCGGGTCGCCGGGCAGCGACCACCGCTATGACGCGAACCACGCGTATGGCTGGTACGTCGGCTGGGCGACCAGGGGCGCGCGCAGGCTGGCGTTTGTGCGCCTGATCCAGGATGCACAAGCCCTCAAGCCCAACGCAGGGCTGCGTGCGCGCCAAGAGCTTCTTGGGCTTTTGCCAACCGCTGACCAGTAAGAAGGGCATCGCCATGGTCGTGCTGCGTCGCGCGCTTGCCGCCGTTCTTTTGTTTTTCAGCGCATCCTGCGTTCCGGCCCAGACCTTGGCGCTGACGTTTGATGATGGCCTGGACCCTTCGGCCGAGCCTGCGGCCGCATCGTGGAACCGGCAGATCCTGAAGTCGCTCCGCGATGCCGGCATCTCGTCCATGGTGTTTCCGTCACTGGTGCGTACCGGCCGGGGTGAGGGGTTGGACCTCATCGGGGACTGGGGGCGTGCAGGCCACGCCGTGGGCAACCACACATCCCGGCACCGCAGCCTGGGATCGCCTCAAGTGCCGCTTGCGGACTTTATCGGCGATGTCAAGGAGGCCGGCGCCGTGCTGAGCCGGGTACCTGGCTGGTCGATGATGCTGCGCTTTCCGTACCTCAAGGAAGGCAACACGCTGGCCAAGCGGGACGGCATGCGCCTGTGGATGCAGGCCGCAGGCTACAGGGCGGCTCCGGTGTCGATCGACGCGAGCGACTGGTACTACAACCAGGTGTATGTGGCCTGGCTGAGCGACGCAAATGCCGCCAAGGCCGACCAGGTGAAGGCCGCGTACATCGCACATCTGCTGGACCGCGCGGCCTACTACGACGGCCTGGCCCGGCAGGTCCTGGGCCGCAGTCCAGCCCATGTGATGCTGCTGCACACCAACAGGATCAATGCTGCCGCGCTCGATGAATTGATCCGGGCATTCCGGGAGCGCGGGTGGAGTTTCACCACGGCCAGGAGTGCCTTCGATGACCCGATCTATACCGAGCAGATCGATACCTTGCCAACAGGCGAGAGCATCCTCTGGGCCAGCGCCAAGGCGGCGGGGATACCGGGTCTGCGCTACCCGGCCGAGGATTCCGTCTACGAGGCGCCCACGCTACGCGCCCAGGGACTGATACCGGCGCACATGCCGCAGTAATGCAATGGCAAGGGGTTTGACGATGGTGCGGCAGGGGAGCCGCGCTGGGCAGTGCCAGCAGCTCGCCGTCTCTCGGCATCGGTTTGCGCAACACCACCCAGCGCAGCGGGCGGCGGCCCTCAGCGCGATAACCGTGCCAACCAGCGGCGGCGGGCCTGTGTACGGCCTTCGGCAGGAGGGCGATGCCCCTTCGGCGCGCAAAGCCTACGGTCTGGTCTTCTGCCCGAAGCCGGACGGGTGCCGTGAGCGCTTGACATTCAACTTAACTTGAAGCTTAAGCTCGCTGTCTTCTCACCACATCCGATGCTGCAAGGGTAGACATGCAAACCATCTTGGGGGCCAATGGCCAAATCGCGACCGAGCTGGCGCGTGCGTTGAAGCGCCACTACACGCAGAACCTGCGCCTGGTCAGCCGCCAGCCGCGCAAGGTCAACGGTACCGACGAATTGGTCCGTGCCGACCTGCTCGATGCCATACAGACCCTGGACGCAGTGCGTGGCAGTGAGGTCGTGTATTTCACCGCTGGCCTGCCTCCGGACAGCGCATTATGGGAAACGCAATTTCCGGCCATGCTGCGTAACGCACTCGATGCCAGCCGGGCAGCGGGGGGCAAGTTTGTCTACTTTGACAACACCTATATGTATCCGCAAAGCGCGCAGCGGCAGACCGAGGAAACCGTTTTTGCCCCGACAGGGCGCAAGGGCCGCGTGCGGGCCTTGATGGCCGAGATGGTGCTGGCCGAGATGCAACGCGGCGATATCCCCGTCGCCATTGCCCGTGCGCCAGAGTTCTATGGCCCTGGCAAGACCCAGAGCGTCACCAACACGCTGGTGATTGCGCCGCTCAAGGCTGGCCGAAAGGCCAAGGTACCGGTACGGGACGACACGCTGCGTACGCTGATCTGGACGCCCGATGCCAGCCGCGCGATGGCGATCATTGGCAATACGGAGGATGCATACGGCCAGACCTGGCACCTGCCTTGCTGGGACGAGCGCCTGACTTACCAAGCCTTTGTACACCTGGCCGCCACCACTTTCGGGGTGGCGCCACGCTACCGCGTGCTGAGCCACTGGGCGCTGGTGGCTGCGAGCTGGGTGTCCAAGCCGGTGCGCGAGCTGCGCGAACTGCTACCGCGCTATGCGCACGACCTTGTTTTTGATTCGTCCAAGTTCCGGCGTCGTTTTCCGCACTTTGTGGTCACCAGCTACGAACAGGGATTGAGGCACATCGCGCAAGCGTCTTCCTGAGTACACCGTGTGCCCTGCAGGGCGCCGCCCAGCGCGAGGATGGCGGCACACGCTGTGCACGCCAGGCGCTAGGGCTGCCAGAGCTGAGCCGGACCGGCCCGGGAGGTGTTTGCCGCGCAATGCGATTTGAAGACCTGCTCAGGTGCCGGCGCCGTTGGCCCGCTGCTTGCGCCCGGCACGCATCAGCTGGCCCATCTTCTCTTCGGCAGCGGATGCAGAGGGCAGGGATGCAGAATGCTGTGCCAGCACATGGGTGAGCACGCGGCGCGCGTTGTCCTGGCAATCCATGTCATCTGGCCGCGCCTCTATGTCGGCCAACAAGGCCTGCACCTGCCTTTTGCTGGTTTGCAGCTGTTTTTCCATGGCCTTGATGTCGGCCAGTTTCTGGCGCAAGGTGGCCACGACCCCGTCATAGTCCCAGCCTTGCAGGCCGCGTGGCAGCAATGCGCGAATGTCCTCCAGGCTGAAACCCACCTTTTGCGCCATGACCACCAACTCCAGCATTTGCACCATCTCCGGCGGGTAGCTGCGGTAGCCGTTCAAGCCCCGCTGCGCCGCTGGCAGCAGGCCGCTTTGCTCGTAGAAGCGGATGCGCGATGTGGACAGACCTGTGCGTTTGCTCAGTTCACCAATATTCATACGTCATTCTTGTGATGCATTGAACTTCCCTGCACGTTGAAGCTTACTGCGCTGGCAAGGCCAGTGCTGCAGAGGCGGTTGGTGGTGCGCGCCCTCCACCCGCCATGCCAGCGGACGCAACTGGGCCATTGCCGCACGCGGCCCCCTGAAAACGTCTTACACAGCGGTGCAACAGCCTTGTTTTAACGTTCACAGGCTTGGCACCCTTCATTTTCGTCAACCGCTAGGAGTTTTTCATGTCCTTTGTCACTACCAAAGACGGCGTCCAGATTTTTTACAAAGACTGGGGGCCCAAGGACGCACAGCCGATCGTCTTTCACCATGGTTGGCCGCTGAGTGCTGACGACTGGGACAACCAAATGCTGTTCTTTCTTGCCCAGGGCTTTCGCGTGGTAGCGCATGACCGCCGTGGCCATGGCCGCTCCAGCCAGGTCAGCGAAGGCCATGACATGGACCATTACGCGGCGGACACTTCGGCAGTAGCCGAGCATCTCGATCTGCGGCGGGCCATCCATGTGGGCCATTCCACCGGCGGTGGTCAGGTGGCGCGCTATGTGGCCCAGTATGGCCAGCCCCAGGGACGGGTGGCGAAGGCCGTCCTCATCAGCGCCGTGCCACCATTGATGGTCAAGACCCCGGCCAACCCCGAAGGCACACCGATGGAAGTTTTTGACGGTTTTCGCGCCGCGCTGGCCGCCAACCGTGCGCAGTTTTACATCGACGTGCCCACTGGCCCCTTCTACGGCTATAACCGCGCTGGGGCCAAACCGGTACAGGGCACCATCCAGAACTGGTGGCGCCAAGGCATGATGGGCAGCGCCCAAGCGCACTATGAAGGCATCAAGGCATTTTCAGAAACGGACCAGACGGCCGACCTGAAGGCCATCACCGTGCCTACCCTGGTGCTGCAAGGCGATGACGACCAGGTGGTGCCCTATAAAAACGCGGCGGTGCTGCAAGACCAGCTGCTGGCCAACAGCGAGTTGAAAATCTACAAGGGCTATTCGCACGGCATGCATACCGAAAACGCGGATGCCATCAACGCAGATCTGCTTGCGTTCATTCAAAAGTAAGCGGTAGAAGGCACGTGCGCCTCGTTGAGCCCACCGTGGACCCTGCGGCAATGGTCCAGGGTGGGTGCGCCGAACGGCGCCCTGGGTGGAGAGGCACCCGCATTCAACCCATGGGGGCCTCAGCCGCTGATGGGCGTCTCCCCATCGACAGCGTTCCAGCGCAGGACAGGCTTTGGTATCTCCATCCACTGCCGTTGCGCCTTGCACGGCTTTGCGCCATCAAGACGCTGGTGGCACAGGCACGCGCTGCGCAGGCCGGCGTGCTCGCCAGCCACCGGCCATCAGCATCAACAACACCAGCAGTATCGAGCCCCACTGGCCCAGCGTAGGCACCGGGGTGGCTACCGCGTTGACGGGGACGCCGCCAACGATGGTCAGCGTTGCCAGCGCCGTGTTGTTGGCGGTATTGCTGTCTGTGCTATCGGTCACGGCCGCTGTGGCAGCAAAGCTGCCTGCCGCTGTGGGCGTGCCGGTGATGGCACAGGTGACACTGCCGCCGATTGCGAGATTGGCGATATCGCAGGCGCCTAACACCAGGCCTGCGGGCAGGCCGGTCACCGAAGCGGCAGCGCTTGCACTGGCAGGCGCCGTACCACTGTTGGTGATGGTGATACTGCCGCTGTAAGCCGTTCCAACCGTGCCTGCGGGGAGGCTGGTGCTCACGGCCAGGTCTGGAAAAGCACCTACGGCAATGGTGGCGGTGGCGCTGTTGTTGCGGGGGTCGAGATCGGCCGAATCTGTGGCAGCCGCCGTCACAGCGAAGCTGCCTGCTGTGGTAGCGGTGCCATTCACGCTGCAGGTGACGCTGGCGCCGGCGGCCAGATGGGCCACGTTGCAGCTGCCCAGCGTGAGTCCATTGGGCAGGCCTGTGATGGACACCGAGGCAGCGGCATCTGCCGGTCCCGAGCCGTTGTTGGTGATGGTGACCGTGCCGCTGTACGGCATGCCGACCGTAGCGTTGCCAGGCAGGGCGACTGCCATCACCAAGTCGGAAAACACCACCTTGCGGACCACCCCGTTATAGGCGTCACTGATAAATAGGGCGCCTGCGCTGTTGAACGCGACCGCCGAAGCGCCTCTCAGTTGTGCACTGGTAGCAGGACCCCCATCGCCCGAATAGCCGGCAGCACCGGTCCCAACCACCGCCGTGTTGACACCATTGGCGTCCACTTTGAGGACGTTGTTATCCTGCCCGTTGGAAATATAGAGATTGCCGACACGGTCAAAAGCGAGGCCCGAGGAGTAGCGGCTGGTTCCCATGTCATTGCTGAAGTTTGCTCCTGGCACCGAGCTGATGATTCCCCCGGAATCGATCTTGCGCACGACCCGGTTCTGTACATCGGCCATGTGCAGATGGCCCGCTGCGTCAAAGGCGAGCCCGGTGGGGAAGTTCAGGGCCGCGCTGGTGGCGGCTCCTCCATCGCCGCTGTAGCCCGCAGAGCCCACGCCCGCAACCGTGGTGATGGCGCCGCCGCCCTCTACTTTGACAACAAGGTGTTGAAATGCCAGCGACGTGTAGAGGTTGCCGCTGCTGTCCACCGCTATTCCGAATGGACTGCGGCCATTCAAGTCAGAGAACAAGGTCACCGTGCCGCTGGCATCGATCTTGCGAATCCCTCCCGCCATCGAGCCCACATACAGGTTGCCAGCGTTGTCGAACGCGAGCCCGGTGATCTCGCTGAAGGAGGCGCTGGTGGCAGGGCCACCGTCCCCACTGTTTCCCGCACTCCCATTGCCTGCAAACGTTGTGATGCTTCCATTGGTATCCACCTTGCATATGACATTGCTTTCGGCTATGTATAAATTGCCTTGGCTGTCCACTGCGATATCGTTGCCGCCGTACTCCAGATTGACTTGGGTCGCGGCCCCACTGCCGCAACTGTTAATAGGAGTAATGGCGGTGCCGGTGCCCGCCACTGTCGAGATGGTCTGGGCCTGTGCGATACCGGTAATGGCGAGCAAGCCGGTGATGACCAGGCTTGGCCCGGCAAAAGAGGAGCCAATAAAGCGCTTGAACCGCATGGGAAATACTCCTGAACCCCATAGATCTGTTATGAGGGGATAGTAATCACTGGTTTGGTATGGGGACCGTCATCCAGCTGCACGCTGGGAGGTCAATAGCCAGGGAAAGCAGAGCCATTCATTGGACTGGTCATTGGATGGCTGGGCGCCTATTAAGAGGCAATGCTTGCCTAGTCAAGGGGGTGAATGGCCGGCATCACAAAAAAATAATATATATGCTTGATGCGGTTCTCTTGGGTAATTGAGGGTATGACTATGGCGGAAATATTCCATGATATAGATATCGGATGGCTGCAAAACACCTCATGCTGGTGCCGGATAACTTTGAGGCATGACCGGCTTTTACTCCATTCGGACAATCACGTAGAAATAAACAAAGAGTTTTGAATGAAATCAAAAATACCAGCTTCGCTCTCGCTCGGATAATGGGAGGGTCTGAATGCCTGTGGCGCTGAAAATGCAAGCTCCGCGGTGTTAGCTGCGATAAAGGGGTGCCATTTAACCCGCTGTGCGGCCATGCGCCCACTTTCCCGGGCAGCGCATCCCGGCTCAGGCCTTGCCGGTGTGCCCCTGGAGGCGCCAGGTGAATGGGCAGGAGCCCGCGCTCCATGCCGCGCATGGCGCCCTCTTGCCAGCGCGCAATCATGCAGCCTGCGGGCGCAGATCCTGCCAACGATAGCCCAGCACTGCCAACACGATGGTGCCCATGCCCAACCACTGAGGCACGGTGGGGTGGGTGCCAAACCAGAGAAGATCCACGGCCAATGCAACTGCCGGGTAGATAAAGCTCAGCATCGCCACTGCCGGGGCGCTGAGCCGCTGAAACGCGCCGTACATCAGTCCATACATCCAAGCGGTGTGCAGCAGCCCCAGAATCAGCACGCAAACCACGGTGCTGGCACCGGGAAGACCAGTGCTGTGGCGCATGGCCTGCAACAGTGCAGGGGCGGACCAGCATGCCAATGCGGCGCCGCCTGCCAGCATCTGCACCATCGCAATCTGCGCGGGCGCGATGTTCTTGACCCGCCGGGTGCTGATGACGGTGGCGGTGTAAAGCGCGGCAGCCAGCAGCGCCAGCGCTATTCCCCATACCGGCGCGCTCGTGGACGGGGCCAAACTGGCCACGGCATCCGTGCCCAGTCCGCTGCTCAGTACCACGCCGCACAGTGCCGGCAGCATCCATAGCAGCTTGCGCCAACCGATCGCCTCGCCGCCCAACGCTGCCGCCAGTACCAGCATGAAAGGCTGCACATGGTAGACCACGGTGGCAACGGCGATTCCCACGTAGGCATAGGCATGGAACAGCGCCACCCAGTTGGCGACCAGGGCCACGCCACCGAGCACCATGGAGAGCCAGCCCGACCTGCTTGGCGGCACCCAGGCACGTTGCCACAAGATCCACAGGCCCAATCCCAGCGCGCCAAGCAGGCAGCGCAGCAGGACGACATGCTCTACCGGCAAACCACTTTCGATGACGACCAGCCCGATCGTCCCAGACAGAGCCATTGCGGCCACCATGCGCCAGGTGCCGCCGCCTTGCACTGCAGTGAATGCACTGGCCTTGACTGGAGGGATGCCCGCTACGCTTGAGGAGTTCATGATTTCATCGAGGAGATAAGAGGATTGCGATGGTCAGGCCTTTCGATAGAATTGACAATATGGCTTGAAATCAATTAATTGTTGCCTTTGATGCAACGATCGATGCCCATGAATACCGACTCTCTTCCGCTCGCCGACATGCAGGTATTTGTCCAGGTGGTGGCCCAGCATAGTTTTGCGGGTGCAGCACGCCACCTGCGCCTCACCACCAGTGCCGTGAGCCGTAGCGTAGGCCGCCTGGAGTCCGAGCTGGGGGTGAAGCTGCTCAACCGCACGACCCGGTCCTTGTCGTTGACGGAGGTAGGTGCGGCCGTGCACGCCGATTGTGTGCTGATGCTGCAAAGCGCCGAGCTTGCGGTGTCGCGTGCCACTGCGCACCGCCAACAGCCGCAGGGCGTGTTGCGCATGAGTGCTCCTTTGGTCTTTGGCGATTGGTGGCTGGCCCCGCTGCTGCCCGGTTTCTGCGCGCTTTTTCCCGAAGTGCAAGTCCAGCTGACCATGCGCGATGAGATGCTCGACCTGACCGCCGAAGGGCTGGACCTGGCGATCCGCATCAGCAGTGCCGATGCGCTGCCGCCCGCGATGGTGGCTCGGCCGCTCAAGCGCATTCGTTATCTGCTGGTCGCGCACCCAGCCTACCTGCAGACCCGGCCGCCAATCAGCCAACCCCAGGATCTGATGGCCCATCGTTGCATGAGCCTGGGTTATGGGCCGTTTCAGAACGTGGTGGAACTCGCTTGCGTTGCGAGCCCTGCTGCGCCCCCCCGTCAAGCTGCGGCTGAACACGCCCATCACGATTGCCAGCAGCCATGGTTTGCTCAACGCGCTGCAATCCAATGCCGTCGCTGGCATTGCGCTCATGGCGGAATTCGTGGCCTGCAACCATCTCGCCCAGGGCAGCCTGGTGGAGGTGCTGCCCGGTTGGCAGTTGGTGGGAAGCTATGCCCCTCGGACCGCCTATGCCTTGCATGCACCAGGCCCCCATGTACCCCCTAAATTGCGGGCCATGCTGGACTATTTGCAAAGCCAGACCGCCGAGGCGGTGACGAGCGCCACACCCCCTGCAAGCGCTCGTTCCAGGTAGCTCGGCAGACAACAGCGGCCACTGGTCCGCATACCGCTCCAGCAACGCCGGCAGCGCTGGGATGGTCTGGCGCCAAGCGGCGCGCAGCATGGCCGCCTTGCTTTGCTGCAACTGCTGTAACTGGGGCAGCAGTTCAGTGTCGATGGCGCCTTGGACGTTTTCTTCCAGGCCAGGCTGCGGCGTCAATCCAGGCGGATGCCGCGCTCTTTGATCAGCTTGCCCCAGCGCGCCAGCTCCTGCTGCAGGTGCGTGGCCAGTGCCTGGGGCGTGCTGCCGATGGGCTCGGCGCCCACGCTTTCGAGCTTTTTGAGGGTATCGGGCTGCTGCATCGCGCCGTTGAGCACCTGGTTGAGGCGCGCGACCACCTGGGGCGGCGTGCCGGCGGGCGCAAACACCGCGAACCAGGGTGATACCTCGTAGCCGGGCAGGCCGGCTTCGGCAATCGTAGGCACATCGGGGAGTGCGGAGGAACGCTTGGCAGTCGTCACACCCAGCGCGCGCAGCTTGCCCGACTGGATATGGGGCCGCGCCGAGGTGATGCTGTCAAACATCAGATCGACCTGGCCGCTGCCTTTGTAGGGCACATGCATCAGCGCCACCCCGGCGGTAGAGGCAAACACCTCACCGGCCAGATGGATGGAGGTGCCGTTGCCAGCGGAGGCATAGCTGAGCTTGCCAGGGTTGCGGCGCGCATGGGCCAGCACATCCTGCACCGATGTGTCGGGGCTGCGGGCGGCATTGACCACCAGCACATTGGGCACCACCGCCAGCAGGCTGATGGGCGCAAAGTCCTTGACTGGGTCATAGGCCAGCTTGGCGTACAGCGCCGGGTTGGTGGCCATGCCGATCGAGGTGATCATGATCGTGTAGCCATCGGCAGGCTGCTTGGCGACATAGTCGGCGCCGATATTGCCACCGGCGCCGGGCCGGTTCTCGACCACAAAAGGCTGGCCCAGCTCGCGTGCGGCGCGATCGCCCAAGGTGCGGGCAATCACATCCATCGCGCCACCCGGCGGAAAGGGCACCACCCATTTGATGGGCTTGGCCGGCCAGGCGGCATCGGGTTGTGCCATTGTGGCGCCTGGCAGCGCCAGCGCTGCCAGCAGCAGGGCCAGGGTTCTGCGTTGCATTGTCATCTGCATATGCCTGTCTGCTTATCGGATGGAGGAGGGGTGCTTGGCCAAAGGCGTCACTGTTATCTGCATGTAGGGGAACAGTGGCAGCTGGCTCAGCGTGTCGTGCAGCTCGTCGTTGCTGGCTACATCGAAGACGCTGTAGTTCGCATACTCGCCCACCACACGCCACAGGTGCAGCCATTGTCCGGATTCCTGCAACTGCTGCGAATAGGCTTTTTCCGCAGCCTTGATGCGCGCGGCCTCTTCGGCGGGCACGCTGGCGGGGATGTTGACGACCATATGAACGAGATAAAGCATGGGATTTTTCCTAAGGAGCGATCAAACGGCGGGGCGCACGGCAGCAACGACGACCTGGGGCGCCTCTTGCTTGCCACGGTAGTAAAGGATGAAGAAGCCGATCGCGAGCGCTGCCACCAGGCCCGGCACGGCAAATACCAGGAAGTTCATCTGCAGCGGCAGCGCTGCGGCCATCAGCCAGCCGCCCAGCAGCGGGCCCACCATGGCGCCGGTGCGCCCCACACCCGAGGCCCAGCCCAGCCCGGTGGAGCGGATGGCCTGCGGGTAGAACTGGGCGGTGTTGGCATACAGCAGGATCTGCGTGCCGATGGTGGTGGCGCCGGCTATCGCGATTAGCAGGTACAGCACCGGCATGGGGCTGTTGAAGCCCAGCAGCGCGATGGCCACGGTGCCCAGCGCAAAGAAGGCCAGCACCACCTTGGGCAGGCTGAAGCGGTCCCCCAGCCAGCCGCCGGCTATGGCGCCGACGACGCCGCCAAAGTTCAGCATCAGCAGGAACGACAGGCTTGACCCCAGGCTGTAGCCGGCCGTCGCCATCAGCTTGGGCAACCAGGAGCCCAGTGCATAGACCATCAGCAGGCAGCAGAAGAAGGACAGCCAGATCATGAAGGTGCCCGTCGCGCGGCCCTGGAGGAACAAATCGAGCATGGGCACGCCTGCGCCCTTGGCATCGGTCTGCAGCAGCTGCACCTCGTTGCCCAGGGCTACACCGGGTGCTACCTGCGACAGCATCTGCCGCGCCTTGGCCTGCTGGCCCTGGCGCAGCAAAAAGCCCACGGACTCGGGCAGCTTCCACACAATCAGCGGCAGCAGCACCAGCGGCAGGGCGGCGGCCAAGAACATGGACTGCCAGCCAAAGCGCGGCAGCATGTAGATGCCCAGGCCCGCACAGAGCACGCCGCCCAGCGAATAGCCGCTGAACATCAGCGCCACCAGGGTGCTGCGGGCGCGCTTGGGCGCGTATTCGTTGATCAAGGCCACGGCATTGGGCATCAGGCCGCCGCAGCCCAGACCGGCGATAAAGCGGAAGATGCCAAACTCGGTCGGCGAGCTGGCAAAGCCGCTCATGAAGGTGGAGATGCTGAACAGCACAAAGCTGATCGCCACGCCCTTTTTGCGGCCGATGCGGTCGGCGAGCGGGCCAAAGATGAAGGCGCCAAACATCATGCCGAACAGCGCATAGCTGCCCAAGGCGCCGGCCTGCACCGGCGAGAGGCTCCACTCCTTCATCAGCACCGGCAGCACGGCGCCGTAGATGAACAGGTCATAGCCATCAAACACCAGCAGCAAGCCGCATAGCAGGGTGACCATCCAGTGGAAGCGCGTAAAGCGGGCGTTGTCTATGACCTGGTTGACGTCCAAGGTTGTCATCTCTGTCTCCTTTTATAAGGGCTGGGTTGTTCAGCCCGGTTGGGCTTCATGGGCCGGTATCACTGCAATGGCCTTGATCTCCACGATGTAGCCGGGCGCGCCGCCCAGCATGTGCGCGCCCACCGCCGTCCAGGCGGGAAGCGGGTGGTTGTGCAAAAAGCGGTTGCGCACCTGCATGAACAAGGGCAGGTCGCGCATATCGGTGTGAAAGCTGGTCAGATCGACCACATCGGCCAGGCTGGCGCCTGCGGCCTCCAGCACCCGCTGCAGGTTGGCAAAGGCCTGCGTGATCTGGGCTTCGCGGTCCTCGACCAGCTGCAGGCCGGGCGTGCGGCCGATCTGGCCGGATACATAGACGGTCTGCCCGACCCGGATGGCCGGGGCATAGCCGATCTGCTCGTACACCGCCTCCATGCCGGGCGGAACAATGGCTTGGCGATCAGTCATGGTGTCTCCTGGGCCCGCGCATTGCTGCAGCACTTGCAGTGCGGCGCGGGCGCGGTTTTTCTTTTTTAGCGTGGGTAGGGCGGTCGGCGGCGGGTCAGCAGCTCAGCCGTTGTCGCCACCGGCAACGGGCAGCACCGCACCGGTGATGTAGGCCGCCTCGTCGGAGGCCAGAAACAGGATCGGGCCGACCTGGTCATCGAGGCTGCCGTAGCGCTTGAAGTAGTTGGACTCGGTCACCTGCTGCACGGCCTCGCGCATCCAGGTCTGCTCCTCAGGGCTGTCGCCTGCGGCATTGCGCGGCACCCGCCGGGGCGGCGCATTGGTGCCGCCGGGGGCAGAGGCGACGACGCGGATGTTCTGCGGCGCGTATTCCATCGCCAGTGACTGCGTCAAGGCATTGACGCCGCCCTTGGCGGCCGAGTACGGCACCCGGCGAATGCCGCGCGTGGCGTTGGACGACACATTGACGATGGTGCCGCCGCCGCGTGCCAGCAGATGCGGCAGCACAGCATGGCAGGCGTACAGCGTTGGCATCAGCGAGCGGCGGATTTCTGCGTCGATCTGCGCGGGCTCGAACTCGGCAAAAGGGCGCATGCGGATCGCGCCGCCCACGCCGTTGATGAGGATGTCGATGCCGCCAAACAGCTGGCTCGCCCGCGCCATGGCGGCCTGCGCGCCCTCGTAGGTTTCCAGGTCGGCCACCAGGCTAGCGGCATGGGCGCTGCCCGCCTCGGCCGCCACCTCGGCGATAAAGTCGGCCCGGTCCACCAACAGCACCTGGGCGCCTTCAGCCACGGCGCGCAGCGCCACGCCCCGGCCAATGCCCTGGGCCGCGCCGGTGACCACCATCACCTTGCCGGCAAAGCGCTGGTAGCTTGCGAGGTGCAGGGGCGCGTTCATGCCAGCGCCTCCGCCACGGCAGCCAGCGGTTGGGTGGGCGTGAACTTCTCGTAATGGAAGTGGGCGGGCACTATGCCTTCGGCCTTGAAGTGCTTTTGCACCGCATCCACCATGGGCGGCGGGCCGCAGAGGTAGACATCGACATTGCCGCCGTGCAGCGCCTGGGCGGGCAGATGCTGGGTCACATAGCCTTGGCGCGCGTGCACGGTCTGCGGATCGGCCACGCAGGTGCTGAAGGTGAAGCCCGGGATCTGCAGCGCATAGGCCTGCAGGCGCTCGACCAGCACCAGGTCCGCATCGCGGGTAACGCCATAGACCATGTGGATGGGCTGGGTGGCCCCATCGCGGGCCAGCACTTCCAGCATCGACAGGAAGGGCGCGAGACCCGTGCCGCCCGCCAACAACAGCAGCGGCCGCGTGACTGCACGCAGGTAGAAACTGCCCAGTGGCCCGGTCATCTGCAGCGGCTCGCCGGCGCGGGCGCCCTGGAGCCAGCTGCTCATCAGGCCGCCCGGCACCTGCTTGATCAAAAAGGTCATGCGGCCATTGCCGGGCGCGGAGCTGAACGAGTAGGACCGGTGCAGGCTGCTGCCCGGCACGCTGATATTGACGTACTGCCCGGGCAGAAACGCGGGTGCGGCGTCTGCCACATCCAGCACCAGTTCATAGGCGGCATCGCCAAGGGGCTGCACGGCGCTCACCGTGGCGCTGAACTGGCCGGTGCCGGTCTTGCAGGCGGTGGAGGGTACCGGCACCGCGATCACGCAATCGGACTGCGGGACCATCTGGCAGGTCAGCACCAGGCCCTGGCCGGCCTCATCCTCGGTCAGCGCGTCGTCGATGTAGTCGTCGCCCAGGTCGTAGGTGCCGCTTTCGGCCTTGCACTTGCAGGTACCGCAGACGCCGTCCGAGCAGTCCATTGGCAGGTTGATGCGGTTGCGGAAAGCGGCATCGAGCACCTTCTCGTTGGCGCCGCAGTCCACAAAGCGGGTGACCCCGTCCTCAAAATTCAGGGCAATGCGATAGCTGTTCATGCTGGTCTCCTGGCGTGTCAGATGTGGTAGACATCAATGACCTGGCGGATGTAGTCGTTCTTGAGGACGATCTTCTTGCGGGCGATCAGAAAGCTGCCGGCCACTTTGCGCAGGGTCAGAAAGACCGTGCCGAAGAAGTGATCGGTCTGCTTGTAGCGGTGGCTGAGCGTGTGAAAGTTGTAGCGCAGCTCCACCGTATCGGCGTGCTCGGCCAGCACTTCCACATTGGTGATCATGTGGTTGGTGCGCGGCTCGGGCATCGAGGCGCTGGAGCGCTCGGTCTTGATGCGGAAGACCCGGTCCTCCAGCCCATTGCGGTTGGGGTAGTAGATCAGCGAGATCTGGCTGTGCGGGTCGTCGGTGAGCTGGTCATCGTCGTCCCAGGCGGGCATCCAGTACTCGGCGTCGGGCGCGTAGAGCGCCAGCCAGGGCTCCCATTCGCGGTCGTCCAGGTAGCGGGCCTCGCGGTACAGAAAGGCGCAGATGGCGCGGTGGTCTGCCGTGTTGCTGTGGCTGTCCGTGCTCATCGCTGCACTCCTGCGCGCTCTTGCTGCACGGCCTTGCGCATGGTCTTGGCCCAGTAGTCGTGCTGGCAGACAAACAGGCCTTCGTCCTCGCTGCGCTCACCGCTGAGCAAGGGGGTCATGCCCATCTTCTTCGCGTTCTCGTCGGGGCCCTCGATCCACAGCGGCGCGCCCCGGCTCATGTCGTTCCAGCGCACGGCGCTGCCGGCGTAACCTGCCTGGCAGGCGCGGAACTCTTCCAGGTCATCGGCCGTGCCCATGCCCGAGACATTGAAGAAATCCTCGTACTGGCGGATGCGGGTGGCGCGGTCTTGCGCGCTTTCGCCCTTGGGGCCAAAGCAGAAGATGCTGATCTCGGTCTGGTTCACGTTCAACGGGCGGGCCACGCGGATCTGGGTGCCGAACTGGTCCATCAGGAACACGTTCGGGTAGAGGCAGAGGTTGCGGGTCTGGCGCACGATGACATCCGCGCGCTCCTGGCCTACGCGCTGGGCGAGTTCCTCGCGCTGGTTCCAGATCGGGCGCACCTCGGGGTTCAAGGTGTTGGTCCACAGCAGGATGTGGCCGTTCTCGAAGCCATAGACGCCGGCGACCGACTTGCTCCAGTTGTTGGCATCGGTGGCCTTGGTGCCTTCGGCATTGCGGCGGCTCATCGTGGCGGCATAGTTCCAGTGCACGGAGCTGACGTGGTAGCCATCGCAGCCGTTTTCCATCTGCATCTTCCAGTTGCCGTCATAGATGTAGCTGGAGTTGCCGCGCAGTACTTCCAGGCCTTCGGGCGCCTGGTCCACGATCTGGTCGATGATGACCCGGGTCTCGCCCAGGTAGTCCTCCAGCGGCTGCACATCGGCGTTCAGGCTGCCAAACAGAAAGCCCCGGTAGTTCTGGAAGCGCGCCACCCGGGTCAGGTCGTGCGAGCCGTTCTTGTTGAAAGTGATCGGGTACTCGGTGGTCTTCTCGTCCTTGACCTTGAGCAGCTTGCCGGCGTTGCTGAAGGTCCAGCCGTGGAACGGGCAGGTGAAGCTGCCCTTGTTGCCGTGCTTCTTGCGGCACAGCATCGCGCCCTTGTGTGCGCAGGCGTTGATCACCGCATGCAGCTCGCCTTGCTTGTCGCGGGTGATGATGATGGGCTGGCGGCCGATCGACGTGGTGTAGTAGTCGTTGTTGTCGGGGATCTGGCTCTCGTGCGCCAGGTAGACCCAGTTCGACTCGAACAGGTACTTCATCTCCAGCTCGAACAGCTCGGGGTTGGTGAAGATGTCGCGGCGGCAGCGGAAGATGCCGGCGTCCTTGTCGTCTTGCAGTGCCGTATCCAGCAGCTGTTCGACGGCGCCGAAGCGGTCGGCAGAGGCAATCGTGGTCATGGTGAGGTCTCCTGGGGGTACAGCTCCGCCTCGCTACGCAGAGTGCGGCGCGACAGGCAAGGGGCGGGAGGATGGGTCTCGGCGCTGGGGCACTGCCTGCTCGGCAGTACCCCGGCCCTGTGGCGTCAGGCGGTCAGGCTGCCAGGCGCGGGCGGTCCACGATCTGGTTGTCGACACCGTCCACCAGCGCGCTGAGCCGGATGTCGAAAACGATTTCTGCAAACGGGCCGCTCAGACCGTGGGCGCGGATGCTGGCCTCGTCGCTGCGCTCGGTCAGCGGCGGCACCAGACCTTCGCGGGTGGCGTAGGCAAAGTCGTCAAACACCAGCGGGTCGCCATCGATGTTGATCTGCGTGGTGAGCTTGCGGTGGCCATCGGCCGTGACGAAGAGGTGGATGTGCGCCGGGCGGTTGCCGTGGCGGCCCAGCTGGTTGAGCAGGGCCTGCGTGGGGCCATCGGGCGGGCAGCCGTAGCCCATGGGCACGATGCTCTGGAATTTGTAGCGGCCTTGCGCATCGGCAATGATGGTGCGGCGCATGTTGAACGGCTTTTGCTCGCCGGTGGGATCGAAGTGCGAGTAAAAGCCCTTGGTGTTGGCATGCCAGACCTCGACCTGTGCACCAGGCACTGGCTGGCCATCGGCGCCGTAGACGGTGCCGTGCATGATGAGGGTGTGGCCAGCGGTGTCGCTGCCGTCATCGAGGCGGCCATAGCCTTGCACCACGGGGGCGCCTGCCACGTAGAGCGGGCCTTCAATCGTGCGCGGTGTGCCATTGGCCACGCCCAGCGCGGCGTCTTCGGCGTCCATGCGCATGTCAAAGTAGCGGTCCAGCCCCAGGCCGGGCGACAGCAGACCGGCCTCGCCGCGCGCACCGAGCTGGTTCAGGTAGGCCACGCCGGCCCAGTATTCGTCGGGTGTGATATCCAGGTCCTCGATGGCCTTGAACAGGTCGGACAGGATGCGGTGGATGATCTGCTTGGTGCGCGGGTTGCCACCGTCCTGGTTGAGGCCGCTGGCCAGACGCAGAAAATCCTGCACGTCGGGGGTGTGGAAGATAGGGGCGCTCATCGTAGTCTCCTTGTCATGAATTCTTGGGGTCAATCCGTCTGTCCGTCTGTCCGTCTCGGCGGCGTCAGGCGGCGGCTGGCGCGGCGACCGGCACGGTGATGCTGCCGCGGTCCCTGCGGAAATGCCGCACGCGGTCTTCATCCAGTGTGATGCCCAGGCCCGGGGCCGTGGGTACCGTCAGGTGGAAATCCTTGTACTCCAGCGGCGTGGCCAGAATCTCTTCAGTCAACAGCAGCGAGCCGAACAGCTCGGTGCCCCATTGCAGTTCGCGGAAGGTGGAAAACGCATGGGCCGACGCGATGGTGCCCACGCCGCCTTCGAGCATGGTGCCGCCGTACAGCTCGATGCCGGCTGCATCGGCAATGGCCGCCACCTGTTGCGCCGCCTGCAGCCCGCCTGATTGCTCGGTCTTGATCGCAAACACATCGGCGCCGGCCACCCTTGCCAGTGCCAAGGCCGAAGCCGGGCCGGTCAGCGATTCATCGGCCATGATCGCAATCGGGTAGCGGCCTTTGAGGCGGGCCAGCACATCGGCGCTGGCCACCGGCTGCTCGGCCAGTTCGCAGCCGGCATCCACCAGGCCGGCCAGGCCGTGGTGCGCTTCCAGCTCGCTCCAGGCCATGTTCACATCGACCCGCACCGAGGCCAGATCGCCCAGCGCCTTCTTGATGGCCGCTACGTGGGCCACATCATCGCGCACTGCCTTGCGGCCGATCTTGAGCTTGAAGATCTGGTGGCGGCGCGTCTCCAGCATGCGCTGCGCTTCTTCGATGTCGCGGCCGGTGTCGCCCGAGGCCAGGGTCCAGGCGACGGGCAGGCGGTCACGCAGGCGGCCGCCCAGCAGCTCGGACACGGGCAGGCCGGTGCGCTGGCCCAGCGCATCGAACAGCGCCGTCTCGACCGCGCACTTGGCAAAGCGGTTGTCGCGGATGGCCTGGTTCAGCCGCGCCATCAGCGCTGGCACACGGTTGGCGTTGGCGCCCACCATCTGCGGCACAAAATAGGTATCGATGGCCAGCTTCATGCCCTCGGGCGATTCCGCGCCATAGGCAAGCCCGCCAATGGTCGTGCCCTCGCCGATGCCCACCGTGCCATCGGAGCAGCGCACGCGCACCAGCATCAGGGTCTGGCCGTTCATCGTGGCCATCGACAGCTTGTGGGGGCGGATGGTGGGCAGATCGACCAGCAAGGTCTCCACCTGTTCGACGACAACGGAGCCTGCTGCCGTATATGCCGCAGGTCGGGCTCTGTCTTGGTGCGGGTGTGTGTTTTGCATAGGTGCTATTGAACGACGCAGGCCCGCACTTGATCCAACACCAAATTTGTCTTGTTTCATACCTTGCAGGTATCGTGTGTGGTTTGATTATTAAAAAACAATGACTTAAAATCGCTGCATTCCCATATCTATGGTTTTCCCTGATGGATCTGCGCCATATCCGGTATTTCGTGGCCGTGGCCACTACCCGCAACTTCACCCGCGCGGCCGAGCAAATGCATATCGCGCAGCCGCCGTTCAGCCGCCAGATCCAGCAGCTGGAGGACGAGCTGGGCGTGCAACTGATCCAGCGCAACAGCCGCCCGGTGCGCCTGACCGAAGCAGGGCGCCTGTTTTATGAGCAATCGCTGCAGGTGCTGCAGCGGGTGGACCAGATGAAAAGCGCGGCCCGCCAGGTGGGGCTGAACCAGCGCCAATCGATCTCGATCGCCTATGTGGCCTCCACCTTGTACGGCGGACTGCCGATGCTGGTGCGCATGTTCCGCAAGCGCTACCCGGATACCGACGTGCACCTGGTGGACATGGGCTCGATCCAGCAGATCCAGGAGCTGCGCTCGGGCCGCATCGACCTGGGATTTGGCCGCATCCGCACCAATGACACCTCGGTCGCGCGCACCGTGCTGCGCGAAGAAAAGCTGGTGCTGGCCATTGCGCCGGGCACCCCGCTGGCCGCCGACACCGGCCGCATCCGCCTGCCCGCGCTGGCAGGCCAGCGCCTCATCGTCTACCCCAAGGACCCGCGCCCCAGCTTTGCCGACCATGTGCTGGGCCTGTTGCATGACCAGGGCATACAACCCGCCGAGGTGCATGAGGTGCGCGAGCTGCAGGCCGGTCTGGGCCTGGTCGCCGCCGAGATGGGCGTCTGCATCGTGCCCGCAGCGGCACGCCTGCGCTCGGACCTGGTCTACCGCCTGATTGACGACGAGCGCGCCACCTCACCGATCATCCTGAGCCACCGTGTCAATGACGACTCCTGGTACATCGCGGCGATCAAGGAGCTGACGGCCGAGATGTATGCGCAGAACCCGCCCTGGCTGGATTTTGAGACGAATGCGTTTCCGGCGGGGGATAGCTATGGGCTTGCTGGGAAGCGGTGAGAGGCTTGCTGAGCTCTTGGAGTCTCAATTGCGGGTGGGGGTGAGTGAGCGCTTTGTCTGTTCTCAGATTATTGCGATGATCGTAGAGACGGGCGTTGACGAATTTAATGGCGATTAACGACCCTGAGCAGAGTTGGTTTCACGCAAATGCTGTCGGTCAGACCCTTCCCCAGATCACACAATAAAGCACCAGGGTATGAATCCCTAGGCCTCAAGAAGTCAGTGCTCATCAATGACCGTCAGGTTTACCCTGGCCTCGCTGAAGGAAACCTCCAACTCTAGGCTTACAGACCCGCATACACAACCCTAGATACGTCGTTGTTTCACCTTGTCGTATTTTTGCGCTGTCTGCGGCTTCATGTCTCGTCTCAAACGTAAACCTGCGGTTTGCTGGGTAATGCTAGCCGCTCTTGTTGCTCGTTGTCACACTAGAAGCTGCAAATTTCATTTTATGCACGTGGGAGTTGTGCACAAACTCGCCCGAGATACTTAAGATAGGTCCGGGACGCATCAACGGGACACACTTCATGTACCAAAGAAATTTACACAATATTGTCCTCTTTGCCTTGCCAGCCATCCTCTCGGCTTGCGGAGGTGGTGGCAATGACGATATCGCTGAGTCTGCGGATTCGGCCGCCTGCTTCAACACCGGTTTTTACCGCCCGGGGACCGAAATTGCTTTCATGCAAACCCAAACCACACGAGCTGCTGAATCTGCCAGTCCGTCGACTTATATAAACTCTCTTTTTCACCGGGTTGTAGGCGAAGAGGAAAAAGACGGTGTCAACATAATTCTTGTGGACTCCAATGAAGATACGTTTGGCCATTCTCGTTATGCCATCGAAAATGGTGTGCTGCTCTATTACGGTTTCGGCAATTTAGATACACTAATGTTTTCCAGAAAACAAAGCTTGACACCAGCACGCGCATCCGTTATTGCTATGCAGCCTGGCCAAGTCACTACGCAGAATATTGTGCAGACGAATGAAGGATATTTGAAGGGTATTTATACACAGGGCGTTTCTAACATTGCTTACAGCAGAACCTTTGTAGGCGTAGAAGCCGTCACCACCTCGCTGGGTCAATTTTCTGCTTGCCGTTTTGATATTAAGACCCAAGCCAAGGAAGCGGACAGCGGCAGGCTCACCCTTGATACACAGACCACTTCTTGGGTGGCTGCTACAGGTCCTTACCGAGGACTCTCCCTCAAAGAGGACTCGATTGTCACTATATACGGCTATGTTGATACTCGCGCAACTGAAGCTACTAAATACACCAGCACTATTGCAAAAGAAACCACGCAAGTGAACCAATTCGATATCAAATAGCGGATCGGATGTGGCTTGTTTGCACTACAGGGACTTTCTGTCAATGCAAAAAAACCTAAATCGGTGGATTTGAGGGGGCTGGTGTTTACTCATAGTTTTAATGTTGAATGTCAGCTTTACGGGGATGGGGCGACTGACCGGTGATGACCTATTGCGTACGACTGGTGAGTAGAGTCATTCGATCCAAAATTTCAGAATGGCCCCTCTCAGCAGCGTCCGAGATCACTGGATGGCTATTGGTTGTCCAGGCAGAGCCCCAAACCTAAGGCGCTGTAGCTGCTAATCCGCTTTGACCACATTCATCAATGCATCGCCCGCTCAGCCAGCAGCAACAACGCGATACCGACCATCAGCGCGCCAGACACACGGGATACGACCAGTGCCGCGCCTGGGCGTGTGCCCAGCACGCGCTGCGCTGTAAAACCAACCGCTAGATACACGCCGCAGCAGCTCAGCGCATGCACGGCACCGAGCACCATGATCTGCAGTGCGACGGGCCATGCACTTTCGGCGTGCACAAACTGGGGCAGCAACGCCAGGAGCAAGAGAATCAGCTTGGGATTGAAGCCGCTGATGCCTGCGCCTTTGCATGCCCATTTCCATCCGCCTCCCACCAGCGCGGATTGCGCACTGACGGCGGCTGCAGGGCTGCGCAACATGGCCACGCCCATCCAGAGTAGATAGGCAGAGCCGGCCACCGTGAGCACCGTCAAGACCACAGGGTGGCGGGCGACCAGCGCGCCAACGCCTGCGGCCACGGCCGCAGTGGCCAGCAAGGCACCACAGGCCAGACCGACGACCGCTGCGCAAGCCAGGCGGCGACCCCGCAGGCCTGCAGAAATGACATAGGCCCAATCGGCACCCGGGGTGATAACCAACGCAAACGACACCGCCCAGAAGGCGGCTACAGCAGTCAAAGGCACAGTACTTCTCTCGTCAAGCAAAGGACAGAAGGATAGGCAAGATGTAGCAGAATGTGCTCTCAATAAATTCCAATAACTGAGAGAAAACTGGAAGCTATTAAAGAATGAATGCACTGGACCGGAAAATTCTTGCAGCGCTGGAGTTAGATGGGCGCTTGAGCCTCACCGACCTGGCCGCGCAGGTGGGGCTGAGTTTGTCCTCCTGCCACCGGCGGGTGCGCACCTTGGAGGAGGCGGGGGCCATTCGCGGCTACCGTGCCGATCTGGCACCTGCGGCACTGGGTTTGGAATTTGCGGCCATCGTGTTTGTCACGCTCAACAGCAGCAAGGTCGTGCGCGACTTTGAAAAAGCGGTCGCCGAGCTGGACAACGTGATCCAGGCCCAGCGGCTCTTTGGTGACCCCGACTATCTGCTGCAGATCGTCGTCAGGGACTTGCCTGCTTTTCAGAAGCTCTACGACGAGAAGCTGACGGCCTTGCCGGGGATGCAGCGCATGACATCGACCTTGGTCATGAAGGATGTGGTGATCAACCGCCCGCTGACCTCGGCGTTGGGTTGATCGGCGCCGCCAGGCACGGCACCCAAAGCCTGGTCCACCCTCCAGATTGCAAATTCAACGCTGGCCGCGTGCTAGGCTGCACCGCAAATGGGGCGATGCGCGCCGTGCGGCCCATCTGGCGCAGGGTGTTTTTTGAGCCTGCCATTGCGCCATGGACCAGTGGCAGCGCCGGATCGGCGTGCTTGTCTGACCACTGCTGGCAAGCGGCGCGGCTGAAGGCGCGCAGACACCTTCAACAGCATGCCCTAGGCGTTTCGCTGCCGCCAAGCTGCGAACCCGATGCCAATGGTCATCAACATCCATACCAGCTTCGCCCACTGCCCCAGCATCGGAACCGGTACCGGTACTGCGGCCGGTTGAACGGAGGTCGGCGCTACCGGGTCGACAATGGTGCCGTTCTCCTGCCAGTCGTCGTCGCCTTTCTGCCCGTCGATCACGGTGAATGTCGTGGTGTTGCCGCTCACGCGCAGGTTGCTCGGTGCGAAATAGCTGGGCGGTGCTCCAGCGCTTTCCTGCCCCCACTTGGTCAGTCCGCCGACGGGTTGCGGCCAGTCGATGCTGACCGTGACGGGGGTGGTGTCACAGCCCATCAGTTGAAATTTGAACATGCCCATGGGCAACAGCTGGCCGGCAGGCGGAGCAACGGGAGCCGCAATGAAGGCGGTGTTGGCGGCATCGACCCGGCAGGTATCACCACCACCGGTGAAATGCGCCGTGGCCTCGCCACCGGCGGCATCCGGCGATACGGTGGTGCCGCTAAAGGTGGTGACCGGAACGAACTTCGCGGTGACCTTCTGCGGGGCTTGAACATTCAGCAGGTTGCAATCAGAACCGCTGCAATCCTGCGCAAACCCCGCCAACGTAAAGCCAATGGCTGGGCTGGCCGTGCAATGGGCGTCAGCGCCATGGGGCACCGGGTTGGGGCTACAAGTGACGGTGCCACCCGCCGTTGGTTGGGCCACCACGGAAATGGAATAGGCCTTGGCCTCAAAGCGGGCTGTGACCGTTTGCTGCCCTTGCGGCTCGAACACACAGACCGGCGATGTACCCGCCGTGGAACAAGCCCCATCCCACCCAACGAAGACATGGGCATCATCAGAATGGGCCGTGAGCGTCACGTTGACGGGATCGCTTTCGCTCTGAAATTCAGCGCTGCAGGGGTGGTCGGCTGTGCACTCGGCCAATGAACCCGAGCCCGGCAGATGGGGGCTAACCGGCACACCGGTCACCACACCAGCGCCCGACACGTTGACGACCAGCGTGCGCAGACCGACACGCCGCTCCACCGCACCCACATCACAGCGCGTGCCCTGTGGCCGCGATACGCCGCGCTGGTCCATGGTCATGCCTGGTTCGCAGCCGACACCGTCGAGCAAGGGGCTATCCGGTTCGGGCACCAGCACATCGGCCATGCCGCCGTGCAACACGGACGGCTGCGAAGCGAGCCGCGCAGCCGCGACCGACGTGCTGCCTCCGGCAAAACCTCGCTGGCTGCTCATCAGATTGCCCGTGCCTTGGCTTGTACTGCTTCCGTCTCGAATGGCGTCCACCACCACCTGCGCAATGCCGCTTCCCCCGCCCACTGCAGCAGAACGATGGATCTCCAACGCCGCTACGCCGCCTGTTGCACAGGGGTTGGTGCCAGCGGTGCACTGGGCATCGCCCAGGCTGTAGACGGCGGCGCCGTCAGCATGGCCCGGTGCAGGGCGCTGCGGATCCGAGCTGCGTCCAAATGGCAGGTTGGCTCCGTTGTCAGCAGGAGCGGCGCCAGCGACAACCGCGTTGTCCGACAGCGTGACATGGTCCAGCCGCAGTGTGCCTGCGTAGTTGAACAGCGCACCACCATAGCCGGCACCCCCAGCGCCGTAGCTAAAGCTTTGTCCCCCGGCTGCCTGGTTGGCATGCAGGCTCACGTTGAGCAGCGTCACCGTGCCAGCATCGTTGAAAACCGCACCGCCCATGCCGGCTCCGGCTCCTCCCTCCTTGCCTCCAACCCCTCCACCAAAACCACCGGCCTCTCCCCCGGGGTAGGTCGGTTTAGGTTCTGTATCCCCCACCTTGACGATTCCATAGCCGCCGCCACCGGCACCGAAACCGCCGCCGCCGGCTGCTCCACCAAAACCGCGGGGAACCGATGTCGCACCCCCGCCTCCAAATCCGCCCCAGTTGCTTCCGGTGCCGTAACCACCGCCGCCACCAAATCCCCCTGAGGCGCCGGCGCCGTTGGACATGCAAACGGGCTTTCCGTCTGGCCCCACATAACAGGACACTTCTGCCGAGGCACCGCTGTTGGGGCCGCCGCTGAAGTGCTCGCCCGTCGCTGCATCTGCGCTGGCAGATGCGCCAACGCCTCCGCCTGCGGAGCCAACGGCATAGCTGAAGCTCCCGCTGTACCCGCCTGTGGCCTGGTTTGCGATGAAACTGCTGCGCTCTGCCACCAGCACGCCACGGTTGAAGATGGCGCCACCCGCCCCCAGTGCACCGCCACCCGCAAAGCCCCCACCGCCCCAGGCCACACCGCCTGTGAGGGTGACGCCCCGCAAGGTCAGGCCGCTGCCAACGGAGGCATCAATGTCAAAGAGGCGAAAGCATGAACCCGCCGAGCAGCCGGCATTGGCTGCGGTTGCCGACAGCACTACGCCTTGGGTAAGTCCCGCCGTGGCGTCGATGGTGATCGATTTCCCACTGATGAAGAATGCACTCGGTCCGAAGTGCGTGACATGCCGCTGCGTGAACGATCCTGGCACCAGCGGCCACTGGGAAGGCGGCAGGCAAGTGGCTCCAGCCTCCTGATTGAGCTTCACGCAATTGGTATGGCGCGTGAGCGAGATGGTCTGTCCGTCGAGTTCGGCTGCAAAAACGATCTTCTCGCCGTGGCGAGCGCTGTTGATGGCATCGCGCAAGGTGCTGCAGCGGCGATCGCCACTGTTGGCACTGCACTGCGCGCGTCCCAGATCATCACCAGGGCCGATATCGCCCGCGCTGGTGACGATAATCGTTCCAGGCTGCGCCTCTGCCACCGGCTCGAAGTTGGCCAACACGGTGCCCGAGCCCATGACTGTATCGAGCTTGCAGGCCGTGGCGGTATCTGTGCCCGCACAGATGCCGCCCCAACGGTAAAGCCGGTAGCCCGGTGCTGCCGTGGCGGCGCAAGTGGTGGACGTGCCTTGGCGCAGCGGGTTAGGCGAACAGGCCACGACCCCGCCGTTGCCCGGCTCGGCAACGGCATTGAGAGTGATCATCAAGGCCTTGAAACTGATGTTCAAGTCGCAGTCGGCGTTCGGCAAGCCCATTACATAGATCCGGTTGCCGTCGATCCGGCGCAGCGGGCAGGTGGTCGTGGCAGTGTCGAGTTGATAGCCGAGCTCCGGCTCAATATCGAACCGGGCACCACTGCCTTCACCGCCAAAGGCTACAGGCAAGCGCGGCGGCACCGCTGCGCCCCCAGGACCCGTGACAACAGCATTGATATGCGCCACCCGGGAGGGGTCAGGCGAACGTACCAGCAGCACCATGCCTGAAAAGCGGGCTGGCGCCATAAAACCTGCATCGTCGCTGCGAAAATCCACCAGCCAGGTGTTGTCGCCGTCTGAGAGCAAACTCGACCACACGCGACGCTGCGAGTTGAGCCAGGGCACGGTGGGAAACGCCGCTCCCGATGTATCCGGCTCGCCAGTGGCCAGTGCATAGAGCTCACCACGGCCCGGCAAACGCCAGTCGTTGAAGCCATCACGCCCGGCTCCTGCGTTTTCCGCGTTGGCGGCGCGCACGGCATCAAAGGCCTCGCCAAGACTCAAGTCGCGCACGGCGCCGGTACAGGTATTGGCCTGCGCGTCCCAGGTCAGACCTTCGATGCAGCGTTGCCACATCAGGCCCGTGCTTCCATCGGTCACCAATGCCGGATTTTGCGGGTCAAAAACAAACGGTCCGGCAGCCTGTGCCACGGCACATGCCAGCCCCGCGCACAGCACAGCCAGCCGCGCAGCGAGCGCGGTGATGAAACGAAGCAGAACAGAGTTTTTCATTGACGGACCTCCGGCATCCGCCGCGGTTGCCACGAGGTCAGCGCGGTGTGCATGGCGCAAGATGAAGCAAGGGCGTAAGAGGGTACTCAGGCCGGTAGCAATGCCACAGCTGCGCAGCTTTAGCAAAAGCTGCGGCTTATGGAGGACCTTGGTATCTGGCGCTTCGCCATTGCTGGCGCGCAAGCCATTTGACATGCTGTTCAACATCTACTCCCCCCGGCTATAAAAATGGAATGAGGCCCGGCGTGGTCGGAGCTTTTTCTTCGTCACGCCTTCTCTGCTGCTCCACCCCTCAACATGGCACCCAGGCGCGACAGCGCCATTCCCAGCTGCCCCCTACTTGCACCGGCAGGGGCGGCTTCACTGCCGCAGCGCTGGAGGCCAGACGCAGGTTCTGAGTGGTTGCGCGGTGATGCTACGGAAATAAACGATTCTGCGAATCACGTAAATTAGTGAGAGAGGACGCGCCCGGCGGTGGCAACGCGGCGTCGAAAAGGGCAGGGCTCTGGCGTGGCCGTCCACCGGTCTTTCCCAGGCTTTTCATTTGCAAGCAGTCAAAAAGCCTGCCAAACCCATAGGGACCAGCACACCCGAGCCCCATCGCCATTTCAAATTACAGATTCAAAAGAATACGAGTTATGTGCAATACATGATGGCCACCTGCGCGCGGCTCCTTGGGGCAAAGGTGCGGGGTTAAGGTCAAGGCATTGGATGCCGAGAGCTATGAGATGCCCAGCCACCGCGGCACAGTGCGTTTCAGCAGCACAGATGCAGCGGCGCAGTTGCCGCCAGATGCCGCCCTTTCTGACGGCACAGGTAGCTTTAGGGTCACCTTTGCCTTACGGGAGCCTAATGCTGAGATTTTTGGACAGGCAGAGGTGGAGGTGGTGCAGGAGGGCAGGGAGACCGGCCCCTAGCGCGCGGCTGGCCTGGCAGCGACTGCCTAGCCAGCAGTGGCTATTTGCACGGGATTGCGATGGGGCACGAGAGCTCAATGCGCCAAACTGGCCCTATTGGCAAGCCGCATATTCAGTGTGCCAAACAGGTCGTGCTTAGCGTCTGCTGTGAGACTGTGACCAACACCGGGATATACGTTGACCTGCAGATTCTGTTTGCCATGCATTGAGAATTGGCGCTGCAGATAATGCACAGACTCCAAGGGCTGGCTGTCGTCCTGCTCGCCCACGCCGACCAAAATGGGGATATCTACGTTAAGGTAATCCGCCATAGGATCCACATCCAGAATATCCATCCACCAGTAAACAGGGTTGCCATACCAGCTGTCGTTGAGGTCAATGGGCTTGCCTGCATATTCTAGTGCAAAGGCGTCCACGTCAGGCACCTGATGTGACGGAGCATGCCGTTTCATCACTTGGAGTGACTTGCGCATGGTGTAGCCACCACTGCCGATGACCACCAACTGGTTGATGCGCGGATTCAAGGCCGCAGCACGAACCGCAGCATCGGCTGCTTCCGAGACACCAATAACCACGACATTTCTAGGACTGAAATCGAGCTGGTCGAGCTTGGTGTTGATGAACTCAGAGAAGTCTTTCATGCGCTGCTCTGAGATGTTAGCTCTGATGAAATCTTCGCCACAGGTCGTCGCCTGGTCCAGGTCGCCGACATACCGCTTGTTCAATGCAAACAGCACGCCATGGAAGCGAATGGCTTCGAAGTAATCAGGTGTGTGATGCTTCATGCTGACGCAGCCTGTTGCACCATAAGTAAATATCACCGTATCGCGTTGCTGCCAATCCCCGGCATGGACTTGGTAGTACAAGGCGGACACCCCGTCTGCATAGGTCATGGTCTGTGCGGGCAGTGCCTTGTCTGCCAGCTTTGGGCCCTGTTGGCAGGCCGTCACAAGCAGGGCTGCTCCTAGGATAGTCAGTGTGCGAATCATTGCGTTCATCCGTACTTGATTTTTTGAAGTGGAGGCGAATGTACCGCAAAAATCCAGGGAATTATTCTGAGGTTAAGCGAATTTGAAAGCAAGCGCTAACCAGAATTTATGCAGATATATAGTTTGGATGGAAGGTGTTGGTTATTTAATGACCAGCATGCGCTGATTCGCCGTCTTTGGTCCTCGATAAGCCCATGCTGGATTCTATTTTTCTCATGGCGAATGGATATTGGTATGCTTGATCGATTAACCGTATAGGAAACTTCAATTCCCAACTCCGCAACCAAACTCCGCCTTCGCTGCCGCAGCAACTTCAGCAAGCGGAGGGCTGGCAATAGCACGCCGGAGTGGGCCACGCTGCATGATGGGTGACTGGTGCTGAGATTTTTGGATTAGCAGAGGAGGGGGTAGTGCAGGAGGGCAGGGTGACGAGACCCTAGAGCAGGGCTGGCTTGGCAGCGGCGGCTAGGTCAGCGGTTTGCCTTTTCGACGCTTGTACCATCACTCGCCCTCAAGAGCATGTTCCGTGGCAGTGACAAGGCCAGTTAAAAAACGGATGGCTTTTTCCAAGTCATCGCGTTTGACCCTGTGAGGTACAGGTGCCCCGGCGGTGACTGGTTTCGAGCGATGAACCACATCTCCACGGCGGCTGATGAGTTGATCCAGCGTCTTTTTTGCGCAGTATCGTTGTGAAGCCATTTCCATCCTGCGGTCACATCGGCCTGCAAGTGTTTCAGGCCTGAGGTACATCCCGCACTTCAGCCTCAGCCGGCAGCGGCACCCGCAATTCCACCATCGTCCGCCCCCCTTGCGACCCCACCGACAGTTGCGCGCCCAGGCGCTGCGCCCGGGCCTGCATGCTGCGCAGGCCGGTGCCGTGCGTGGGGGTGTTGGCTGCCTGGGCCGCAGGCAGACCTACGCCGTTGTCTTGCACCTGCAGCAGCAGCTGGCCGGCCTCACGGGCCAGCACCACGTCCACGCGTCTGGCCTGGCTGTGTTTGAAGGCGTTGGTCAGGGCCTCCTGCAGAATCCGCAGCACCTCCAGGCTGGCGCTGGTGGGCAGGTGCAGTTGCTCGATATGGCTCAGCTGCCAGTGCACCTCGATACCATGCACCTCGAAGAGCTGGCTCATGCGGTGGCGCATGGGGGCGAGCAGCTCGCCCAGCGACAGCTCGCCATAGTGCTGGGCAGAGGCCAGGTCGATGATCAGCCGCAGGTCATCGCGCATGCCTCGGAGCATGCCCAGCACCTGGTCGGGCGGTAGCGGCCCGCGTGTGCGTTCCAGGGTGGTGATATTGCCGATCAGCATGCCGCCCAGGCCATCGTGCAGGTCATGGGCGATGTTGACCCGCTCGCCCAGCCGGGCCTGCAGCAGCTCCAGCTCATGGCGGCCAGCCAGCGATTCGGTCAGCTCGGCGCGGGCCTCGGCCACATGGTGCTGCATCTCGTCGTTGAAGCTCTCGACGCGCCGGGTGTTCTGGACAAAGGTCCAGGCCAGGGTCAGCGCAATGCCCACCGTGGCCAGGGGCTCGGTGTAGGTGGCCAGGTAAAAGTTGTCGTCCACGATGCGGGTGAAGACCAGCAGGTCATGCGCCATCGCCAGGGCGCTGGCCAGTGCCGTGAGTGACAGCAGGCGCTGCGCCTGGTTGCCGTTGCGCCAGGCCAGGCCGACAAATACGCCAGCGGTGGTGAACAGCAGGGCCGACGAGGCCCAGGCCATCACGTTGCGCATGTCTCTCAGCTGCGCCTCGGGCACCAGCAAGGTGGCTGCCGACAGCACGGCGATGGCCAGCCACATGGCCGCTTCGCGCCTGGGCCAGCGGCGGCCCATGAAGCGCAGCACAAACATGGCATTGCAGCCGTGGTAGAGCACATAGGCAACCGACACCATAGCCGCATAGGTGTTGAGGTTGTGGAAGGGCCAGGGCGTAGCGCTGACAAAGTTCACGGTAAAGCCCACCCAGGCGGCCTGGCGTGCGGCGTACCAGCCATAGGCGGCCTCTTGCCGGCGCATCAGCCACAGCACCAGGAAGAAGCAGCCCAGGGTCGCCCCCACGCCCAGGTGCAGCCAGTTGAGGTTGTGCCGTACCAGGTAGCTGTGCTGCTGCGCCGTGCGCAGCAGCTCGGGTGGGCCGATCTCGACCGGTCCCAGCGCAGGCTGGTAGGCGTAGTAGCCGCTCACGCGGATCAGCAGCTCATTGCTGCCGCTGTGCAGCAGGGGCGCCGGCAGCACCAGGTAGCGTGGGGTGTTCCAGGCGCGGGTCATCGGCTCGGTGAGCTGCGGGTCGCGCTGCAACTCGACGCCGTTGACCGCAATGACCCCGGCTTGCATCAGGTAGTGGATGTAAAGGCCCTGGGTCTGCGGCTGGCCGGCAATGTCCCAGCGAAGCCGGTACCAGACGACACCGCTGTAGCCAGGCCATTGCTGGTTCCAGTCGTTGGGCACCTTCACCGGCACCCAGCCGGTAGCGGGTGGTTGCTGGGCATCCCAGTCCGAGCGCGCAGCCTCGGCCGTGCCCGGCCAGGGTTGGGCCTGGGCCTGCGCGGGCAGCGCCAGGCACAGCGCCGCCAGGCCGATCAGTGCAGCAAGCCATGCTCGCGCGCACGCCGCAAGGCCTGCGTGCGCGAGCTCACCGCCAGTTTGTCGTAGATATGCCGGATATGGGTGTCTATGGTCCATCGGGATAGGTGCAGGCATTCGGCGATTTCGCGGTTGCTCATGCCGGCGGCGACATGGTCCAGGATCTGCCGCTCGCGCTCGGTCAGGGCCTCGCGCAGCGCGGGGTCGGGTGGCTGCGACGGGGTGGCGGGGCGGCCAGCCGGGCGGCCCACCAGGTCGAGAATGCGCCGGGCAATGAAGGGGTCGATGGGCGCACCGCCCTTGAGCACGTTGCGCACCGACAGCGCAATCTCCAGGTCGTCGCTCTCCTTGAGCACATAGCCGTTGGCGCCTGCGCGCAGCGCGCCCAGAATCATTTCCTCGGTGCTCCAGGCCGACACCACCAGAATCGGCAGCTGGGGGTTGCGCGCGCGCAGCCAGCCAATCAGGTCGATGCCATTGCCATCGGGCAGGCCCAGGTCGATCAGCGCCATCACCAGCGGCTCCAGACCGCCGTCAGGCGCGGTCACCCATCGCTGGCATTCGGCCAGCGAGCCGGCCGCGAGCAGCTGCTCGCGCCCCACGCCCACCGAGCCCAGCACTTCGCCCAGCCGGGCCAGCATGTCCGGATCGTCATCAACCAGCAGTACGGGGAGGGGGGAAACAGCCATCGCTACATTTTGACGCAAAGCGGATGGTCTGCCATCCCGCATTTACGGTAAATGGGCGGGTTGCCGCTGCATGGTATTGCCAGAGCAGACGGAGAGGGCCAGCCGACGCCCGCTACGGGCGTTTGTTGACGGTGCACAGCTGACGCTCGCAAGGCACGCCGTCGTTGTCGCCGTCCATCTGGGTATCAGGGCAGTTCTGCAGGAAAAAGGTGGCCTCCTGGCAGGAGGTCATTTGCGAGCACCGGGTGCGGCCGTCGCACTTGAACAGCGGGTTGGCAGCGCTGGGGCGCGGGGTATCCGGCTCGGAGAGCACAGGCTCGGAATCGCCCTGCAGCGACGCCGCCTGCTGATGCGCATAGCGGCTGTACACCGCCCATGCGGCCAATGCAATCAGCAGACAGATGACGGGCCTGAACACGGTCTCCCCTTCGTTGAGTGTTAGTGAGTGTAACTACTCTAGCCCAAGTGCTGTGCACGCTGGGGAGGGGGAAGCCCTTGAACTTGGTGGGCATCCGTTGCCGGGCATGCGGCAGCGCCATGCCTGCCGCGATCACTGGCGTTGCTTGGCGCCTCTTTTACTGCGGGCCAAAAAAGCCATCAGCGCACGTTCGGCCGCATGCAATCCCGAGCTGCCCCGCAGCTTGCCGGCGTACGCGTCGCAACGGGCCCCCGCTTCGGGGCCTTCGCATACCTCCATCACCAGCGGGTGGATGTAGAACTTGCGGCAGACGGAAACCGTGTTGCCCAGGTGCTGGGCCACCTGCTTGACGATGTCGGGCGCGGTCAGCGGCGTATCGCTGCTGCGCGACTGCAAGGCCAGCGACAGCGCCAGCACGCTGGCATGCCAGGTGCGAAAGTCCTTGGCGCTGAAATCTTCCCCTGCAATCTCGTGCAGGTAGGCGTTGACATGCTCGGAGCGCAGTTGCTTGCGCTGCCCGTCGTCATCGAGGTACTGGAACAGGCGCTGGCCCGGCAAGTCCTGGCAGCGCCGCACGATGCGGGCCACGCGGGGGTCTTCGAGCTCCACGCGCTGCTCCACGCCGCTCTTGCCTTTGAAGGCCAGCTGTATGCGCGATGACCGCATCTTCACATGGCGGTTGCGCAGGGTCGTCAGCCCAAACGATCCGTTCTCGCGCGCATAGCTGTCGTTGCCAATACGCAGTGCGGTGGTGTCCAGCAGCCGGACCACGGCGGCCGACACCGAGGTCTGCGTGGTATCTCCGGCTTTCAGGTCGCGCTGAATGCGCCGGCGGATCAGCCCCAGCTTTGCCGCAAAGGCCGCCATGCGGTCGAACTTGGTCTGCTTGCGTTGCTCTTGCCACAGCGGGTGGTAGCGGTACTGCTTGCGCCCCCGTGCATCGCGGCCGGTGGCCTGCAGATGGCCTTGCGGATCCGGACAGATCCAGACATCGGTGTAGGCGGGCGGTATCACCAGCTTGCGGATGCGATCGAGGTGACCGGCGTTGCGAATCACCTGACCACGCTGGTTCTTGTAGACAAAGCCATCCCCCTGCGGGATGCGCTGCCACCCCGGAGTTGCGTCCGTCACATAGGCCAGCGGCCTGGGGAGTTTGACCATGGGTATGCCTTTGTGCCTTCGCGGTGGGGGTGATGCGCTGAGATTAGCGGGCGCCGATGCGCGGCGCTGTCAGAGCGCAGCTTGCGACGGCGGGTCGTTTGCGCGCATTTGTGTTTCGGACGGAGCCGGGCGCTGGGCCTGCCGGTGCAGCGCTGCAGCCAGGCCGCATGCGGTGCAAGCGCCACAGGCCGGATGCACGGGTGTGTAAGCGCAGGACTGTCGTTCTTGTAGTCCACGCCCTGGCTGATAGTTTTTGCCCCATAAATATGAATATTCAATTTTCCAAAGAAAAACAAGGAAAACCAAATGTCAACGCATGCGGATGACCAGAAGGACCCGGGGGTGAGGCTGACGGCATTGAGAGAAGAGGGCGCCGAGTTGCTGGCTCGCAGGCCGGTGCCCGGCAGCAGCGATCATGCACGTCTGGCCTGGATCGACGCCGAGATCGCCGAGGTGACGCAGCGGCTGCCGCGCGGTGGCATCCAGCCTGCAGCGCACGATCGGATGCCTCCAGGCTATGCCGGTTAGAAATCCCCAGTACAGCCGTCGAGGGCCTTCGCTCAAGAGGGTGGATGCGGGCCGGGATGCGCGGCAATGCGTCTTTGAAAAGCGGCAGGCACCGTACAACGCCCCGGCGGGGAGCTTGCCGCCCTCCGGCCACTGCAAGCGGCACATCCCGATGGTGGCCGGGGCGCAGGTCTGCCGCTTTCCCTCGGCGCGCTGGCATGTCCCTTCACGCCGCGCTTGCGCTCAGCAGGGCTGCCAGCAATGCCAACGCGGCATTCAGATCGTCCCAACTGGCGGCACCCAGGCAGATGCGCAAGCCGCTCGCACTGTCACTGGGTCTGAGCATCATGCTGTCGGGCGGTGTCAGTTGCACGCCCCTTGCCGCTGCTGCCGCCACCAGGGCCTGGGCAGCGTCGCGTGGCATCGGCAGCCAGACGTTGTAGGCATCCGGGTGCGCGACCAGGCCGCTCGAACCCAGCAGTGAGACGGCCAGCTGGGTGCGGCGCTGCGCCTCATGGCGCAAGTCTTGCTGGATCGACGCCACGGCGCCAGAGGCCAGCCAGTCATCGACCACGGCACAGGACAGCGCGGATGGCGCCATCGGCATCTCGGCCAGCAGCGCCTGCGCGGCGGGGCAGTGGCTTGCGGGCAAGGCCAGCATGCCGATCTGCAGCCCCGGGCCCAGCGATTTGGAGAGCCCGTTCACATGCAGGCAGATGTCGGGCGCCAGGGCCGCGATGGGCGGCAAGCCAGGAGACGAGGCCGCGTACACGCCGTCTTCAATGATCCAGGCCCCTGCCTCGCGGCAGATATCGGCAATGGCCTGCCGCCGCCCGATCCCCATCGAGGCGGTGGTCGGATTGTGGAGCGTCGGCGTCACGTACACCACGGGCTGGGGATGGCGCTTGCGCCTTGCAAGTGCTTGAGCAAGTGCCTCGGGCACCATGCCTTCGGCATCGATCTCCACCCCTTGCGCCCGGTATCCCTTGCGCCGCATCAGCGCGATGGCACCGGGGTAGGTGATCCTTTCGGTCAGGACCAGGCCCTGCCGGTCACACACCAGGTCGAAAGCGAGCGCCAATGCCTGGCGGGCGCCGCTGGTCAGAAACAGATGCGCGGGTTCCACGTTCAGACCCAGCAGGCTCAGCCAGTGGGCGAGTACGCGGCGGTGTTCATCATGGCCGCCCGCCGGTGCATACAGATTGATGTGGTCTGCATCGATCCTGCGCGCAATTGCCACCAACGTGCGCGCCAGAAGGCGCGCGCCCAGCGCTGCCGGCGGCGCGTTGCTGGACAGATCGATATGCCGATGGCCATGGGCCTGCTGGATCGCCACGAAGGTGCCCCGTCCCTGAACGCTGCGCGTCAGGCCGCGTCGCTCCAGCAGTGCGTAGGCCTTGGTCACGCTCCCCAAGCCGATCTGCAGGGTCCTGGCGAGGTCCCGGTGGGCTGGCAGCCGATCGCCTGCGGCCAGCCGCCCTTCAACAATGTCATCGGCCAAAGCCAGCGCCAGTTGTTCGGCCACGGTGGCCCCTTTGCTGGCCAGATGGGGAATCCAGGGGGATGCAAGCAGCACGGGATCGCCTCCAGAAAAATATTAGTGTCACGTTACACTATTTAATTTATCCAATAGTGTAACGTACAGGCTGGTGCTTGCAGAGAGCAGTTGTCGTTGTGAAAAGCGCCCCGGCGCTGGTGCCGGGAAGGCCTGGAGGGCGGTATGTTCAGTCACATTACGGTCGGTGCACGGGAGCTGGAGCGAAGTGGCCGCTTCTATGACGCGCTGCTCACCCCGTTGGGGCTGGCGCGCAGAATGGTCACGCCCGATGGCGGGCCTGCCGCGCTGTGCTGGGCCGCGGCAGATGCCAGCTTGCCGCGCTTTTACGTCTACCGCCCCTTCAATGGCGCATTGGCAAGCGCTGGCAACGGCAGCATGGTGGCCTTTCTTGCACCGTCCATCGAGGCGGTGCATGCCGCCTATGCCGGGGGCCTGCAGCACGGCGGCGGTGATGACGGTGCCCCCGGGCCGCGCCCCCGTTATGGCGCGGGCTATTACGGCGCCTACCTGCGCGATCCGGACGGCAACAAGCTGCATATCGTCCATCGCGCCGACCTGCTGCCCCGGCGCATGGAGCGCACGCCCGCCAAGGACTCGCTGCCATGACCGCAAGCCAGATCGCCCTGGTCTATGGCACCTACCTGATTGCCACCGCCAGCCCTGGGCCCAGCAACATGGCCATCATGGCCAGGGCCATGCGCAGCGGACGGCGGCCTGCGCTGGTCCTGGCCGCAGGGGTCGTCACCGGCTCGCTCTTTTGGGCGATCCTGGCGGCGACCGGCGTTTCGGCGGTGCTGACCGCCTATGCACAGGCGCTGGTGGCGCTCAAGATCGCGGGCGGCCTCTATCTGCTGTGGCTGGCCTCTCGCGCAGCCAAATCAGCGATGAAGCGGGGCCACGATGCCGGCGGGATGGCCCTTGCGGACGAGCAGCCACGCTACCGGTCCCTCTACCGGCAGGGCGTGCTGATGCACATCGGCAACCCCAAGGCTATCTTGTCCTGGGTGGCCATCATGTCGCTGGGCCTGCGCGAGCAGTCCCCTGCCCAGGGGCCGCTGATGGTGGTGGGCGGCTGTGTACTCCTGGGCATGCTGGTGTTCGGTGGCTATGCCATCCTTTTTTCGACCCCGGCAATGGTGGCGCTGTATGCACGTTTGCGCCGAGGGATCGAGGGCGTTCTCTCGCTGGTGTTTGCGGTGGCCGGCCTGAGGCTGCTGACCATGCGCGGCGGATGAAGCGCCGCCAGCCTCAGCGCCGACCATTTCATCAGAAGGGACCTCTCCATGGCTTTGGCTATCCATATCGTCGACGTTTTCGGCGCCGGCCCCTGCTCGGGCAATCCTTTGGGCGTTGTCTCCGGCGCCGAGGGGTTGGACACGGCTGAGATGCTGCGCTTGACGCGCTGGCTCCACTTTTCCGAGACTGCCTTCGTGTTTGCGCCTACCAATGCGCAGGCCGATTACCGGGTCAGAATTTTCACGCTGGACAGAGAGATGCCGTTTGCAGGCCACCCGACGCTTGGCAGCTGCCACGTGTGGCTGGCGGCCCACCCCGAGCGCGCGCAGCAGGCGCAGATCGTGCAGGAATGCGGCGCAGGGCTGGTGAGGATTCGCCGCGACGGCGAGCGGCTGGCATTCGCAGCGCCGCCGCTGGCCCGCTTTGGCCCACCGACGCCGGCACAGCGCGACCAGGCGCGGCAATTACTAGGTTTGGACGACAGCGACATTCTGGATGCCGCCTGGATCGACAACGGGCCCGGCTGGCTGGGGCTCAGGCTGGCGTCTGCGGAGAAAGTGCGGTCGATCGATCCCGCCAGGCGATGGCCGACCCGCATGGACATCGGCGTCATCGGCCCGCACCACGGCGCAAGCGGCTCCGGTTTTGAAGTCCGGGCCTTTTTTACCGACCATCTCGGCGCCATCGTTGAAGACCCCGTGACAGGAAGCCTCAACGGCGCATTTGCGCAATGGCTGTTCGGTACCGGTCTCATCGGTGACGACTACGTGGCCACCCAGGGCACCTGCCTGGGCCAGCAAGGCCGCATTTACCTGGCCCGCGACGATGCCCAGCAGGTGTGGGTCGGCGGAGAAACACGCACCCATGTGGTGGGCGCGTTGTGCGGCCTTTGACAGCATAGAAAAATCTCGGTCATGACAACCAGCTTGCAGAATGCATCCCTTCCCACCCCGCCCGGTGATGGCCCGGGCAGCCCGGCTTCGGCGATCAGCACCTTGAGGATGCTGGTGCGCTATAAGCGTTGGGCCAATGGGCTGACGTTCGACAGTGTGCGCGAGCTCCCTGAAGGGGAGGCGTTGCGCCAGCGGCCCACGCGCTTTGGCAACATGGTGCACACCTTGAACCATGTCTATGTCGTCGACGATATCTTCCGCCACCATCTGCTGGGAAAAAAGCACCGCTACACGGCGCGCAATACCGATGGCACGCCCGCGGTAGACGCTTTATGGGCGTCTGTCCAGGAGATGGATGCCTGGTATATCGATCTGGTCGATACCTGGTCGAACGACGATCTGGCGAAGGTCGTCCGTTTTGAGTTCGTCGGCGGTGGACAAGGCGCGATGACCCGCGAACAGATGGTTCTGCATGTCGTCAACCACGGCACCTACCACCGTGGCTTTGTCGGCGACATGATGTACCAGGTGCCGTTCATGCCACCGTCGAACGATCTGCCGGTGTTCCTCCGCGACCATGTCCAGGGGCGGTACTGACACCGTCAGCTGCGGCGCCTGAAGAAGCCGCCCACACCCGCCAAGCCCATCCATGAGGACAGTGCCAGCAGCCCCAGGAGGCTGGTGGTGGGCACAGGCGTCGGTGCTGCCACGGGGGCACCGTGGCAGGGGTGTCGGTGTCCGTCGCCGACCCATTGGAAGGCGCGCCAAAAAGGAGCCTTTACCGATGCAGGCACCCACGCCTGCCGTGGCCGCTGCCGTCAGCGGCGCACGGCCTGCCCATCAGCAGTTCCCCTTTTTGGCCTGGCCGGGCGGGCAACCATGGGGATGCGGTTTTTTGCCGGCGTCGTCATAGTAGCCGTCGCTGTAGACCGCACAACCGCTGAGCATCCAGGCCAGCGCAGCGAGTGAGAAAAGCTTTTTCATAGAACTACCTGAAGTGATCAGAGGTTAAGTTTATAAGCTTGGCCCCGTGTGGCGGTAAATCATGGTTTCGCCATTGCTTTGCGGCGAAGCAGTCCGGGCCGCTGGCAGCCAACCCTACCGCCTGCCAACGGTCTTGGCCTCGCGGGCCGTGCCAGCCGCCCGTGCGACGACGGTAGCGTTGCGCATCCGCTGCCATTGCGGGCGCGGTGGCGGCCATCCTCAGGATGGGCCGAAGCAAGGACCGCAAATTCCGAATTGTGCTGCGGTGTGCAAACCCGTCCAATAGCACCCTATGGCGTTGCGCTGCAAGCCCGCTGGCTGGGTGGGGACCGCCGGGGGGCTGCCGCGTTGTCTTGCTGGCCATGGACCCCGCTGCACGACACGCCTGGTGTACCACGGACCGGTGTGCGGCCCCTGTAGCGAGGGCTGTGCAAAGGGCTGCCTCAAGGTTTGGAATGAATGATCTGCTTTTCCACGGGTTGCTGACCGCTACCTTCGTTGTTGCCGGAATGGTCAAGGGCGTCACCGGCATGGGGCTGCCTACGGTGGCCATGGGGCTGCTGGGCATGGTCATGCCCCCGGCGATGGCGGCGTCGCTGTTGGTCATGCCTTCGTTGGTGACCAATGTCTGGCAGCTCTTTTCCGGCGGCGCTGTGGCAGGGCTCGTGCGGCGCCTATGGCCGATGCTGGTGGCCATTGTGTTCGGTACCGTGGGTGGCTCCGCGCTGCTGGTGTACATAGACCCCGCCTGGTCCGGCCTGGCGCTCGGTTCGGCGTTGGTCGTCTACGCGCTGTATGCATTGTGGGCACCGGCGCTGTCCGTGCCGCGCGGAACCGAACCATGGCTGTCCCCGGCCGTGGGGCTTGTCACGGGGCTGGTGACGGGCGCCACCGGTGTCTTTGTGGTGCCTGCCGTCCCGTACCTGGGCGCGCTGGGATTGCCAAAGAACGCGCTGGTGCAAGCACTGGGGCTGTCGTTTACCGTGTCGACCCTGGCCCTTGCGGCAGGCTTGCTGCTGAATGACGTGTTTCGCGTCCACCAGCTGGGCCTGTCGGCGCTGAGCGTGCTGCCTGCGTTGGCGGGGATGTGGCTGGGCACCCGCATAAGAGCGCGTATCAGCCCCAGGCGTTTTCGGCAGTGCTTCCTTCTTTTCCTGGTCGTATTGGGGCTGGAGCTTGCTGCGAGGCCCTTCTTCTGAGGCCAGGCGGGCTTTGCCAGCTGGCAGACGCCTTCAACCCCCAGGCTGACGCGCGCGCCAATGGCTGGGCGGTGTGGCCGCTGTCCCACACTGCAAGCAGACCGCTCCGGCAGAGGCAGCGGGCCGTGGATCGCAGAATGGCTAAAGATGCTTTTTCCCAGCCGCAACGGCGGCGGAGCATGCTGTAACGATGGAAGCCATGATCACCTATCTGTATGTAGAGGATGACGAAGACATCCGCGAAGGCTTTATGGCCGTCATGGAAGCGCCGCACCGCAAGATCGTTGGCGTGGCCGATGCGGAAGCTGCACTCGCGCTCGATGGCCACGAACGCTTTGATGTGCTGGTGACCGATGTGAGCCTGCCGGGTATGTCAGGCAGCGATCTGGCCCGGCAGTGGCTGGTAAATGACAGCCAACGCCATGTGCTGCTGATATCCGGCTATGAGTTCAAGCAGGGTCTGACCAATATCGGCACCAACGTGCGGGCCCTGCTCAAAAGCTGCGAGCCCGAGGACCTGGAAGCGATGTTGACGAACATCGAGACGCTGCTGGCCGCCCAGCGCCAATAGGTGCTAACGGACCGCCCACGCGTGTCCTGCGCAGTCAGGCGCGCGGGTTGTCGCTCAATGACTTGATCAGCGCCACCAGTTTCTGAGGCTGCAGCGGCTTGGCCATATGGACATCAAAGCCTGCGGCAAGCGCAGCCTGCCGGTCCTCTTCGCGGCCAAAGGCCGTCAGCGCAATCGCCGGAACGCGGGAAAAGCGGTCCTGCGCAGCGCGTATATGGCGCATCAGCGCATAACCGTCCTTGCCGGGCAGGCCGATGTCACTGACCACAATGTCGGCTTGCGACGATTGCAGCGACGCCAGCGCGCTGTCAAAGTCTCCTGCGAGCGCAACGCTGGCGCCACGCTCCTGCAGGATCAGCACCAGCAGATTGGCGACTTCCGCATCGTCTTCAACGACGAGGATGCGGATGCCGCCCAGTTCATCCTGCCCGCCATCCTGGGCAGAGCCCGCAGATTCGTGCTTGGGCAGCTCCTTCGGGGCGCCATGGCCCAGCGGCAGCGTCACCGTCACCAAGGTACCCAGACCCAGGCCCTCGCTGGCCACCGTGATGGTGCCGACATGCAGATCGACCAGGTGCTTGACGATGGGCATGCCCAGGCCCAGGCCGCTGGCAGGGCGGCTGCCGGGGCTGGCAGCCTGGGTGAATTTTTCGAATATGCGCTCCAGAAAGGCCGCTTCGATGCCCTTGCCATGGTCGCGCACGCTGAGTACCAGCTGCGTGTCCTGCACGGCCAGTGCCACCTCGAGCAGGCCTGCATCCTGCGAGAACTTCACGGCATTGCTCAGGATGTTCCAGAACACCTGCTGGAACCGCGCCGGATCGACCAGTGCCTTGCGGCCCTGGGTGTCCATCGCCACATGCAGAACCAGCTTCTTGGCATCGATCGCCGCCTTCAGCGAGTCAAGCGAGGAGGTGATCAGTGCCGCCGGGTCCACCCATTCCCGCTCCAACGTCAGTTTGCCGGAATTGATGCGCGAGACGTCGAGGATATCGCTGATGATGCGCGCCTGCGTGCTGGCATTGCGCTTGATCGCGTCCAGGTTTTTCGCGAACTCAGGCGGCGGTGATTTGCGCAGCACCTGGTGCACATTCATCATGATGGCGCTGAGCGGGTTGCGCAGCTCATGCGACAGCACGGCGACAAAGTCATCCTTGGAGCGGCTGTAGCGCTCCGCGGTGGCGCGCGCCGCCTGCTCACGCTCAAGCAGCTGCTTGCGCTCGAGCTCCAGCTGGATGCGGTTGGAGACGTTGGCCACGGCGGCCACGCGCAGCTCGCCGTTGACGCGCGCGGCCATGCTCCACTCCACATGCAGCGCTTGCCCGGTGGCGTCCAGCAGCACCACTTCCTCGCGCCACAGAGCCTGGCTGCTTTGGGGGGCGCACATCGCCTCGATGCGGGCCTGATGGCCGGGTGCGGCAAAGGCCGATACCGGACGGCCCAGCACCTCTGCGGCGCTGCGGCCCAGCATCTCCAGCATGGCCGGGTTGGCATCCACAAAGCACCCGTCGTCGTCGATCAACGCAATGCCGCTCTGGGCCTGCTCGTAGATCGAGCGGAACTTGGCTTCGCTGCGGTGCACCCGCACTTCGGCCATTCTGGCACGTACCAGTGCCTGGATGGTCGCCACCAGCATCGCCGGCTCGGCCGGGTGGGTCAGGTAGGCATCGGCGCCGGCGTTCAGGCCTGCGACCTTGTCGGTGTCCGCGACAAAGGCCGCAGACAGATGCACGATCGGCAGCGACATGGTCTGCTCCCGCTCTCGCATCATCGCGCAGACTTCGAAACCGCCGATGTCAGGCAGGTGGACATCCAGCACGACGGCGGAGATATCACCGAGCGACAGATCCAGGGCTTCCTGCCCGGTGCCTGCTTCGACCGTCTTGAAGCCGGCCGCCCGCAGGGCGCGGGCAGTGGCATAGCAGGTCGCAGGGTTGTCATCGACCACCAGCACCGTGTGCTTCGAGCGGTCGATGCTGACATTGAGCCGGGCTGAGACAGAGGGCATGGCGCTTAGGAGGGTGAGCTTTCATCAAAAACATGCGCGGACGCAGGCGCCACGCTGATCGGGATCGTGACATAGAAAGTCGAGCCCTTGTGCGCTTCGCTCTCCAATGCTACTTCGCCGCCCAGCAGTTCGGCAAGCCGCTTGCTCAGCGACAGGCCCAGACCGGTGCCGCGCAGCCGTTTCTGGATCGGGGAGTCGATCTGGGAATAGTCCTGGAAGATCGCGTGGTGGAACTCCGGGGCAATCCCGATGCCCGTGTCGGCCACGGCAAACTGCACGGCCTGGTCCGACACCCGCTTCGCGCTGACGCGGATCTCGCCGTGCTGGGTGAATTTCAACGCGTTGCTGATGAAATTGCGCAGGATCTGTGCGAGCTTGCGGTCGTCCGAGAACAGCTTGGGCACGCCATGCGGCTCTTCAAAGATCAGCACCACGTCGGGATTGGTGATCACCGGTTTGAACATGCCGCGCAGCGCGGAGAACACATCGACCATCTCGAACCAGCCCGGCGACACCTCGATGCGGCCGGCCTCCACCTTGGCCAGGTCCAGCAGGTCGTTGACCATGTCGGCAAACTCGGCCGATGTGGTCTGGATGAAACGCACCTGCTTTTCCTGCTCGTCGGTGAGCGGGCCGTCCACCCGGTCCTGCAGAATGCGCGCAATGCTCTGTATCGCGCCAATCGGTGTGCGGAATTCGTGGCTCATATAGGCCAGAAAACGGCTTTTCAACTCGGTCGCCTGGCGCAGGTTCTCGGCCTGGGCATCGAGCTCGGCGTAGAGCGCCAACACGCCGCGGTTGGTCTCGTCGAGCTCGGCACGCAGGGCCTCCAGCTCGGCCTGGGTGGCGGCCAGCGTCCGGGCCATCTCGTCCGCGGGCATCGGAGCGGGGGCCGCCGGGCCCGCTGCGCCGCTAGGCGGTGGGGTCACGTGGTTCATGGTGTCTTTCATTCTGTGCGGCGCACGATGAGCACGGTCACATCGTCGCGCCCGCGCCCGTAGTCACGTACCAGTACCGCAACGGCCAGGCCCGGGTCACGGCCGAGCAACGCGGTCACCGCCTCTGGGGGCCAGCGCGATTGCAGGCCGTCGCTGTGGCACACCACCATCGCGTGCGCGGGCCAGTCCATGCGAATGTCCTGCACCTGGCGCATCTGTACCCCGACGGTGCCGTGTTGCACCAAGACCGACCGGTTGTACACGCCGCTCACCAGCCGTATGGCGACATTGCCGGCACCGGCAGCCAGCAGCGTGCCGGCCTCGCCATCGAGCTGCACACAGGTCACCGCAGCGCCGCGTGTCATCCGCAAAGCGGCATGGGCATCTTCGAGTCCGGCCTTGATATCGCCAAACGGCTGCTTCAAAAAAACCGCGACTGCCGCCTGTGAGGCTTCGGCCGCACGCACACCATGGCCCAAGCCATCGGCGACCAGCAGTGCCGCACGCTGGCCATCCAGTGCCAGGGCCCAGGCATCGCCGCAGACGGTTTCGCCCGGCGCCGGCACGGCCATCACCGACACGCGAAATGCCCGCTGCTGCGCGGCTTGCGTGGTCGCGGGCCGAAAGCGCGCCAGCACCACGGTGCCCTTGCCAGGCTCGGAGTGGATGTCGAAATCCGCCGACAGGCGCTCCACGGCGCCCAGGCCTGTGCCCGGCGTGCCTCCCGTCGAGTACCCGTCGCGCATCGCCTGCGGCAGATCGGCAATGCCGGGCCCCTCATCGATCGACAGGATCTCCAGCTCGGGCGCGTCGCCACTGCGGGTGGCGATCCACAGCTGCCCCTGCTGCGCATGCCGGCAAAGGTTGTTGCCCAGCTCGTTGACGACAATCGCCGCCTGGCCAGCCAGCACATCGTCAAAGCCCAGCGTGCGCGACAAGTGGGCGACATGGCGCCTGGCTTCGCCCACGCAACTGGGGTCGGAGACGGAAAAGGCGCGGTGGGTCGTGCCCTGAATTATTTCCATCGGGTCACGCTGACGCAGGTGCCAACCCCCACCGTTGATTCCAGCTCGAAGTCATGGACCAGCCGCTTGCTGCCCGACAGTCCCAGCCCCATGCCCTTGCCCGAGGTCCAGCCATCTTTGAGGGCCAGGCCCAGGTCGGGGATACCCGGCCCCTGGTCCCGAAAGCGCAGGCGAAGCCCCTGGCGCAGGCCATCGGCCAGCAGCTCCCATTCCATGTCACCGCCCCCGCCGTAGACCACCGTATTGCGCGACAACTCGCTGGCAGCCGTGATCATCTTGGTCTGGTCGACCAGCGAGAACTTCAGCTGAACGGCCAGCTTGCGCACCATCTGGCGGCTGGCGACGATGTCAGCCTCACTGCGCAAGGGTACGGAGCCCTGGGTTTCATGCGACAAAGTCATCTCCATCAGCGCGGGCTTGCAAAAGCGCCATCCCGCGGCTCACATTCAGTGCGGTTTTGACACCGTCGAGCGACATGCCCAGCTCTACCAGCGTGATGGCGACCGCCGGCTGCATGCCGACAACCACCGTGGTGGCATCCAGAATCTGGCCGATGCCCGATATCGCGGCCAGCATGCGGCCCACGAAGGAATCGACGATTTCCAGGGCGGAGATGTCGATCAGCACGCCGCTGGCGCCCGTCTTCGAGATCTGCTCGGCCAGGTCATCCTGCAGCGCCATGGCGGTCTGGTCTTCCATATCGATCTGGATGGTGACGAGCAAGGTCTGCCCCATGCGCAAAATAGGAATGCGGTACATGCTGCGTGGCCTACTTGGTCTTTGTGAAGGTATAGCCGTTGCGCTTGAGCGCCAGCGCCAGCGCATCGGCCAAGGTCGCCTTGGTCGTCACCGACTGCAGGTCGATGCCCAGATGCACGATGGTTTGTGCAATTTGCGGACGGATGCCGCAAATAATGCAATCGGCTCCCATCAGGCGGATGGCGGTCACGGTCTTGAGCAGGTGCTGGGCCACCAGGGTGTCTACCGTCGGCACGCCGGTGATGTCAATGATGGCCAAGGCCGACTCGGTCTCCACGATGCGCTGGAGGAGCGACTCCATCACCAGCTGCGTCCGGCTCGAATCGAGCGTGCCGATCATCGGTACCGCCAGCACACCCTCCCACAGCTTGATGACCGGGGTGGACAGCTCCAGCAGTTCCTCCTGCTGGCGGGAGATGAGTTGCTCGCGGGTGCGCTGGTAAGCGTCCATCGTCCATTGCGCCAGTGCATCGACGTACCGCGTCACCTGTGCAATCGCCTCGACCAGCGCATGCGAGTCCGTGGCCAGCTCCCGCTGCAAGGCTTCGAAGATCGGTTGCTTGAGCGCCAGCACAAAGGCACTGGTGCTGCCTGCCGTGCTGCCCTGGGCCGCGCGCGAGGCGGACAGGCGCTCCAACGCCGCCTTGACCGGCTGCCATGTGGCAGAGCCGGAGTTTTGCAGATCACCGGAGGCCACCGCAGGCAACAAGGCCGTCAGGATTTCTGCGGCCTCGGTTCGCGCTTTTTCCGGGGCCTGCGGACCGCTGGCAGCCAGCACCCAAGAATCGACCAGCGCGGATTTCTCGCGCTCCAACAACCCGACCAATAACTGCTGATGAGTGCGCACGGCAACCCCTTTGTGAACGTCAATATGTTTACACCTGTAAGAATTATGGTGCAGCGCCACTGTGGCTGGCCCCGTCAGCAGGGTTCTGCCTGCATGTCGGCGCCTTGGCCTACACAACGGGCAGGGCTGTGGGGGATTGGTCCCCCTTGCTAGATAGGCGTTCGCGCTTCTCCCGATGAGATCGCGCCAGGGGCCCAGGCCAGCCGCCAGAATGTGTGTCCGCGCACCGGAGGAAGGCATGGCAAACAGCGTGCCCAGCGCACCCTTCAAGCCCATGAATCCATGTAAAAAAGTTCAATTTTGGTTTTTTGGATCGGCGGCTACAGCGCTATACGCCAACTCCTACTTGGAACCTGGAGGGAGGCAGGCCACCATCAAGGGCATCTTTTCCACCCACAGGAGTCCACGATGACCAAACCACGCTATGACGAAGCCGCCCTGAAAGACCTGCTGCTGCAGATGATGGAGACCGAACTCGGGGGTGAGCAGGTCTACCGCGCTGCACTGGACTGCGCGGTCAACGAAGACCTCAAGAAGGAATGGCAGGAATACCTCGACGAAACCCTGACCCACCAGAAAATCGTGCGCGCCACCTGTGAAAGGCTGGGCATCGACGCCGATGAGGCGGCCCCGTCGCGCCAGGTCGTCAAGCACATTGGCCTGTCGCTGGTCAAGGCGATGCAGCTGGCGAAGGCCGGCGGCGATCCCCGGGCAGCCGAAGTGGTCGCCTGTGAATGCGTGGTCCATGCCGAAACCAAGGACCATGCGAACTGGGAGCTGCTTGGCAAGGTGGCAGACGTGGCCAAGGGCGACACGGCCAAGGCATTGAAGGAAGCACATACCCAGGTGGAGAAGGACGAGGACCACCACCTCTACCACACCCAGGGCTGGTGCCGTGAGCTGTCGATCGCGCGCATGGGCATGCCAGCGGTGCTGCCACCGCCTGAAGAAGTGAAGAACGTCGAGACGGCGATTGGTGCCTCCCGGGCCGAGCAGCAGCGCGAGCGCATGCTCTGAGGAGGGCGTCTGCCCATGCCTGCCCAGCCGTCCTTGCAGCCCACGCGGCTGCCTCGCAGCCAGGTGGCGATGCTGTTGGTGGATGTGATCAACCCGTTCCAGTTCCCCGGAGCCGACCGCATGCTGCCGGACATTCTGGAGGCAGCACGCGCCATCGCGCAGCTCAAGCGCCGCATGCGCCAGCGCGGGGCCATCGCCGTCTATGCCAACGACAACTACGGCACCTGGCACAGTGAGTTCAGCGATGTGCTGGGCAACTGCCAGGCGTTGCCGGGGCTGCGCGGCGATGTTGCGCAAATGCTGGCACCGCAAGCGCAGGACCTGCGCGTTCTCAAACCCCAGCATTCAGGCTTCCATTCCACCCCTTTGCAGCATCTGCTGTCCAAGATGGGGGTCAAGAAGGTCGTCGTCGTCGGCTTCATCACCGATATGTGCGTGTTCACGACGGCGACCGATGCCTGCATGCTGGGCTACCAGGTGGCGGTGCCGTCCGACTGCACCGCCAGCGTGACGGCGGAGCGCAAGTCCGCCGCACTCGCGCAGCTGAAAACCGCGTTTGGCTGCTCCACGGCCAAAGGCCGCTGAAACGTCCCAAGAGGTGTTCATGTTCGAAATGGATCTGGATGTGTGGGAGCTCATCGCCAGAGGCGCGGTGGTCTATGTCGTGTTGCTGCTGCTGATGCGGATGAGCGGCAAGCGTACGGTCGGCCAGTTCACGCCGTTTGATCTGCTGGTGGTGATGCTGCTGAGTGAGGCGGCGGGGCCCTCGATGGTCGGCAAGGACCAGTCGCTGTGGGGCGGGCTGATCGTTTGCGCAGTGCTGCTGCTGGTCAATGCCCTGGTGGCCTTGGTGACGACCCACTTCGGCGCGGCCGAGCGCATTCTGGAGGGAGAGGCGGTGCTGCTGGGCCGCGACGGGGTGCTGTTCGACGCCGTCAGAAAGCGCCACCGCATCTCCCGCAACGAGATCAACACCGCCTTGCGGGCATGCGACTGCGAGATGGACCAGGTGCAGTCGATGTTTCTGGAGGCCGATGGCCAGATCACGGTGCAAAAAATCCCGTCCGCGCGCAGCGAACGCTGACGCGGCCGCGCGGATCCGGGCGCCGCTGCGGTGCAAGGCACTGCGCCCATGCCACACCGCCCCGCCATGCCCATGCAGGCATGGCGATTGCCGCCGGGGCTGGTATCGCTCCATGTCAGGGGCACCTGCCGTGCTGCAGGTGCGCTGACCTCCATCCCGGGGAGCGAGGCCCACGGAGAGCGCGCATGCACCTGCTGGTGACTGGCGGCGCAGGCTATATCGGATCGCATATGTGCCTGCGCCTGCTCGAACACGGCGATGACGTCACGGTCATCGACAACCTCTGCAACAGCGCCCCAGAGGCGCTGCGCCGCGTGCAGCAGATGGCAGGGCGCAAATTGCGCCTGGTGGTCGGCGACGTGCGCGATGCCAGCGCATTGCAGCAGGCGTTGACGGGCCCACACAAGGTGGATGCAGTGCTGCATTTTGCCGGACTGAAGGCCGCAGGCGCCTCGGTGGCCCTGCCGGTGCAGTATTACGCCAACAATGTCGCCGGGAGCTTGCAGCTGCTGGAAGCGATGCAGGCCCAGGGCGTGCAGACCCTGGTGTTTTCGTCGTCGGCCACCGTCTACGGCGCGCCGCTGCCCCAGCACCTGCCGCTGACCGAATCGGCCCCCTGCGGCAGCACGCAGAACCCCTATGCGAGCAGCAAATGGATGGTGGAGCGCGGCCTGGCCGATCTGCAGGCGGCGTCGCCGGACTGGCGTATCGCCTGCCTGCGCTATTTCAACCCGGTCGGCGCGCATGCCAGCGGGCGGCTGGGGGAGCACCCGATCGGCATTCCCAACAACCTGATGCCGTTCATCAGCCAGGTCGCCAGTGGGCGCCGCGCCCAGCTGTCCATCTTTGGGGCGGATTACCCCACGGCCGATGGCACCTGTGTGCGCGACTACCTCCATGTGATGGACCTGGTGGAGGGCCATATGGCTGCGTTGCAGTACCTGCGTGGCCAGCGCCAAGGGGGGATGGTCACCGTCAACCTGGGCACCGGCCGGGGCTATTCGGTGCTGGAGATGGTGCGCGCCTTTGAAGCCGCCAACGGCCTGCACATTCCGTTCCGGATCGAGGCGCGGCGGCCGGGCGATGTGCCGGCCTACTTTGCCGACGCAACGCGCGCCAGGCAGTTGCTGGGCTGGCGTGCCACCCGCAGCCTGCACGACATGTGTGTGGACAGCTGGCGCTGGCAGCGCGACAACCCCGACGGCTACACCGAGCGGCATTGCGGGAGCCCGGCGACTGCTCCCCGGTAAGGCGCCGCCCGGTGCCCCGGTTCAGTGCAGCGGCGCGGTGGTGCTGAGTTGGCCGTTTTTGTACAGGCCCTCTTCAATGAGCGCGCACAGCGCGTGGCCGACAAAGATATGCGCTTCCTGGATGCGGGCCGTGGTCGCGGAAGGCACGACGATCGCCGCATCACACAGGCTGCGCAGGCGCCCGCCGTCGCGGCCGGACAGCGCGACCGTGCTGATCTGCAGGCGCTGGGCGGCCTCGACCGCCTTGACGACATTCGCCGAAGTACCCGAGGTGGAGATGGCCAACAGGCAGTCACCGGGGCGCCCCAGGCCGATGACCTGGCGGGAGAACACCTCGCTGAAATCGTAGTCGTTGCCAATGCAGGTCAGCGCCGAGCTGTCGGTGGTCAGCGCGATGGCCGCCAGGGGACGGCGGTCCTGCACAAAGCGGCCGGTCAGCTCGGCGGCAATGTGCTGGCTGTCGGCGGCCGATCCGCCATTGCCGCAGAGCATCAGCTTGCCGCCGCTGCTCAGGGTGCGCACCACCATCGCGGCGGCGTTCTGCACGTCGGCCTGCAGGCTGTCCAAGGTGTCAAACAGGCTCAGGTGTTCGCGCAGTGCCACGGCATAGGAGCGCGGCTCTTCGGCGCTGAGCGGAAGCGGCGGGACGGGCAGGTTCTTGAAGGCTCTCATGTGGAAATCCCCATGGTTTGGATATGGTGGGCGCGGCGTATCAGCGCGGTGGTCGAGTGGCCGGGCAGGTAGTCGAGGATGGCGGTGATGCCGCCCCATTGCTCCATCAGGCGCGCTTCCTGCAAGGTGCTTTCGTGGTAGTCGCCGCCCTTGACGTAGATGTCTGGCCGCAGCGCTTCGATCAGGGCCAGCGGGGTTTTTTCGTCAAACAGCACCACCAGCGACACGCACTCCAGCGCGGCAATCAGTGCGGCACGCTCGGCTTCCGGGTTCAGCGGCCGGCCGGGGCCCTTGGCCAGCATCTGGACCGAACGGTCGGTATTGATGCCGACCACCAGCGACGCGCCCTGCTGCTGCGCCGCTTCCAGGCATTCGACATGGCCCAGGTGCAGCAGGTCGAACACGCCATTGGTGAACACCAGCGGGCGGGGCAGCGCCCGGGCGCGCTGCGGCATATCGGGGCGGGGGCAGATTTTGTCGGTGTACATAGGATGGGTGGCCTGTGGGGGTCAGGGAATGCCGCGCAGCAGCGCCGGCATCGGGGTGGTGATCAGGGGGGCTTGGGCGCGCGAGGGCAACGGCTGCGCCACTGAAGGCGATGGCGCTGGCACCGGCAGTCCCAGCAGGTCGAGTACGGCGTGCACCACGCGTTCCGGCTCGATCAACTCCAGACAATCGTGGTGCAACTGCGGGCACAGGCTTTTGAGGCAGTTCCTGCAAGGCACGTCGTGGCTCAGCACCCGCGAAGGCACCTGCCACGGCGTGTGCTGCGGGTTGGTCAACGCATAGAGCACGACCACCGGCGTCTGCAGCGCCGCTGCAATGTGCGCCGGCCCGGTGTTGTTGCAGACCAGGGCGCGCGCACCGGCAATCAGCGCGGCCAGCTCACCCAGGCTCAGATGGCCCATCAGGTTGACCGGCATCTGCGGCATCTGGGCCGTGGCCTCGATGGCCAGGCCGATCTCATCACGCGCGCCGCTGAAGATGATCTGCATGCCCGTGTGTGCCTGCAACTGCGCAGCTGCACGCCCAAAGGCCGCCGCCGGATAGCGCCGGGATGCGGCGCTGGCACCGGGGTGCACCACCAGATAGGGGCGGCTGGCATCGCCGCCAAAGGCGGCCATCGTCTCGCGCATGCGCTGCACATCCTGCGCGCTGTACTGCAGCTGCAGGCGCTCGTCGCGGGTCTCGAAGCCCACATGGCGCACCAGGTCCAGCTGCCGTTGCACCTCATGGCGTGCCACGGCGATCGCCGTGTCGGTCTCCGGCACCCAGTCGCTCAGCAGCGCATAGGGGTTCTCACGCGCATGGGCCAGCCGCAGCGGAATGCCCGCGAGCCTGCAGGTCAGCGCGGCCGGCAGCGCGCTTTGCGTACAGACCGTGAACACCACGGCCGCATCGAACTGGTGCCGGGCCAAGGTCTCGATCAGGCGCAGATCGGTCTGCGCCGAGCGGCTCTGGCTGCCAGGACCGCCAGACCAGGGCGCGTCATAGATGAGGGTCCGGTCGACCGCCTTGATGCGGCGGGCCGCCTGCGCGCCGGCGGCCGAGGTCAGCAAGGTGACGCGTGCCTGGGGGTGGCCGCTGTGCAGCGCCCGCAGTGCCGGCGAGGTCATCAGCACATCGCCCATGTTGTCCAGGCGCACCGCCAGGATGTTGCGGGCCTGGGCCCAGCGGCTGTTCATGGCCATGAGGTCTCCTGGTCGGGCAGCACCATCACTTCGGCCACGACCGAGCCGCGCGGCATGCCCAGCAGAAACTGCACCATGCTGGCCACGTTGTCCGGGTCCTGCAGCAGCGTCTGGTCGATATCCGGAAAGCGCTCCAGCAGAAAAGGGGTGCGCATGCCGCCAGCAAACAGCGTGGTCACCCGGATGCCCAGCGCGCGCAGCTCGGTATGCATCGCTTCACTCAGGCCCCGCAGGCCCCATTTGCTGGCGTGGTAGGCACTGGCATTGGGCCAGGCCCGCAAGGAGGCTGTCGACGCGACGTTGACGATGTGCCCGCCCCGGCCCGCGTCCGATTGGCGCAGCAGCGGCAGCGCCGCCTTGGTCAGCAAAAACGGCCCGTAGAGGTTGGTGTCCACCACGCGGCGCCATTCCTGCTCGCCGATCTCGTCAATCGATGCCGTATGGTCGGTGCCGGCGTTGTTCACCAGGATATCGAGGCCGCCCCATTGCGCCTGCAACGCGGCCATGGCCTCGGCCACTTCGGCGGGCTTGCTGACGTCGAAGTGCAAGGACATCGTTGCGGTGCCCCAGCCGTCGGAGCACAGCGCCACCTTGCCGACTTTGCCGCCCTGGCCCGAGGGCAGGTCGGCCAGCGCAACGCGGGCACCTGCGGCCACCAGCTGCTTGGCGATGGCAGCGCCCAGGCCGCTGGCCGCTCCGGTGACCAGCGCAATCTTGTTGTGCAAAGCATGCATGTTGGGTTCCCATCGATAGTCTTCCCATCCCTGGGCAATCGCCATGCCCGCACGCTGCCCACCGCTGCCGCAGCGCCGGGTGGGCTGCGGGTAAGCGATGCCGCAACGCTGCCATGCCATCGGTAAATGCTGCCGCAGCATCGTCCAGCACCCCCGGCGCGGCGTGGCTGGCAGGTACGCCGCTTGCCCCCGGTTGGCATGCTCTTGGACACCCTGACTTCCCAATCGGCCTGGCTTTCCAGGATCTTCGGCTTTGTGCTGGTGCAGATGGGCGACCTCCGGGTCACCGTCGGCACCCTCGCCAAACTGCTGCTGCTGGTCACCCTGCTGGTATGGTTTGCCGGCGCGATGCAGCGCTGGCTGGTGCGCCATATGCCGCAGCGCTGGCATGTGGACGAAGGCACCCGCATCGCGATTGCGTCGGTGCTGCGCTACCTGGTGCTGGTGCTGGGCATGGTGCTGATCCTGCAGAACGTGGGCATCAAGCTGTCGGCGCTGGGTGTTGTCGCCGGGGCCGTGGGTGTGGGCGTGGGTTTTGGTCTGCAGAACATCGTCAGCAACTTCATCAGCGGGCTGATCGTGATGCTGGAGCGCCCGATCAAGGTCGGCGACCGGGTCGAAGTGGGCGCCGTCGAGGGCGTAGTGCGCGAGATATCGGCCCGGCGCACGACGATTGTCACGGCGGACAACATCGCGGTGCTGATACCGAACCAGCGCTTCATTGTCGAGAATGTCAGCAATGCCGCGTACCTGGGCGAGCCGGTACGCCTGCGGCTGACTGCCGGTGTGCCGCCGGCCACGGACCGGGCTGCACTGCTGCAACTGTGGCGCCAGGTGGCAAGCGCCCATGCAAAGGTGCTGGCCGAGCCTGCGCCCGCGCTGCTGCTGCGCAACCCGGGCGGCAGCCCGCAGTGGGAGCTGACCGCCTGGTACTGGCCCGAATCGACCAGCCGCGAGCAGCTGTCCAGTGAGCTGGCGGCGGCTTTCGCCGAGCACGTGCCGCGCCTGGAGGCGGCACATGGTTGAGGCCGCGACGCCAGGCCCGGCAGCTGCCGCTGAGGCGCCGCCGCAGCAGCGCTGGGCGCTGGCGGCGCAGCTGTGGCAGGCCGCCTGGCGTTTTCGGGGGCGTACCGTGCTGGCCGTGCTGCTGCTGGTGCTGGCCAAGCTCGCCAGCGTGGCGGTGCCGCTGGTGTTCAAGAAGATCATCGACCTGTTCAGCACCCCGGGCAGCCTGGTCAGCGACGTGGTGCCCGGCACCTCGCCGTTGTTGCCCGGCGGCGGCCATGTGCTGGTGCTGCCGTTGCTGCTGCTGGCCGGCTACGCGCTGCTGCGCTTTTGCAGCACCTTGTTCACCGAGCTGCGTGACCTGTGCTTTGCGCGGGTGACGCTGGTGACGGTGGCCGATTTTGCGCAGCGCGCGCTGGCGCATCTGCACCGCATGGGGCCGCGCTTTCACCTGCAGATGCAGACCGGTGCGCTGATCCGCGATGTGGAGCGGGGCACGGCAGCGGCCGGTTTCTTGCTGGCGGCGGCGCTGTTCACCTTGCTGCCCACGGTGGTGGAGATCGCGGCGGTGGTGGCGATTCTGGCGATGGCCTACAGCGCCTGGTTCACCGCGATCATTGGCGCCACCTTTGTCGCGTATGCGGCCTACACCGCAGTCATGACGCGGCGCCGCGTGGCGCGCCAGCGCCAGGTCAATGCGATGGACTCCCGGGCCAGCGGCCTGCTGCTGGACAGCCTGGTGAACCAGGAGGCCGTGCGCAACCATGCGCACGAAGCGCAGGAAGTGGCACGCTACGGGAGCGCGCGGCTGCAGTGGGTGGCGCAAAGCGTCGAGAGCCAGAAGGCGCTGTCGGCCCTGCACCTGGGCCAGGGCGCGATCATCGCCGCCGGTGTCGGCGCAATCATGGTGTTTGCCGGGCTGCAGGCGCTGCAGGGGCACATCACGGTGGGCGACCTGGTGCTGCTCAATGCCTATGTGATCCAGATCTGCCTGCCGCTCAATGCGCTGGGCTTTCTGTTCCGCGAGGCGAGAGACGCGCAGACCCATCTGGAGACCTTGCGGCAATTGCTGGCCTGGCCGCCCGAGGTGCAGGACAGTCTCCAGGCGCAGCCACTGCCGGTCTCGCATGGCGAGGTGGTGTTTGAGCATGTGGATTTCTCCTATGAACCCGGCAGGCAGGTGCTCTGGGATGTGAGCTTTCGCATCGCTGCAGGGCAGACCTTGGCGGTGGTCGGCGGCAGCGGCTCGGGCAAATCCACGCTGGCACGGCTGCTGCTGCGTGTCTACGATCCGCAGCAGGGCAGGGTGCTGGTCGATGGCACCGATATCCGCACGGCCACCTTGGCGAGTCTGCGCCAGGCCGTCGGCATTGTTCCGCAGGACAGCAGCCTGTTCAACGACAGCGTGGCCTACAACATCGCCTATGGCCGCCCGGGCGCGGGCATGGCCGATATCGTCCAGGCCGCACAGGCGGCCCAGATCGATGCGCTGATCCGCACGCTGCCGCAGCAGTACGACACGCCGGTAGGCGAGCGGGGCATGAAACTCTCGGGCGGCGAAAAGCAGCGCATCGCCATTGCGCGGGCGTTCCTGAAAAATGCGCCGGTCATGATCCTGGACGAGGCAACCTCGGCGCTCGACACCCGCTCGGAAAAGGCCATCCAGGTACAGCTGGACCGGCTCTCGGCGCAGCGCACCACGCTGGTGATCGCGCACCGGCTCTCGACCATCGTCGATGCCGACCAGATCCTGGTGCTGGACAAGGGCCGCATCGTCGAGCAGGGGCGCCACGACGAGCTGCTGGCGCAGCGCGGCCTGTATGCGCAGCTGTGGGAGCTGCAGCTGCAAAAGCAGGAATTCGACCGGGCTGAGCGGCGCCTGCTGCGCCAGTCGCTCCAGCTGGCGGTGCTGCTGGCCAATGTCGTCGATGGCATTCGCGCTCCGCTCGACGCCCGCGGTGTGCAGCTGTACACCCATCTGGCGTCCGAGCCGCTGTATGTCAGTGGCGACCCGGCGGTGCTGTCGCAGGCCCTGACCGACATTGCGCTGCACGCCATCCAGGCGAGCCCGCCGGGCGGGCGTATCGAAATCCGGCTGGAGCGTGTGCAGCAGCGTGCGCGCATCCTGTTGAGCGACAGCAGCCACCGCGCGCCAGCGCCGTCCCAAACCCCGACCCCCGGGCAGGCCAGGCTGGACCCGCTGGTGCTGGCCTCGGCCCTTGAGCGCCAGGGCGGGCGCTTCGAGATACAGCTGCCCACGGCGCTGCGTGGGGCGCGTTACCTGGTCGAGCTGCCGCTGCGGGCGCCGGAGGAAGCCCCCGATGCCACGCCCCAGGCGCAGCAGCAGCCCGGCCAGCGCCTGGCGGCGCTGCAGGTGATGGTTGTCGATGACAGCGGCAGTGCCCGCGCATCACTGGCGCAGCTGCTCGGCCAGGAGGGCGCGGAAGCCGCGTTGTTTGCCGACGGCGCGCAAGCGCTCGGCTGGCTGCAAAGCCGGGGTGGGGCGAATGGCGCGCCTTGGCCGCAGGCACTGCTCTGCGATATATCGCTGGGCGAGGAGGATGGACGGCAGGTATTGCGGCAAATTCGGGCGTTGGAGGAGGAGCGCGGCCTGCCGTTGGAGCAGCGCATGTTCGCCGTGGCCCTGACCGGCGCAGATCTGCCCAGCGAACGGCTGGTGGCGCTGATGTCCGGCTTTCAGACGCATCTGCCCAAGGCGGCGCTGCCTACTGCGCTGGTGCCGATGCTGGCCCAGCTCACCGGGACCGCGCAGGCACGCGGATTGCCCGATGAACCAGGCAGGCCCGCTCCGAGGCCTGATGTCACATGAAAGGACTCAGCAATGACACAGCATGACGACAACGGCCGCCAAAGTGCACGCCGCCAGATGCAGCAGGACATGGAAGACGGGCAGCAAGGCGGTGGGCGCAGCCAGGAAGACTACCGCCGCCCATCCGGTGGCAGTGGCCAGGGTGACTGGCGGTCCGAGCAACAGCAAGGCGGCTACCAGAACGAGCAGCAAGGCGGCTACCGGGGCGAGCAGCAAGGCGGCAGCTACGGCGGTGAGGGCGGCTATGGCCGCGGCGCTTCAGGCGGCTACCAGGACGACTATGACCGTGGCTATGGACGCGGTCCGCAGGGGCGCGGCCAGCCAGGGCGCGGTCAAGGCGGCGAGGCCTGGGGCGGGGGCTACCAGGGCAGTACGGGCGGCGGTGGCTATTCGCAAGGCTATGGCTCCAGCTCCGGCCAGCGTGGCTTCTATGACGACCAGGACTTCTCACGCAGCGGGCGCCAGGGTGGCCAGGGCCAGGGTGGCTACCAGGGGAACTACCAGGGCTCGCAGGGCGGCTACCAAGGTGGCTACCAAGGGGGCTCGCAGGGCAGCTACCAGGGCGTTTTTCCCGGCGGCGGCCCGCAGGACTTTGGCCGCAGCTACGACAGCCAGGGTCAGGGCGGGCAGACGTACTCCCGCCAGGGACAGCAAGGTGGGCGCCACCAGCAAGAGCACTACGACCCCGACTACCACCAGTGGCGCGATGAGCAACTCCACGCCCTCGACGAGGATTACCGCTCCTGGCGCAACGATCGCTACAAGAAGTTCTCCGATGAATTCTCCCAGTGGCGCAGCCAGCGCGGAGGCCAGGGCGGCCAACGGGGTGGCAGTACCGGCAGCGGCAGCACTGCCGGCAACACCAGCGCCAGCACCGGTGGCGGCTCCAGCGCGGGCACCAGTGGCAGTGCGGACTCTGGCGCCGGCAGCAGTGCCGGTGGCAGCACGAGCAGTGGCAAGGACAGCGGTACCTTGTCGACCGGCCAGAGCGGCTCGGCGTCCGGCGGCAAGACCAGCAAGTAAACCCGGTTTCGTGGTCTGAACGCTGCCCCCGCCTGTAATGGGCGGGGGCATTGCCATTCCTATTGCCGCTTCAGCTGTGGCGCCGGCGCTTTTCCACCGGCTCCAGCCGCAGCAGCTGCCGGTACTTGGTCACGGTGCGGCGGGCCACGACCAGGCCTTGCGCGGCCAATTGGCGGGTGATGTCGGCATCCGACAGCGGCTGCAACGGGTTTTCTGCAGCGATCAACTCGGCAATCACCTCGCGGATCGCGGTGGCCGAACAGGTCTTGCCACTGGCGCTCAGCAACGGGCGAGAGAAAAAATGCTTGAGCTCGAACACGCCCTGGGGCGTGGCGATGTACTTGTTGTTGGTGACACGCGAGACGGTGGATTCATGGATGCCCAGCTCCTGCGCAATTTCGCGCAGCATCAGCGGCTTCATCGCCATCGCGCCAAACTCCAGAAAGCGGTGCTGGCGCCGCACCAGCGCCTGCGCAACATCCAGGATCGTCGCGCAGCGCTGCTCCACGTTGCGCAAGGTCCAGCGGGCGTCCTGCAGATGCTCGCCCAGATCGGCATGGCCGCGTTGCCGGTGGCGCTGGAACAGGCTTTCATAGACCCGGTTCATCCGCACGCGGGGCATCGCTGCGGGGTTGAGCTGCACATGCCAGTGCGCACCGCTGCGCTGCACGATCACATCGGGCACGATGTAGTCCACCTGCTGGGCGCCATAGGCCCACCCGGGATGCGGGTTGAAGCGCTTGATGGCATCCATCGCCCGCTCAATGTCACAGCGGCCTTTTTTCAGCTGCCGGGACAGTTTGGCCACATCATGGGACGCCAGCGCGCGCAGATGGTCCTGCACCATCGCCAGCGCCAGCGCGCGTACTTCCGGGTCGGCAATCGTCTCGCACTGCAGCGCCAGGCATTCGCCAACATTGCGGGCGGCCGTGCCGGCGGGCTCCAGCGATTGCACGAGGCGCAGCGCCACCAGCAGCTCGTCCATCTCGAGTGCAGGGCTGGCGGGCAGCAGCGCCAGCAGGTCCTCGAGCGGCGTGCGAAGATAGCCGTCATCGTCCAGCGACTCGACAATGGCGCGCGCCGCACACAGGTCTCTGGGATTCAATGGCATCACGTTGAGCTGGCTGTGCAGGTGCATGGCCAGGCTGACCGGGCTGGCGGCCAAGTCCATCGCCGACGGCTCGAGCCCGGCACTGACCTGGGCGCCCAGGCACGGCTCAGCGGTCCACATCAGCCGGTCGTCGGCCGCCGCATCATGCAGCACCACACTGGGCTCCTGTTCCTCGCTGTCATCGGGCTCTTCGAGAAACGGGTTTTCGTCGATCTTGTGCCGCAGCAGCGCCGAAAATTCGAGCGACGACATCTGCAGCATCTGCACCGCCCGCTGCAGCCGTGGTGACAGGGTCTGGGACTGGTGCGTGTCGGCGCGCAATAGCATGGAGCCCATGTGCATTCCTTGTGGTGAAGCTAAACACAGCCGTCAATGCAATGATCATGCCCAGTGGCGCAGTGGGGGCGGGCCTGCATGCCGCCGGGAGCGCAAACTGCAGAGGCAGTGGCGACCGGCGCGGTGGTTGCGGCGAAAACGGCCCGCAGCGCAGATCCGGATGCCCGTATTTGCAGAAAATCTTTCCGTCTGATGGCGGTTCCATCGGCAATTTCTGCCAGCGCAGCAAAGCTAGGAAGAGGTACAGACATGCACAACAGCAGCGGGCCAGGCCCGGCAAGAACGGGCGATAGCCGCAGCGGCACCCACTGCGGCGGCAAAAGCGGGCAGGACACGGCATGGACAGCACGTTGAAACCGGGGCTCGTCTGTCTGCTGGTCGTCGCCGCCGCTGCCGGTGCGGCGGCGGCGATGGCCCTGGTGGACCGCTGGGGTGCAGGCACATCCAGCCGCGCTGCGGCCGGCTGGCTGGCACTGTGGCTGGCCGTGGCGTTGGGCGTGCTGCTGGGCTGGCGCTGGCGGGCTGCGGCAACTGCCAGCCGGCCCACGGCAGTAGACCCCGGATTGCGGGCAGCCGCTTACCGCCAGGTCGCCGACCGCTTTTCCCATGAGCTGAACAACCAGCTGGGCATCATGAGCAACAGCGCCTACCTGATCGAGCGGCGCTCGCAGGACCCCCGGCTGGACATGCCGGTGCAGGCCATGCTGCGGGCGGCCGACTGTGCGAGCAAGCTGGGCTTTCACCTGTACCGGCTCAGCAGCAGCCAGGGCAGGCCGGGGCAGACCATGGACATCAGCCATTGGCTGCCCAGCCTGCAGGATGTGATGGCGCTGGCGCTGGGCAAACGTGCCAGCCTCGACCTGCATGCCGCGCCTGCAGCCCTGCAGATCTGCATCGATCCAGATGCGCTGGAGCTGGCGATGGCGAGCCTGCTGTCCGGCATAGGGCCCAAGCTGGAACCTGGCAGCCGTGTCGGCCTGAGCGTGCACCAGCTCGAGACCGCAGAAGGCTGGCCGATCCCGCCCGGCGCCTATGTGGGCCTGCATTTGCAAATGCTCTGTGTGGTGCCGCCCGGCGCGGTGGGCGAGGGCCCCGGGCCTGATGCGCAATGGGTGCCTGCCCAGCAAGCGGACGACGCCGGCATGCAGTTGCTCGGTCAGGTGGTGACGCTCGAAGGGGGGCATGCACGGCTGCGCGAGGAGCCCGGTGGACGGGTGGCGCTGTGGGTACTGCTGCCCCAGGCGCTGAGCCCGCTGCGGGCAGCCACTTAAGCCCTTGTCCCACGGCCGCTGGGCATGGACCTTGCCGGACCGGGAGGCGGTCGCCTTTGACCGTCACCACAGTCACAGGAGCACACTATGCACTCGTTCCACACCTCGGCCCTGGTGGCCATCTCCGCCTGCATCCTCATGCCTCTGGCCGCCAGCCATGCGCAAACGCCCTCGACGGGCATGTCCGGCAATGCCGACGCCCAGCAGACCCAGCCCGCGTCATCCGGCGCCAACGCCACTGGCCAAGGTGGCAGCAACGCCAGCGGCAGCACGAGCGGCGCCACCGGCAGCAGCGGCACGGCGACGCCACCGGTAGGGGATTACTCCAACCGCCCTGGCTCTCCGAGTTCGCCCGCCAATGCAGGCGGCACGAGCGGTGCAGGCAGTACCGCAACGGACCGTCAGTCCACCGGAGGCGCGGGCACGGGCGGCACCGGCGGCACCAATGGCAACGCCAGCGGTGCCACCGGTGGCAGCAGCAGCGGCAATGGCGCCATGGGCAACACGCGTCCTGCACGCGCCGACCGGGGCTGAGCGCCCCCCACGCCCCCCTGCGCCCTGGCAGCCGCAGCCCGCGCTGCCAAGGGCTGCACGAACGGAAAGGCCTGCCGCAAGGTTTGCACCTCCGGCAGCACATAGGCGTAGCCACCGCCGCTGGAAAATGCAGTGTGCAGGCTGCGGTTGTAAACGGCGATCGGCACGTTGATGCAGCCGTAGGAGATACGGTTGTCGGCGGCCGAGCGGGTCATCAGCCGCGGCAGCCGGCGATCCTGCGGTCCGCCGGGCCGTACCCGGTGCAGCGAGACGGCCGCACCATAGTCCAGCCACAAGATGTCTTCCCCCGCCAGATTGCGTCCCGGCTCGAGCCAGAAGCGCCCGGCAGGTGTCGTGCGTTCATCAGCGCGAATCTGGCCGAGCGGGCGCTGGCCGATGCCGGGCACTGAGGCATCACCTCTGGCACTTCCCAGCAGCACCGCCGTGCTCTCGACCAACTGGCCGCGCGCATCGTAGATCCACAGCCTGGCCGTGCGCTTGTCGACGATCACGAACGGGCGCGCGCGGTGGTCGCCGGTCCGCACAATCCAGTGCTGCATGCTGGCCGCCTCGGCTGAGGGCTGCGCCACTTGCGCTTGGCTGGCGGGCACCAGCAGTACCAGAACGGGCATCAGCACCCGCGCTGCACTGCAGCGCAGAGAGCCGGCGGTTCGCCGCTGTGGCGGTGGTTGCATACGAATTCCTTCGCTGGGGGGTGGCGCTGGCAGGGCAAATGCTGTGCCGATGCCGCCGCGCGTGGCCCGCAGGAATGCCGATTGCCCGAGACCGGCCATGAAACCCCATAGCCATTTTGTAGACCACGATGCGGCCCGCGCGGCCGTTGCGCTGGCGCTGCCGTCCATCGAGAAACTGCTGCAATGCCCCGGCGTCAGCGCCTGCCATGTGCTGCATCTGGTGGTGCTCGACCCCGGCCGCCCCCATGGCAGTTGCCCGTTTGACGAAGCGGTGCTCTACGAGCATTCGGTGGGTCCGCGCGCGCACTGGGATGCCGACTACGCCCAGTTTGCCCGCGACAAGGCGCGGCTGTGCTGGCGCCACCGCATGGGGGGCCGCCAGCTGATCCTGATGGAGCCCCACCGTTTGGCCCATGACGACTCCCTGCTCTGGGGCGGCGTCTGGCTGGACGGCCTGGTGGTCGCGGCCAGTGGCGCCCTGTCCAGCTGGGACGAGGCCTGCTCGCTGATGGTGGCGGCCCACTTGCGTGCGATTGCGCTGGACCGCTCCACGGGTATGGAAATTGCCGGAGTGCTGGCAGTGAAGTCTTGAACCGGTACAGCGATCCAACAGCAAGGAGCGAGTGATGGATGACGACAAGCGTTTGAACATTGCAATGATCAGCGAGCATGCCTCGCCCCTTGCGTTGACTGGCAGCACCGATGCCGGGGGCCAGAATGTCTATGTGGACAGCGTCGCCCGCTGCCTGGGGGAGATGGGCCACCAGGTGGATGTGCTGACGCGCCGCGACGACCCCGATCTGCCGGCCGAGGTTGAGATGGCGCCTGGCGTGCGGGTGCTGCATATCGATGCAGGCCCTGCACACCACATTCCCAAGGAAAAATTGCTGCAGTGGATGCCTGATTTTGCGCAGCAAGCGCGCAGCTTGCTGGAGCCCCGCCGCCGTTATGACGCGATCCATGCGAACTTTTTCATGTCCGGTTGGGTGGGCATGGCCCTGCGCAGTGCGCTGCGTGCGCCGTTGGTGACGACCTTCCATGCGCTGGGGCTGGTCCGGCGCGAACACCAGGGCGCGGCCGACGGGTTTCCGAATGAGCGCGAGACCATCGAGCGGGCGCTGGTCCATGGCTCGGACCGGCTGATTGCCGAATGCCCGCAGGACCGCAGCGACCTGATCCGGCTCTATGGCGCAATGCCGTCGCATATCGACACGGTGGCCTGCGGGGTCGACACCCAGCTGTTCCGTCCCGGCTCGCGCAGCGAGGCGAGGGCGCGGCTCGGACTGGTGCAGGATGAATTCATCGTGCTGCAGCTGGGGCGCATGGTGCCACGCAAGGGCATTGACAACGTGATCCGCGCACTGGCGCTGTTGCCGCGCACGGTGCCCGCCCGGCTGGTGGTGGTCGGTGGCGAGCAGCGCATTCCGGACCCCGAGACCTGCCCTGAGCTGGACCGGTTGATGGGCCTGTCGCATTCGCTGGGTATCAGCGAGCGGGTGAGCTTTGCCGGCCGCCGCGATCGTGAGGAGCTGCGCGACTGGTACCTGGCGGCCGATGTATTCGTCACCACGCCCTGGTACGAGCCGTTCGGCATTACGCCGCTGGAGGCGATGGCATGCGGCACCCCGGTGATCGGCAGCAAGGTGGGCGGCATTGCCTATACCGTCTGTGATGGGGTGACGGGCTACCTCGTCGAGCCCAAGCAACCGCAGGCGCTGGCGCAGGCTCTGCAGAAGCTCCATGCGCAGCCGCGCCTGGCCCGGGCGATGGGGCTGGCCGGGATGCAGCGCGTGCACAAGCATTTCACCTGGGGCCAGATTGCACGCGACCTCGCTGCTGTGTTCCAGCGCCTGTCGTCCGCCAGCGGGCGCCTGGGGGCTGCAGCCCCGGCATCGCCGGGCCCCTGGAACGCGCTGTCTGCGCCGCCCTGGCAAACTTCCGCGCTGGGGCAGGGGGGCTATGCGGGGTGGCAGCGATGACCGGCCGCAAGCCCGCGATTTTTGTCGACAAGGACGGCACCCTGGTCGAAAACGTGCCCTACAACGTCAACCCTGAGCTGCTGGAGTTCCGCCCGGGGGCATTGCAGGCCATGGCCGACTTGGCGCAGCAGGGCTATGAGCTGGTGGTGGTGACCAACCAGAGCGGCGTGGCCCGCGGCTATTTCTCGGAAGCTGAGCTGCTCGTGCTGCGCGATGCGCTGGCCCGGCGTCTGCGCGAGGAAGCCGGTGTGCAGCTGCGTGGTTTCCAGTTCTGCCCCCACCAGGCCAGCCCGGATGGGGCGCCGGTCTGTGTGTGCCGCAAACCTCTGCCCGGCATGATCGAGGAGGCCGGTGATCTCTACGACATCGACCTGGCGCGTTCCTGGATGATCGGAGATACCTTGGACGATGTCGAAGCGGGCAGCGGCGCCGGTTGCCGCACCATCCTTTACGACTCCGGCGGGGAGACCGTCTGGAAGCCAGGACGCGGGCGCGCGCCTTCGGCGCGCTGCACGGCGTGGGAAGATGTCGTCCGCATCATTCTGGAGCCCGTATGACCTCGGCCTCTGGCGCACTGGCGCCACGCCGGGTGGCGGTGTTCCGGGCGCTGATGCTGGGGGACATGCTGGTGGCGACCCCTGCATTGCGCGCTGTCCGCGCCGCCTGGCCGCAGGCGGAAATCACCCTGGTGGGGCTGCCCTGGGCCGAGGCGCTGGCCGACCGGCTGGACAGCATCGATCGTTTTGAGCCCTTTGCCGGTTGGCCCGGTCTGCCCGAAGTGGCCGAGCCCACCGTGCAGCAGCGCGAGCGGTTCCTGCAGCGCATGCGCGCGCGCCATTTTGACCTGGTGCTGCAACTGCACGGCTCGGGCGGCATCGTCAATGCGATGCTGGCCCAGTGGCAGGCCGGCCGCTTGGCCGGGTTCTGCGAAGAGGGGGCCTGCCCGGGCGGGCGTGATGCGCCGGATGCCCCGGATGCAGCCCTTTTTTTGCGCTGGCCGGACCAGGGCCATGAGCTGCAGCGCCTGCTGGCGCTGACTCGGCACCTGGGCCTGCCCGCCACCAGCAGCGACCTGGATTTCCCGCTGCACGCGGCAGACTACCAGCGCGCCCATGCGCTGGTGCCGCGCAACCGCCGCTACGTGATCGTGCATGTGGGCTCGCAACTGCCGTCGCGCCGCTGGCCGGCCGGCTATTTTGCCGAGGTGGCCGACCGCCTGGCCGAGGCGGGCTGGCCGGTGGTACTGACCGGTACTGCGGCCGAGCGCGAACTGGTTGCCTCGGTGGTCTCGCTGATGCGTGCGCCGTGTACCAACCTCTGCGGCCAGACCGATCTGTGGACCCTGGGCGCGTTGATCGACAGCGCCGCGCTGCTGGTCTGCAATGACACCGGCGTCTCCCATATCGCCGCTGCACTGCAGACGCCCAGCGTCGTCGCGGCCTGCGGCAGCGACACCGGCCGCTGGGCACCGCTGGACCGTTCCCGCCACCGGGTGCTGGCCCATGCACTCGAGTGCCGGCCCTGTGCGCACCGGGTCTGTCCCATCGGCCATCCCTGTGCCTGGGATCTGTCGGCCGATACGGTGGCGCGGGCCGCTCTGGAGCTGCTCACCACCGGCCGATGGCACACCGGCCCCTCGTCAGGCGCACCGCAAGTGCCCGCCTGGCCTTACAAGGAACACCATGAGCATGCAACTCTCCGCTGAGCGGACCGTGCCCGTACTGCTGCAGCCGCGCAGAAAACTGCGGGTGCTGACCTGGCACGTCCACGGCAACTATCTCTACAACCTGACGCAGGTGCCGCACGCGTTCTGGCTCGTCACCGATACGGCGCGCAGCACCCACCACAGTGGCCGCAGTGGCAGCTTGCCCTGGGGGCCGGATGTCCATGAAGCGCCGCTGGCGCAGATCCAGTCGATGGAGTTCGACGTGGTGCTGTACCAGTCCAGACAGGCCTGGGAGACGGACCGCCATCTGTTGAGCGCGGCGCAGCAGCGCCTGCCCCGCATCGTGCTGGAGCATGACCCGCCGCAGGACAGCCCTACCAACACGCTGCACTGGTGCCAGGACCCGCAGGCCTTGCTGGTCCATGTGACCCATTTCAATGCGCTGATGTGGGACAACGGCGTCACGCCTTTCCGGGTGGTGGAGCACGGCGTCAAGCCGCTGGCCGAGCATGTCTGGAGCGGCGAGCTGGCCCAGGGGCTGGTGGTGGTCAACAACATCGGGCGGCGCGGCAGGCGGTTGGGGCTGGATGTA
>Ga0308165_1000505_pt1 | contig 71747 bp, 66 predicted proteins | sample PhyWR2_FD_201032 | JGI IMG/M metagenome (GOLD analysis project Ga0308165, IMG submission 201032) | Phyllosphere microbial communities from UC Gill Tract Community Farm, Albany, California, United States - DLSLW.R2 | ecosystem: Host-associated > Plants > Phyllosphere > Unclassified | place: USA... | reverse complement strand
GGAGGTCGACGGGAAGATCACGCGCTTGTTGTACTTGACGCAATAGCGCACCAGCTTGAGGTTTTCCTCGAAGTCCAGCTCGAACACGCGCAGCGGGTTGCGGGTGTATTCGATCGGCGTGGCGATGGCTACCAACGGCAGGACCACGTCGCACTTCTTGATGTGGTACTCGATCCACTCGGTGTGGATGCTGATGTCGCCTTCCACGTAATGGAAGTTCGGGTGGCTGCGCAGGCGCTCGATGGCGTCGGAGCCGATGTCCAGGCCATAGACTTCGTAACGGTCGTCACGCAGCAGACGCTCGGACAGGTGGTTACCGATAAAGCCATTCACGCCCAGGATCAGCACACGGGTACGCCGTGGCTTGCGGCCGGACTCGGCACCGCGCAGCACGGAACCGTCCACCAGGCCCAATTCGTTGGCCAGGGAAGGACCGGCCAGGTACAGGCCGTTGTCATTGCGTTGGCCGAACTTGATCACCAGGGAGTCTTCACCGCAGGCAATGCGCAGCGGGTTGACGCTGATCACGCGGCCCGGTGCCTGGCCATCGTTGCCCTTGACCACTTCGGCTTGCCACACGATCAGCTTGTGCTCGCCGACCGCGCAGAAAGCGCCCGGATACGGTTGAGTCACGGCGCGAACCAGGTTGAACAATGCTTCAGCCGGTTTTTTCCATTCCAGCTTGCCATCGGCGGCGGTGCGGCGACCGAAGTAAGTGGCCTGGCTTTCGTCCTGGGCGGTCTCCGCCAGCTTGCCTTGAGCCAGCTGCGGCAGGGCGTCACGCAGCAGGTTGCTGGCGGCGTCGCGCAGTTTGGCGTGCAGGGTCAGGCCGGTATCAGTGCGATCGATCACGACTTTCTGTTGGGCCAGGATCGCGCCGGCATCGGCACGCTTGACCATGCGGTGCAGGGTTACGCCGGTTTCGCTTTCGCCATTGACCAGCACCCAGTTGGCCGGGGCGCGGCCACGGTATTTGGGCAGCAGCGAGCCGTGAAGATTGAATGCGCCGTTGCGTGCGGTGGCCAGCAATGGCTCGCTCAGCAGGTTGCGGTAGTAGAACGAGAAAATGTAGTCCGGGTTCAGCTTGGCGATGCGCTCGACCCACAGCGGGTGGTTCGCGTCTTCCGGAGCGTGCACTGGAATACCGTTGCGTGCGCACAGTTGAGCAACGGAACCGTAGAAGTTGTTTTCCTTCGGGTCGTCGGCATGGGTGAACACAGCAGCAATTTCGTAACCCGTGTTGAGCAGCGCTTCAAGGCCTGCACAACCAATGTCGTGGTACGCGAATACAACAGCTTTTGAACTCATGATTGGACCTGATCAGCAGAAGAAGTAGAAGTATGGGAAGACACCAGGCCGTCAACGACGACCACGGGAGCCGGTGCTGCCGGTTGGTTGCGCAGCACCTTTTCGATAAAGAAGCGCGGACGGGCGCGCACATCGCTGTACATGCGGCCCAGGTATTCACCCAAGAGGCCCATGCCGATGAATTGGCCACCGGTGAACACGAACAGCACGGCGAACAGTACGAACAAGCCATCACCGGCCCAGTCGGCACCAAAGGCCAGGCGCATGACGATCAACGCCAGGGCAAACAGCATGCCGAGCGCCGCCAGGCTGAAGCCGACGATGGACAGCAGGCGCAGCGGGGTGGTGGTCATGCAGGTCAGCAAGTCGAACATCAGGCTGATCAGGCGCATGGCGCTGTATTTGGATTCGCCATGTTCACGCTCGGCGTGGTGCACCAGGATCTCGGTGGTGTGGCGGGCAAAGCCGTTGGCCAGGATCGGGATAAAGGTGCTGCGCTCGCGGCAGGCCAGCATCGCGTCGACAATGGTGCGGCGGTAGGCGCGCAACATGCAGCCGTAATCGGTCATGGCCACGCCGGTGGAGCGCTGCACGGCCAGGTTGATCAAGCGCGAAGGCCAGCGGCGGAAGGCCGAGTCCTGGCGATTATTGCGTACGGTCGCAACCACGTCGTAACCGAGGGCGGCTTGGTCCACCAGGCGCGGGATTTCTTCGGGCGGGTTTTGCAGGTCGGCGTCAAGGGTGATTACCACCTCGCCCCGGCACTGCTCGAAACCGGCCATGATCGCCGCATGCTGGCCGTAGTTGCGGTTGAGGATCACCGCCACCACGTTGCTGCCGTCTTCAGCCGCAGCGTCTTCCAGCAGTTGGGCCGAATTGTCGCGGCTACCGTCATCCACCAGGATGATTTCGTATTCGTAGGCCAGCTGCTTGCAGGCCGCAGTGGTGCGACGCAGCAATTCAGGCAGGCTCTCTTGTTCGTTGTAGACCGGGATAACGATCGACACGCAATGAATAGGGTAGGGTTTCAAAGATTCATGACCTCGGGGTTAGAGCATCTTGGAGCGTGGAAACAGCAGCAATCATTGGGCGAACGTCCAGGCCGCAGGTTAAGAAACGGCGCCAAAGGTGAAGCGTAATCAATAGGTTAGACGATATAGCGCGGCTTGCCGTGAAGTACTGTGTTTAAGATTAAGCGTAAAAATGTGGAACAGATATGAAAGGCGGATGAAAAACTCGTTTATTTGACAGGTAGACAGCTAGGGTTCAGCTAAGCAACTAACGGGTTGTCGACTTTAGTTAGTGGGCGAAATAAGAACTGTTTGTAGGACGTTTGGTTCAACTTGAGCGCCTACGCTCAGCCAACGAATTTTAGTGAAGAATCTTCTCTGCAATGCGCCCCAAGTGCCGGTAAAGTAAGCCGTCTCTTGCCAGGGTGATCGGATGAATAGCGTGCAGCTTTTACGCGGCCAATTGCGGCCTGCTTTGATGGGATCATTGATGGCGTTGTTGATGAGCGTGGCCAGTGTCACGACAGTCCAGGCCGATGACGGCGTGGCGCTGACCAGCATCGATCAAGTGCCGGACGGCGTGGAAGTGCGCGGCAAGCAGATCGCCGCCTACACCTGGGACGATAAACAAGGCAAGAACCTGCTGGTGCTCGCCGAGCAGGTCAGCGAGCGTGACGACGACGGCACCCAGTCGGGGTTCGTGTATGCGGCGCAATACCTGATCGACGGCAACCGCCCCAAGCGTGTGTGGATGCTCTACGACGACGTGCAGCATTGCGAATTCGACGCCGCCCTGCATTTTGACAGGGCGGCGACCAAGGTCACCGACCTCACCGGCGACGGCATCACCCAGGCCACCGTGGGCTATTCGCGAACCTGCACCAGCGATGTCAGCCCCAACGAATTCAAGCTGATCATGCATGTCGGCAAGTCGCAGAAATTCCGTCTGCGCGGCCTGGACCGCGTGGGGGCTGCCTGGTGGGACGAAGAGGCTGGCGCCTTGCGCGGCATGCCGTTGCCCAAGGATTGCAGCGTGGCCGGACAGCAGGCACTGGTCAGCCAGTACAAGGAGCAGGGCACCGAGTTGCCGTTGCCGGGTTGTTATGGCGATGAAAAGGATTTTGCCAAAGCCCCTGAGGCTTACTTGACGTTCATGCGTCAACACTGGTTCGCGCTGATGCAGAAGCAGGACAGCGACTGGAGCCAGACCCAGGTCCAGCCGCAGGATCCTACCGAAGATGACGACACGGCCCCGTGATTTTGTGCCTGGGCCGGTCCTGGGTTAGACTCGGCCTTCGCCAATTCACTAAATACCTCGATTAATCAAAGGCTTGTTCGAGGTATTTAATCCAAAGGCTGATCTACCTTGACTGAGTCTATCTGCAACCCGCTGACCCTTTACCTCACCCGCCTGGCACCCTCCAGCCAACTGACCATGCGCTACGTGTTGCAAGACGCGGCCGACCGCCTGGGCTTCGAGGACATTAACCTTGAAGACATCGACTGGCATCTGCTGCAGCCCGAACACGTGATCGCCCTGGTCGCTGCCTTGCGTGAGGACGGCTACGCGCCGAATACCTCATCGTTATATGTCAACGCGGTACGCGGTGTGATGAACGAAGCCTGGCGGCTGAACCTGATCAGCCAGGAACACCTGTTGCGCATGCGCACCGTCAAGGCTGCACCGGGCACGCGCCTGAGCCAGGGCCGCAACCTGCGGCGCAGCCTGATCCGCGAAATGATGGAAGTCTGCGCTGCCGACCCTCGGCCCCAGGGCCTGCGGGATGCCGCGGTGATCGGCATTCTGTATGGCTCCGGCATGCGCAAGTCGGAGTCGGTCAACCTCGACCTGGCGCAGATCAACTTCGAAGAGCGCAGCCTGCGGGTGATCGGCAAGGGTAACAAGGAGTTGATCAAGTACGCGCCGGACTGGGCATTCGCCAAGTTGCAGGCGTGGCTGGCGTTTCGCCGCGAGCAACTCAAGGAAGGCGAGCAGGACGACAGTTTCCTGTTCAACCGCATCCGCCGCGGCAGTCATATCACCCGCGAACGCATCACCAAGCATGCGATCTACTACATCGCCCGCCAGCGCGGCCAGCAGGTAGGCGTGAAAATCATGCCCCATGACTTCCGCCGCTCGTTCATTACTCGGGTGATTGAAGAACATGACCTGTCGATTGCACAGAAACTGGCGCACCACACCAATATCCAGACCACCGCCAACTATGACGTGCGTGACGACAACGAGCGGCGGCGGGCGGTGGATCGGTTTGATCTGTAACGTCCGACATGATGAAGATCAAAATGTGGGAGCGGGCTTGCTCGCGAAGGCGGTTTGTCAGTCAAAGTCCGGTGACTGATACGCCGTATTCGCGAGCAAGCCCGCTCCCACAAGGGTTAGGTGTAAAGGTTAGAGGATAGGCTTGCCGCCCGTGACCGCATAACGCGACCCAGAGATATAGCTGCCTTCATCCGAGGCCAGCAGCACATAGATCGGCGCGACTTCCACCGGTTGGCCCGGACGGCCCAGCGGGGTTTCGCTGCCGAAGCTCTTCACGTCTTCATCGGTCATGGTCGCCACAATCAGCGGCGTCCAGATCGGTCCCGGCGCTACGCTGTTGACGCGAATGCCCTTGCTGCCGAGCAACTGCGCCAGACCACCCGTGAAGTTCGCGATTGCACCCTTGGTGGCGGCGTAGGGCATCAACGTCGGCTTGGGCATGTCCGAGTTGACCGACGATGTATTGATGATCGAACTGCCCGCCTTCATATGCGGCACGGCAGCCTTGCAGATACGAAACATGGCTGTGATGTTGATATCGAAGGTTTTCACCCATTCCTCGTCTGAGATCTCTTCAAGCGTTTCATGGCTCATCTGGAATGCTGCATTGTTGACCAGCACATCAATACGGCCGAATTGCTCGACCGTCTTGTCGACCAGCGACTGGCATACGCTTTTCTGCGCGATATCACCGGGCAGCAACAGGCACTGGCGTCCGGCTTCCTCGACCCAGCGTGCAGTTTCCCTGGCGTCCTCATGTTCATCCAGATAAGCGATGGCCACATCCGCGCCTTCGCGCGCAAAAGCGATCGCCACGGCACGGCCGATGCCACTGTCGGCGCCGGTGATCAGCGCGATCTTGTTGGCGAGCCGGCCGGAGCCCTTGTAGCTTTGCTCGCCGCAATCCGGGTAAGGGTCCATTTTTTTCTGCGAACCTGGCACGTTCTGAGCTTGCGGCGCGAAGGGTGGGCGAGGGTAGTCAGTCATTTCAATCTCCATAGGTTTCCAAAGGTGCTATGGGATTAGTAGTTTTGCGCCGGACGATAGTTGTAATGGATGCCATTGAAGCCCGACGAGTGGTTGGCTTCAGACTTATGCATACAGGGTGTTTCCACGCGTTGATGTTGCCCCATAGGCGCAGTCAAGATTCGAGATCCGAACCTGCTGCGCAGACGGGCAGCGATCAGGAGGAGGGCGGGGCACTGGCCAGGTGAGTGGGCAGGCGGCGCAAGGTCCACAGCGTGGTGAGCATCGCTGCGATGGCGCATAGCGCAATGCCTATCAGCATCGGCGCGGGTGTGTGATCGGCGAACACACCGACCACCGTCATTGACAGGGCTGCCGTGATCATCTGGATCGCCCCGAGCAGGGCCGAGGCAGAACCGGCCACCGCGCCATGATCCTCCAACGACAACACACCGGCTGCCGGCAGCAGCAGGCCGAGAAAGCCGAAGCCGATAAACAGCAGCGTCATCATCAAGGCCAGGCTATCGACCCATAGCGTGGTGGCCGCCAGCAAGGCCATGACCGCCGCCACGGCCACCACCGACCAGCGGATCAACGGCGCCAGGCCAAAGCGTGCAGTGAGGCGCGCGGTCAGTTGGCTCATGGCGAAAAACGAGGCGGCATTCAGGGCAAAACCCAGGCTGAACTGGGTCGGCGTCAGGCCGTAATACTCGATGTACACGAACGGTGCGCTGCCGATGAACACGAAGAAGGTCGCCAAGCCAAAACCACATACCACCGACAAACCGATAAAGACCGGGTCGCGCAACAACGCGCCATAGCTGCTGAACGCATTGCCCAGGGTTTTGCCCAATCGACGTTCGGCCGGATGGGTCTCGGGCAGTTGCACGATGGTCATCACCAGGCAGGCCACGGCAACGACGGCCAGCACGGCAAACACTTCACGCCAGCTCCACAACGCGATCACCAGGCTGCCGGCGAGCGGCGCGAGGATCGGCGAGACGCTCATCACCAGCATCAGCAACGCCATGAGCTTCGCCGCTTCATGCCCGGTGTACAAGTCACGCACGATGGCCCGCGGAATCACCATGCCTGCGCACGCACCAAACGCCTGCAGGGCACGAAAGGCAATCAGTGTTTCGATGGTCGGCGCCAGCGCACACCCGACACTTGCCACGGCAAAAATTACCAGGCCTGCGTAAATCGGCGGTTTGCGCCCAAACACATCACTGATCGGCCCGTAGAACAGCTGGCACACCCCAACGATGACGAAAAACACAGTGAGGCTCATCTGCACCAGCGCGGGTGAGGCATGCAGGCTTGCGCCCAGAGTCGGCAAGGCTGGCAGGTAAATATCGATGGCGAAGGGGCCGACTGCGGTGATCAAACCCAGCAGCAAGGCGAGGTGGGCGATACGTCGAGACATGGGGCAGTTCCGGGCGGAGCAAAGGTCGGTCAGCTTAAGGGATCTGCGCAGATCCGCAAACTTAGGCTTCAATAAGCAGTATGGTTGGCCGATAACATGACCAGCGAGGCTTCTGCGGTTGGGTTCCCAACCGACTGACCAGGCACGGGGATATATCAGCATGACGATCAAACTACGCCTGATGCTGTTGATAGCGACCGGACTGCTTACGGCCTTGATCATGAGCCTGGCCGGCTACCTGGGAAATACTCGGATGGGCACTGCCGTGCAGGACAGCGAGCTCAGCATGACGGCGCTGCGCAACCATATGGAAGCCGACATGATGCACGACGCCCTGCGCGCGGATGTGCTGTCGGCCATGCTGGTGGGCCTGGGTAAAAGTACCAGCACGAAGGCGCAGGTCAGCGATTCGCTCAAGGAACATGCCGAGCACTTTCGCCAGGTGTTGGCGGATAACCTCAAGCTGCCGCTGGACAACACGCTCAAGGCAAACCTGGAAAAAATCAAACCCAGCCTGGACAACTATATAAGTACCGGCGAGCGCATCGTCACCCTGGCGCTGGATGACCCCGACGCCGCTCGGGGCGAACTGGGTACGTTCAACGCTGCCTTCAGCCAGCTTGAAGATCAGATGGCGACGCTCAGTGAGCTGATCGAAAACAACACCCAGCAGGCCAGTGTCGGCACTCGGCAGAGCATCAGCGTCGCCAACTTCACCCTTGGCGTGGTGTTGATCGCCAGCCTTATATTGCTGTTGGCCCAGGGCCGCTGGGTCATCCTCAGCATCATGGGACCGCTGCAAACGGCCAGCCAGATTGCCGACAGCATTGCTCATGGCAACTTGAGCGAACCGATTGTCGAACCCGTGCGCAAAGATGAAGCCAGTGCATTGATTCGCAGCCTCGCCACCATGCAACGGGATTTGCGCGGCATGATCGACGTGGTGCGCAGCAACGCCCATGGCGTCAATACCACGAGCGAGCAACTGAGCCACGGCTGTCATGAAGTGGCTGGCAGCAGCCAGCAACAAAGCGCGGCGGCAAGCGCCATGGCCGCTGCCGCGAGTGAAATGACCGCGAGCATTGAGGAAATCACTCGGCATGCCGAGCGAGCATTGGCCATGGCCAACCAGGCTGAAACACTGGCCAAGGACGGTGGCCAGGTGATTCATCAGGTGGTCAGCGACATGGACGGCATTGCCCGCTCCGCGCAACAGTCCGCCCAGGTAATCCGCACGCTGGACAAGGAGTCCGAGGCGATTTACAGCATTATCCAGGTGATCAAGGGAATCGCCGACCAGACCAATTTGCTGGCCCTGAATGCCGCGATCGAGGCCGCCCGTGCCGGTGAGCAGGGGCGCGGTTTCGCCGTGGTCGCCGATGAAGTACGCAACCTCGCCGGGCGCACCAGTGCCTCGACCCAGGAAATTGCCAGCATGGTAGGGCGTATCCAGCAAAGCACGCGCGAAGCCGTCGCCAGCATGGAGGAGGGCGTTGCTCAGGTCGATAAGGGCATGGCGGTGACCGCTGATGTGGAGCGCTCAATTCGTGAGATTCTCCAGGCCACCTTGAATACCACCGAGATGGTCAACGATATCTCCCGAACCATCGGGGAGCAGAGCCTGGCCAGCAATGAAATTGCCCATCAGGTGGAGATGATTGCGCAGATGTCGGAGAGTAACAGTCGCGTAATCGGCCAGACGGCGTCGACGACGGACGAATTGTCTAGCTTGGCAGGCCAGCTGTCACAGTCCGTCGATCGATTCAGGCTCTAACTTATTGATTTAACTCAACTAAATAGTCATTTAGTTGAGTTGGATATCGGGCAGGGGCTCAGGACCGGGAGAGGGCAGACGTGCGTCGTTCGGCGATGCGCTCAACCGTTTGCATATGCTGCGTACCCCATTGGCACAGCCCGCCCAGCGCCGTAGCCAAGGACTGGCCGAAGGGCGTGAGGGAGTACTCGACCTTCGGCGGTATCTCGTGAAAGTCCACACGAGCAATGATCTCGTCGCGCTCCAACTCCTTGAGTTGCTGAATCAACACTTTGTCAGTCACGCCGCCAATCGCGCGCCTTAATTCGCCATATCGATGAACATTCTGCGCCAGGTTGAACAGAACCAGGGGTTTCCATTTGCCGCCAATCACCGCCAGCGCAGCTTCCAGGCCACAGTTGAATGAGTTGTTAGCCATGATGATGAAGGCTCCGAGGGGGTACTTACTAAAAGGTGCATACTATTCAAAAGAATAGCGCAGATCTACAGTTGGGCCTCAACCTTATTCATTGGAGCTCACCATGAGCAGGCTCAACGGCAAAATTGCAGTAGTTACCGGCGGCAACAGCGGCATCGGCCTGGCAACCGCCATTCGCTTTGCAACTGAAGGCGCGCAGGTCGTGATCGTAGGACGTCGGCAGGATGAACTGGACAAGGCGCTTGCACTGATTGGCCATGAGGCCATCGCCATCCAGGGTGACATTTCAAAACTCGACGACCTGGCGCGCATTTTCACTCAAATCAAAGCCGACAAGGGCCGCGTTGACGTGCTGTTCGCCAATGCGGGCCTGGGGGATTTCCAGCCGATCGGATCGATCACCGAGGAATCGTTTGACCGGACATTCGGCATCAACGTCAAAGGCACGCTGTTCACCGTGCAAAACGCGTTGCCACTGATGCACGCTGGCAGCTCAGTGATCCTGACCGGTTCAACCACCGGCACCATGGGCACACCGGCATTCAGTGTGTACAGCGCCACCAAGGCTGCGCTGCGTAATTTCGCCAGAAGCTGGGCGCTCGATCTGAAAGGCAGCGGCATTCGCGTCAACGTGCTGTCACCAGGCCCGATCTCGACACCAGGCCTGGACCTGGCGCTGTCAGGCACGGGACAAAAGGAAGCCATCATCGACGACATGACGGCGCAGATTCCGTTGGGTCGTATCGGCAAGCCGGAAGAAGTCGCAGCCGCCGCATTGTTCCTGGCGTCGGATGAGAGCAGCTTCATGACGGGCAGTGAAATGTTTGTCGATGGTGGCTTTGCTCAGGTTTGAGCAAGACAGGGGTTTTGCCTGCTGAAATCTCACGGGCACTGCCCCTGAATACGCAATGCGACATTACGCATAATGTATATTATGTTAAATCACATGTTATGCATGACCTTCCTAAGGCACTGATTCGACGAAACTGATTCAGTGCCGTTTCTTTTTCTAACGGTCGGCTGGCGCCCGCTTAGGAACGTTCCGCAACGCTATTGTCTCGCCAGTATTTACGCCGCGGCATAGTGAAACAGATCACTAAGCACGTTCGCCCGCCATTGCTAGCTGGTGAAAATGCGGCAGCCATTTCAGGGCATGGATGGATGCGGCCAATTGAACCTGCTCGCGCGAGCCCATGAACCGCTCCTTTCGACTGAACACGCTCAGATCTCGCCCTATTCGATAGGCCCAGGCAAAACATACAGTTCCAGGAGGTATTCCATCGATCACATCAGGACCCAGTATGCCTGTGGTCGCTAACGCGACTTCTGCCGGACTGTCGCCCAGCGCCCCGAGAACCATCTCCCGAGCAACCTCACAGCTCGTGAGATTGAAGGTATCTATGGTGTACGCGCGTACGTTTAATAATCGCTGTTTCGCTTCTGGCGAATAGACAACGTAACCACTCTCAATACATGAACCTCCGCCGTCGACCTCCGAAAGCAGTGTGATAATTTTTCCTGCGGTACAAGACTCGGCCGTGGTGATGCTCATTCGATTGCGTTTGAGGTATTCAACGATAGAAGCGGCGACAGACATGATAATTGCTCCTGCGCACGAGCGATTGCGCTCTCAATCCCGTTCCAAAAAAAGACCTTTCACATCAATCAATGTTCAAGCGAAACCGTTTTGAACGTGTACGGCGCCAGGTTTTCCAACCACTACACGACTCAACCTGACTTTCATCAATTGAGCTTGAGAGAAGACTAGAGGATGGAACCTATGACAATGATCACCAATACACCCAGTATGGCCAAGTCATTTTCCCTGGCGGCAACCTTCACCCTGCTCAGCGCCTGCGCTGGCAATGACTCTCCCTCGAATGTGGGGGCACCCGGTAAACCAGCAACCCCATCTACCCGAACCCTGGAAGCGGGTGCAGCCCTGCTCCAATCTCGTCCGCCAGTTGATGCATTGAATGCCTATCTGGACGGTTTTCACTTCTATAACGGCCATCCTGAAGTGCAAATGGAGGCGCATCACTATTGTTCAGTTCTCAACGAAGAGGTGATTCAATGCGTGATCTACGACGGCAATCGCAAGGATGCAAAGTTGATGGGCGTGGAATACATCATCAGCGAGCAGTTGTTCAACACCCTCCCTGCCCCCGAAAAGGCGCTGTGGCACAGCCACGTGCATGAAGTGAAATCAGGCCAACTGGTCGCGCCGGGAATCCCTGAAGTGGCTGAGCACGCCTTGATGGAAAAACTGGTACATACCTACGGCAAGACTTGGCATACCTGGCATACCGATCTCGACAAACGCCTGCCGCTGGGTGTTCCTCAACTTATGATGGGGTTTACCGCCGATGGCCAGGCCGACCCTCGGATGGTCTCCCAGCGGGATCAGCGAATGGGGATCGACAGCGCCGAGAAGAAGAAGACTCGCGTCGATATAGTTGCACCACCCATCGCACCCGGTGCGGACGCATGGCAACAGGGTAACGTTATTCAGATCACCGACCCGGCTGTAGCGCCCCATCACCATTGAACGCACCACTCAGTCATTTGGATTGAACGATTATTTGCCAGCCCTTCTCTATCGCAAGACCAGGGGCCGTCGGCAGCCCCGTTTATATGAGGTAAACCAGCATGTCCTACGATTTCCAAGGTATTGCCACTGTGATTACCGCCTCGCGCCACTTAGGCACACCATCAGATGAACGCTTGAATGATTCAGTGGGTATCCAAATGAGCAGCAGCGGAAAGCCGACAATTGCGCGTTTGGAGTTCGACAAACCTCTGGATTGGCCGGGCCATCCTAACTTTGTGGCGGTGAACTTGCCGGACGGCTCCTCCGTGAATGGCGTCATCGTCGAGATAGAGCGGCCAACAAATGCGCCGGGGTGGGTGACGTTTACAGTGGATGATTGAGATGTCACGTGCGCCCAGGCTCACTCATCGCATTGTCAGACAATTTTTTTGAATCTTTTTTGACGTCAATTATCTGTATTTCATGAGCATAAGGAGGTCTCATGAAACACAACATTCTGTTTACTATTGAGTATCAACTGCACGGCGAACCAAAGTCATTCATCGTTCGCGCGCCAAAAATGGACAATGCTGAGGCTTGGCATTGGGCTAGTTGCGATGCAGGTGTCGCCGTCATACCCAGATTCGGCCAGCAAACGCTCAAGCGTGTTTCCAAACCGATGGCGGAAAAATACGGTATCACTGGGGTACGCTGGAGCGCGGCGACGCAGGTCCAGTGGGCGGAGGGCCTCGCATGATGACCACCCAGACGCTTGGTTGTGCGACGAGGCAAGCACGGGATGACGAGGTCGCGCGAAATAGCGAGATGTTTTTTTCGAAGCCGACCGACTGGACGCGCAGGCGTACAAAATCATCGAGTCCTATGGCGGCGATGCGCAGATGTGGGCGCGCTTCATTGAAGCCAAGAAGCTCGCAGATGCACAACGCACCGCCGCTTATCAGGAGTGGATGCGTATCCACCGTGCGAAACGAAAGTAGCTGCCAGCCCTGCATGGTGTTCTACACTTCCGGGCGGTCGTCACTGGAGACCTCGTGACTGTGTCGCTTATGCCGTTAAGTTGAATCTAGTCAGAAGGGATGACGGAAATTTTTCCGTTTCGCTCAAGGATTGCGAATTTGATCTGATTGATCTCCACGATACCTTGAGCAGATCGGGCGGCTTCGAGAATATCGCTTTCATCCAATCGCGCACGCTTGAGACGCTCATGAAGGACATTGCCATGCTCGACGACTATCGTCGGGCCGCCATCAAGCACGCGGGAAAACCAGGGTGAGCGCTGTTTTACAAGCGAGAAGCCAATGTCTATGGCAATCAGCGTTACGATCACCAGTACCGCATTGGTCAGTGAAAAGTCGTCTCCCAGCAGCGCCTGCTGGGTAGCCTCGCCGATCACCATCAAAAGCACCAGGTCGAATGTGGTTAGCTCTGCGAGCGAACGTCTGCCAGCTATCTTGAACAACAGCATCAGCACCAGATAGATGGCAGCTGCTCGTAATACCGAATCCATAATACCCCCTAGGGATAGATGAACTGCGAGAAACCCAATGAGGTGCCGTTTGGCAGCGATACACGCGTCGCGAAACTGCCCACTCCGTCGCTGCGCACAGACAAGTGCACGCTCGCCTGCCCCGCTTTGTCGCTAAGCACCCACAGCTTTACGCCCTCACCTGCGGCACTCGCCTTGAGCGGCTGCGGTTGAAGGGTTTCAATTTCAAAGCCGCGCAACAATTCGCCACTGATTTCAACCTCAACAGGTTCGCGGGGCTTGCCCTGAAGGTGAACGATCAATTTATCGGAAGAGCCATTGCGCAAGAACCGCTGGTACTCGACGCGCAGTTGCCCATCGGCACTGTAAGCCTCTGCGTAGCTCAGCGGTCCTTTCGAGAACAACCCTGCCAAAGTGAGCCCAATTAAACCAACCAAGCCGTACCAGCCCAGTCGCTCGAAGCACCACACCTTGCGTTGCAGGACCATGTCTTCATCGACAGGGTAATTGCGGCTGTGCAGGTCCCGATGAACAGGCTCTTTCATACGGCCCCTTTGACTCAACCTTTACTGTGTTCTGGAGAGGACGGACCTTTGGTGACGCCCCGCGGCCCCGCAATACCCCAGATAGCCAGCCCTATAAGCGGAAATACCAAGACTAGGGCCGTCCAACCTGCCTTGCTGCCTGTGCTGTTATCGCTACGCCAAACGCTGTTGATGACCCATAGGTCCAGCAACAGCAGAATAACTATCAGGCCAATCCAGAAATAGGTAACTTGCATGGCGCACCTCCCGGTTACGGGTTATAGGTCGTTAGGTTTGTCGGGCGGCAACGAGGTTCAGATTTTTTTCAAATGGCGGAGCCTCGATCTGAAAAGACGATAATTTCAGCGCAACTGAATCGAAGAATTAATCGATATTTCAGTGAAAATCAGTTTGGTACGAGGGCATTGCCGGAAGGTCACACATCACGATGAAAACCTCCTTTTATTATTGATAAGTGCCCGTCTCCTCGGCGGGATAAAACTCGCCCTCCTTGCCTATCTTCTCCAGCTGTTCACGCAAAATTCCCTCAACATGGGCCACTGCAGCTTGATTGTCGGTGTTGACCAACTGCACGCATAGACGCCGGACATTCTGATCGTGGGTGCCCTCGCTCATCATCTCGTGGGTGAAAACCTGTTCGCCACGCCACAGACATAGTTGTGTATGAGTGCCGCCGAGCCATATTTCGTTGATTGATCTGAGGTCGGTACTAGCCAGTTGATCCACCGTGATTGTCTTATCCATCGCGCTGTACCTTACTAATGAGTAGGTAACTTTGGACTGACAGCTACTGCGAGTCGTTCCCAGTGTCGGCAGCTCAACCGCGCTGGATGAATTTTTACGGCGTCGATAAGTTAACCCAAGTCAACTGGCTGCCCCCATGCCCCACTAATGCTGAAACGTCATCATCCCGCGCGCTCCTGCATGTTAATCTCGCACCACCACGAATAGACATTGATCGTCACAAGACGATGACCAGAACCAGGAAAGCCCATGCCAAAGATTTCTCACTCAGCCCTGCGCCGCAAATTCCGTGAATTGCTTGCCACCCCAACCTGCGTTGAAACCGCTTCCGTCTTTGACCCGATGTCGGCGCGGATCGCCGCGGACCTGGGTTTTGAAGTCGGCATCCTCGGTGGCTCCGTTGCGTCGTTGCAGGTATTGGCCGCGCCCGATTTTGCGCTGATCACCCTGAGTGAGTTCGTTGAGCAAGCCACCCGTATCGGCCGTGTCGCCCAACTGCCTTTCATTGCCGATGCCGACCACGGTTACGGTAACGCGCTGAACGTGATGCGCACCGTCGAAGAACTTGAGCGTGCCGGTGTGGCCGCGTTAACGATTGAAGACACGTTGCTGCCTGCGCAATTCGGCCGCAAGTCGACTGACCTGATCTCTATTGAAGAAGGCATCGGCAAGGTCCGCGCCGCGCTGGAAGCCCGTGTTGATCCGCAGTTGTCGATCATTGCCCGGACCAATGCCGGCGTGTTGCCGACCGAAGCTGTGATCGAGCGCACCCTGGCGTATCAGCAAGCCGGCGCCGATGGAATTTGCATGGTCGGTGTGGCGGATTTCGAGCATTTGGAGAAGATCGCGGAGAACCTGACGGTGCCGCTGATGCTGGTGACTTATGGCAATCCCAAGCTCAATGATGCCAAGCGCCTGGCGAGCCTCGGCGTACGCGTGGTGGTTGCCGGTCACGGTGCTTACTTTGCGGCGATCAAGGCGACTTACGACAGCCTGCGAGCCCAGCGCCAGTTGACCCACAGCACCGATAACCTCAGTGCCACCGAGCTGACGCACACCTATACCTTGCCGGAAAGCTACGTGGCATGGGCTGAAGAATTCATGGATGTAAAAGAGTAAAGCGCCCCGCTCCGCTTTCCTTATACAAACCAGTTCCAATCAGCCGCCCACGCAAAAAAATCCGCCGCAGACTCTGCGGCGGCAACCAAAGGATTTTGTCGAAGCAGAGCGGCTAAGACAGCCCCCACGCTACACCCGCAGGCGATTAAAAAGAGTGAAGTTTAATTAATCGAGTTTCATCCGGTCCCCCGCTGCAGGCCGCGCAGACTGTGCTTAGAATCAAGCTCGGCAGCCACGCCGAACACAATAAAAAACCCTAACAGCTCACCTGCAAACATCTGCCCATACACCTTTATGCGCCAGCCAATAAGTGCAGTGTTTCTGCGCGCGCGCTCATTATTCCGGGGAAGTCACAACATGATTAAACAGTCGAGCCTGTTAGCACTGGCGGTGTGTGCCGGTATCAGTCAGATGGCGTTTGCCGAATCGGTCACCGACCAAGCGGACTCCAAGGGGTTTATCGAGGGCAGCAGCGTCACCGGGTTGTTGCGCAACTACTACATGAACCGCAATCGCGAAGGCGGACGGGCCGATAACATCGACTGGACCCAGGGCGCGATGCTCAACTACGCCTCGGGTTTCACCCAGGGCACCATCGGCTTCGGCGTTGACGCCTACGCCTATGGCGGGTTGAAACTTGACGCCACCCACGCGGACGCCGGCACCGGCAACCTGCCGACCGACCGGCATGGCGACCCCGAAAACGCCTACGGCTCCGTGGGCGCGGCGGTGAAGATCAAAGTCTCCAAGACCCAGCTCAAATTCGGCGACATGCAGCCCACCGCCCCGGTCTTCGCCACCGGCGGCACGCGCCTGTTGCCGCAGACCGCTACCGGTTTCGACCTGACCAGCAGCGAAATCGCCGGGCTGGACCTGGAAGCCGGGCACTTCACCAGCACCAACAGTGGCATGACCAGCAACCATGATCACGATATCTACGCGACCTACGCCAATATCGCGGCCAACAGTGCAAGTTTCCTCGGGGGCAAGTACACCTTCAGCCCATCCCTCAGCGCAACGGTGTATGCCGGTGAGTTGGAAGACATCTGGCGCCAGTACTATACCAACCTCAACTACGTGATCCCGCTGGCCCATGACCAGTCACTCGCGCTGGACGGCAACCTCTACCGCACCCTCGACACCGGCAGCGCCAAGGCCGGGGCGATCAACAACACCACCTACTCGTTGGCGGCGGCGTACTCGTTCCTGCAGGCGCATACGCTGACGCTGTCGTTCCAGAAAGTGCATGGCGACACGCCGTTTGACTACATCGGCACCGGCAACAACGGCGCGGGCGAAGGCGGCGACTCGGTCTACCTGGCCAACTCGGTGCAATGGGGGGACTTCAACGGGCCGGGCGAACAGTCCTGGGGGATCCGTTATGACCTGAACATGGCCAGTTATGGCGTGCCGGGACTGAGTTTCATGGGGCGCTATATCAACGGTTCGGATATCAATGGCACCCACACGCCGGATCACAGCGCCTATGCGGGCGACTACGGTGACGACGGCGCGCACCACGAAACGGATCTTGAGGCCAAGTACGTGATCCAGAGTGGTCCGGCGAAAAACCTGTCGTTGCGCGTGCGTGATGCGATCGTGGCAGCAAACGCCGACCAGCGCGATGGCGACCTGAACGAGCTGCGGCTGATCGTCGACTATCCGTTTACCCTGCTATAGGTAGGCACGCGCTTGCTCGCGAATAACCTCAAGGATAACGCGTACATCCTGAATCTACGCGTTGCCCGGGCGTTTTTCGCGAGCATGCTCGCGCCTCCCATTGGGGGCGTTAACCCACCCAACCCACTGCGGTCTTGGGAATGACTTCCGACTCATCCAGCTTCGACGCGAACATGCTCACCGCCTCCACGGCGTCACTGGTGCTGGTGCGAATCTGCAGGATCACCGAACCCGCCTGATCAGCCAGGCTGACGCCGCGTTGCGCGCCTTCCTGGGTGGCGTTCATGCTGGTCACTGCGTCACGGGTTTCCGAGAGGATCATGCCGATCATTTCGGCAATTTCCGCCGTCGAGCGGCTGGTCCGCCCGGCCAGTTGCCGGACTTCATCGGCCACCACCGCAAAGCCTCGCCCCTGATCCCCCGCGCGCGCCGCCTCGATCGCCGCATTGAGGGCCAACAAGTTGGTCTGGTCGGCGATCCCGCGAATGGTGTTGACGATGGCAGTGATCTGCTCGGAACGATCGCCCAGTTGCCCCACCAGCCGCGCAGAGGCGCCGATGTTGTCGGCGATGCGGCGCATTTCGCTGGCAGTCTCCTGGATCACCTGGGTGCCATGTTCGGCAAAGCGCTCGGTCTCGGAGGAGATATGGTAAGCCCGCGACGCACCTCGGGAGTCTTCTTCGAACTTTTCCACGCGCTCGGTGATGTCGCTGGCGAACTTGACGATCTTGGTCAGCTTGCCGTCGCCGTCATATACCGGGTTGTAGCTGGCTTCCAGCCATACCACACGCCCCTGCTTGCCCAGGCGCTTGAATTGACCAGCGAAGAATTCGCCGCTGTTCAAGCGACGCCAGAAGTCAGTGTATTCATGGCTATTGATCAGCGCCGGTTCGCAAAACAGCCGGTGATGTTTGCCTTTGATTTCCGCCAAGGTGTAACCCATCACATTGAGGAAATTCACGTTGGCGTCCAGCACTTGCCCATTCAAATCGAATTCAATCACCGCCATTGCCCGGTCCAGCGCCGTGAGTTTGCTGCGGGTGGCCGCTTCTTGCTCGACCTTGCTGGTCACGTCCAGCGCGTACTTGACCACTTTTAACACCTGGCCGCGCTCATCCAGCACCGGGTTGTAACTGGCTTCCAACCAGATGGTGTTGCCGTTGCTATCCACACGTTTGAAGGTACCCGAGACAAACTTGCCCGCCTTCAAATCACTCCAGAACTGGCTGTAGGCCGGGCTGCTGGTCAGTGCTGGCGGGCAAAAGTCACGGTGGGATTTACCCGTCAACTGACTGGCGTTGTAGCCCAGGGTGTTGAGGAAGTTGTCGTTGGCCCGCAGCACCCTGCCGTTCAGGTCGAATTCGACCACGGCCATGGAGCGTTCCAGTGCGGCGATCAGTCCTTTGAACTCGGTGACTTCGGCCGTCCTGGCCGACAGTGCTGTCTTGAGTGCTGTGTTGAACATGGACTTACCCTCAACCGTGCGGAGAACCCTGTGTCTCTACTTGCTATCGGCTCGGAAATCCGCGACTTTACGCGCGCTGGAGGGATTATTTTCTGGCGTCAACTACTCGTTTGATCAGCGCTTTGCATCAAGCAAGGCCAGGCGTTCGCGCATGCCCGAACTCGCCGCCGGGCCGGCCTGCAACATGCACTGGTCAAGTGGTACCTGCTGCCCATCCGCACGGGCCAACATTGGCTGTACTGGCGTGCCCGTCGCACGCTCCACCAACTCCACGCTGGTGCCCTCCTCGGCGTAATGCCGGTTACCCCAGGCTACCAGCGACATCAGCACCATGCGGAAATCCTCGCCCTTGGCCGTCGGCACATATTCATAGCGCGGCGGCCGCTCACTGTAGGCCTGGCGCTCCAGCATGCCGGCCTCCACCAGGGCGTTCAGGCGGCGCGTAAGCATATTGGGCGCGATGCCCAGGCTGCGGGAAAACTCATCGAAACGGCGCAGGCCCTGCAGCGCGTCGCGCATGATCAGGATGCTCCACCACTCCCCTACCCGCTCAAGGCTGCGGGCGATGGGACATTCGTCGCGGGTAAGGGACTTGCGTTGCATGGGGGGGGATTCCTTTGAGCGGTGCCTATTTGCATGACGCCATGTTACTTTCATCATGATAGTGACGTCCATAGGGTCTGTTCCCTCAACGCAACCGGAGTCGATTGATCATGAATAAACGCATCGTTGTGACAGGCATGGGCGCGCTGACGCCGCTCGGTGCTGACGTGGAGTCAACCTGGCAACGCCTGCTGGCCGGGCAGTCGGGCATTCGCCGGCTACCGGAAGAACTTGTCGGAGACCTGGCCGTGAGCATCGGTGGCCAGGTACAAAGCGTGCAGCAGGATCCAGAAGCCGGCTTCGACCCCGATCGACTGCTGGCGCCCAAGGAACAGCGCAAGATGGACCGCTTTATCCTGTTCGCCCTGGCGGCGGCGGATGAAGCCTTGAAGCAGGCCGGATGGGCGCCAGTGACGCCCGAAGCGCAGGAACGTACTGCCACCATCATCGCTTCGGGTGTCGGCGGCTTCCCGGCAATTGCCGATGCGGTACGCACCACCGATAGCAAAGGCCCACGGCGGTTGTCGCCGTTCACCATCCCCTCCTTCCTGAGCAACATGGCCGCCGGGCATGTGTCGATCAACTATGGGTTGAAAGGCCCGCTGGGCGCACCGGTGACCGCCTGTGCGGCAGGTGTGCAGGCGATTGGCGACGCGGCACGGATGATTCGTGCCGGTGAAGTCGATGTGGCGGTATGTGGCGGTGCCGAAGCGGCGATTCATCGGGTCAGCCTGGCCGGTTTTGCGGCGGCACGGGCATTGTCCAGCGACTTCAATGAAACACCCGAGCTGGCTTCGCGGCCATTCGACCAGGCACGTGACGGTTTTGTCATGGGCGAAGGCGCCGGCATCCTCGTCATCGAGGAACTCGAGCACGCCCTGGCACGTGGCGCACAGCCGATTGCGGAATTGGTGGGCTACGGCACCAGTACCGACGCCTATCACATGACGGCCGGCCCGGAAGATGGCGACGGTGCGCGACGCGCCATGCTGCAGGCCTTGCGCCAGGCTGGAATCGATGCAACCCAGGTGCAGTACTTGAATGCTCACGCCACCTCCACTCCGGTGGGCGACAAAGGCGAACTGGCGGCGATCAACACGGTGTTCGGCGCCAAAGGCAGTCCGGCCATCAGCTCGACCAAATCCGCCACCGGTCACCTGTTGGGGGCTGCGGGCGGAATTGAAGCCATTTTCACCGTGCTCGCCCTGCGCGACCAGGTTGCCCCGGTCACCCTCAACCTGCAAAACCCCGACCCACTTGCGGATGGCCTGGATATGGTGCGCGGTGCAGCCCGCCCCATGCCGATCGAATACGCGCTGTCCAACGGCTTCGGCTTCGGCGGCGTGAATGCCAGCGTGTTGTTCCGCCGCTGGGCGTAGTTTGCCCCTGTCGTCAATTTCGGGGACCATGGGCGCCTTTCTGAACCTGCCAACCAGAGGCGCCCATGGCCAACCACGACCTGCACTACACCCCGGACCCCGATGCCGACTCGATTTCCTCCGACGTGATCGGCTTCAATGGCATCCTGGTGTCCACCCAGATCCCGACCCGTGCTGATGGCAGCCTGGAGCTGGGCGATATCACCCAGCAAAGCGAATGCACCCTGCAAGCCTTGAAAGTCGCCCTGGAAAAGGCCGGCAGCTCGATGGACCGGGTGATGCACCTGACCATTTATCTGACGGATATGGCCGATCGCGCGGCCTTCAACGAGGTCTACAAACGCTTCTTTGCCAAGCCCTGGCCCGTGCGCGCGGCCGTTGGCGTTGCCGCTCTGGCCGTAGACGGCATGCGCGTGGAAGTGACTGCGATGGCCGCTCAGGCCTGAGTGGGTGCCGGTCAGGCATTTCACAGCTACAATGCCCGCCTCAACCGTGACAAGCCTGACTAAAAAAACTATGTCCTTGCCCAAGCATCACCTGGAATTGCTCAGCCCTGCCCGCGATGTCGCCATCGCGCGCGAGGCGATCCTGCATGGCGCCGACGCCGTGTACATTGGCGGCCCGAGCTTCGGCGCGCGCCATAACGCCTGTAACGACGTGAGCGATATCGCGTCCCTGGTAGAATTCGCGCGCCGGTACCACGCACGCGTGTTCACCACGATCAACACCATCTTGCATGACAACGAACTGGAACCGGCGCGCAAGCTGATCCATCAGCTCTACGACGCCGGCGTCGATGCGTTGATCGTGCAAGACCTTGGCGTGATGGAGCTGGATATTCCGCCCATCGAGCTGCACGCCAGTACCCAGACCGACATTCGCACCCTGGGCCGCGCCAAGTTTCTCGACCAGGCCGGTTTCTCGCAGTTGGTCTTGGCCCGTGAGCTGAACCTGCAGGAAATCCGCGCCATCGCCGACGAAACCGATGCCGCCATCGAGTTTTTCATCCACGGCGCCTTGTGCGTGGCGTTCTCCGGTCAGTGCAACATCTCCCACGCGCAGAATGGCCGTAGTGCCAACCGTGGGGATTGCTCCCAGGCTTGCCGTTTGCCGTATACCTTGAAAGATGATCAGGGCCGTGTCGTGGCCTTTGAAAAGCACCTGCTGTCGATGAAAGACAACAACCAGAGCGCCAACCTGCGCGCCTTGGTCGAAGCCGGCGTGCGCTCGTTCAAGATCGAAGGTCGCTATAAAGACATGGGCTATGTGAAGAACATCACCGCCTACTACCGCCAGCGCCTCGACGAGATCCTTGAAGACCGCCCGGACCTGGCTCGCGCTTCCAGCGGCCGTACCGCGCACTTCTTCCTGCCCGATCCGGAAAAGACCTTTCACCGTGGCAGCACCGACTATTTCGTCACTGACCGCAAGATCGACATCGGCGCCTTCGACACCCCGACGTTCACCGGCCTGCCGGTGGGTGTGGTGGAAAAAGCCGGCAAGCGTGACCTGCAAGTGGTCACCCATGAGCCGCTGTCCAATGGCGACGGCCTCAACGTGCTGGTCAAGCGTGAAGTGGTGGGTTTCCGCGCCAACATCGCCGAGCCTAAGGGCGAGTTCGAGGAAGACGGCGAGAAACGCTATCGCTACCGCGTCGAACCGAATGAAATGCCGGCCGGCCTGCATCAACTGCGCCCGAATCATCCGCTGAACCGCAACCTCGACCACAACTGGCAACAGGCGCTGTTGAAGACCTCGTCCGAACGCCGCATCGGCCTGACGTGGGTGGCTCGCCTGCGTGAAGAGCAGCTGGACGTGACTGCCACCAGTGAAGAAGGCATCAGCGCCAGCGTCACCCTGCCCGGCCCGTTCGGCGTGGCCAACAAGCCGGAGCAGGCGCTGGATACCTTGCGCGACCTGCTCGGCCAACTGGGCACCACCGAATACCACGCGACCGATATCCAGCTGGATGCGCCGCAAGCGTTCTTCATCCCCAACTCACAGCTCAAAGCCTTGCGCCGCGAAGTGATCGAAGCGCTGACCGCTGCCCGTGTGGCCGCACATCCACGCGGTGGACGCAAAGCCGAAACCACCCCGCCGCCGGTCTACCCGGATGCGCACCTGTCGTTCCTGGCCAACGTCTACAACCAGAAAGCCCGCGACTTCTACCACCGTCACGGGGTGAAGCTGATCGACGCCGCGTTCGAAGCCCATGAGGAAACCGGCGAAGTACCGGTGATGATCACCAAGCACTGCCTGCGCTTCTCGTTCAACCTGTGCCCTAAACAGGCGAAGGGTGTCACGGGCGTGAAGACCAAGGTCGCGCCGATGCAGTTGATCCACGGCGATGAAGTGCTGACCCTGAAGTTCGACTGCAAACCGTGCGAGATGCACGTGGTGGGCAAGATCAAGGGGCATATCCTGGGCTTGCCGCAACCGGGCAGCGCGGTGGAGCACTTCAACCCGGAAAACATCATTTTCCAGGGTACGCACTGACCGTCTGCGAGCGGGGCCACCACCAGCCCCGCTGCAACCCCGCAGCCGCCAGCAGAATCGCCGCCACACCCAACCATTGCAGCCAGCCCAGGCGATGCCCGAAGGCGATCCAATCGACGAAGATCGCCGCAATCGGGTAGATGAACGACAGCGCACCGGTAATCGCCGTGGGCAGTTTCTGGATCGCGCCGTACAGCAGCACGTACATCAAACCGGTGTGCACCACGCCGAGTGTCACCAATGCCGCCCAGGCGTTGGTGGTGGCTGGCAAACTGTTCCAAGGCACCATTGGCGCGAGCAGCAGCGCGCCGGTGGTCACCTGGATCAACGCCATCAAATGCGGTGGCACTTCTTTCAAACGCTTGATGATCAGCGCCGCAATGGCATAGAGAAACGCCGCACCCAGCGCCAAGGCGATGCCGGCCAGGTAATCGTCGCCGGTCTGTTGGTCGCCATGGGCCGTGACAATCGCCAGCATCCCCAAAAACGCAATACTCAGCCACGCCAGTTTCTGCACGGTGATCTTTTCTCCGAGGAACACTGCCGCCAGCATCACCAACATGAACGGCTGCACGTTGTACACCGCTGTGCTGATGGCAATGGAGGCACGGGAATAGGATTCGAACAGCAGCAACCAATTGCCAACAATCGCCACGCCACTGAGCATCGCCAGGCCGAGCTTGGCCCCGTTCAGCAGGTCCAGGCGCAAATAACCCAGCAGCGCGCACACCAGCAAGAGCGTCAGCCCACCGATCACGCAGCGCCAGAACACCACTTCGATCACCGACACGCCAGAGACCAGTACAAACCAGCCAATGGTGCCCGAGATGAGCATGGCGGCGATCATTTCCCACGAACCACGACGGATGGATGTGTCCATGATTGAAGCTCCTCAAGTGAGGCTCAATTATGGCAATCTGTTCGGGAGCGGCTCCAGCGCCTAAAAAAGGCCAAACCACTGGATTGCCTTTACTTATTAGGTGGAAACCATGATTGACACCATCGACCAGCAACTCATCGCCGCTTTGATGGACGACTCACGCCTGTCCCTCAAGACCCTGGCCGGCATTACCGGGCTGTCCTCGCCGAGTGTCAGCGAACGCCTGCGCCGTCTTGAAGAGCGCGGCGTGCTGACCCACTACACCGTCGACATCGACCCCAAGCACTTCGGCTACCTGCTGCAAGCCATCGTGCGCATCCGCCCCCTGCCCGGCAAACTGCATGAGGTGGAACGGCAGATCCAGGCGATCCCCGAATTCACCGAGTGCGACAAAGTGACCGGCGATGATTGCTTCATCGCACGGCTGCATGTGCGCACCATGGATCATCTGGACAACCTGCTCGACAAGCTGAATGCCTATGCCGAAACCAACACCGCGATCGTCAAGAAAACCCCGGTGAAACGGCGTTTGCCGCCGCTGTCGGATGAGTGATCGTGAGTCATCAGCGCGATGCCTGACACGGCTGCGTGGCCTGTTCGTGCAGTGCTTTTGCCGCTCCCAGTAAACCCTGAAACAGGCGATAACGCGCTGCCAGTACTGCCTGCTGTGCGGGATCCGGCCTATACCGGGCCTTCACCGGCATTCCCGCTTGCAACAACGCGTCCCCTTCCCCGATCGACAGGAAGCCCAGTTTCGCCGCCCCGATGCAGGCGCTCAATTCACTGCCGTGCAACGTGTATATCTCCCGCTGGAGGATGTTGGCCAGCAACTGCGCCCAGTATTCGCTTCGCGCCCCGCCGCCCACCAAGGCGCAGGCATCAACGTTGGCACCGGCCGATTGCACGGCGCGCAGCGCATCCAGCAAACCGAAACCCACCCCTTCCATCACCGCATAACCGAGCATAGCGGGTGTGCAGTCATGGCCCAGGCCCATGAATCCGCCGCGCAGCAGCGGATCGTTGTGCGGCGTGCGTTCGCCGGCGAGGTACGGCAGAAACAACGGGGTACTGAGGGGCACTGCCTGCTTAATCGGCAATTGCGCCTGCACCTGGTCCAACAAGGTCTGTTCATCCGGCATCCCCGTCAGCCGCGTGACCCAACGCAGGCAACTGGCCCCGGCCAGCATGGCGCCCATGGTGTACCAGCGGTTCGGCAGTGCATGGCAGAAGCTGTGTACCGCGCTGGCCGGGTTGCCGGCAGCGTGGTCGGTGATGGCGACGATGGCCGCGCTGGTGCCGAGGGTGATAAAGGCGTCCCCTGCCTTGATCGCACCGATACCGACAGCCGCGACCGGGTTGTCACCGCCGCCGCCGGCAATCACGACGGAGGAAGACAAACCCAGCCCGTCCACCGTCAACACCGCGCTCGCGGCACCGCCCTCGACCAACCTGGGCATCTGCGCAGGCGACAGCCCCGTCGCGCGCAACATCGGGACGAACCACTCACGCCGTGCCACATCCAGCCACAATGTGCCGGCGGCATCCGACATCTCGCTGATGCGCTCGCCACTCAAACGCAAGCGCAGGTAATCCTTGGGTGACAGCACACAATCGATCGCCTTGAACACCTGCGGCTCATGCTGTTTCAGCCACAACAGTTTCGGCGCTGTCAGCCCCGCCATGGGCAGGCTGCCGGTGACGTCGGCAAACGCCGTTCCCAACCGTTCAGCCTCGGCGACCGCACGCGAGTCATCCCACAGGATCGCCGGATACAACACGCGATTATCCGCCCCCAGCAACACCGCGCCATGCATCTGCCCAGACAGGCCGATACAGGCCACACGTGCAAATGCCTCATGCGTGCGCAACTGGGCCAGCGCCTGCAAACAGGCCTGCCACCAATCCTGCGGGTCTTGCTCGGACCAGCCGCTATGACGCCGCGACACGCTCAGGCGCACGCCGGCATGGGCCAGGACTGCACCGTCGAGGTCCATGAGGATCGCTTTGAGTTCCGAGGTGCCGAGGTCGATGCCGAGGGAAACAGGGTTGCTCATACGGAGGTCATTCCAATCCAATACAGCCACATGAATTACGCACTTGCAGGGTCGGCGTCAGGCGCACGCTGTGGGGCGGCGCGTCAGGCGAGGCCATGCGTTGCAACAACAGGTGCACGGCCTGGGCGCCGAGTGCCTGGACCGGCTGCGCAATCAGGGTCAGGCGTGGCTCGAAAAAGTCCGCCCAGTCAAAATCATCGAAACCGACCAGGGCCATCTGCCCCGGCACGGTAATCTGCGCGTCACGCAGGGCCTGCATGGCGCCGAGGGTCATCAGGTTATTACCGGCCATAATCGCCGTAGGTGGTGCTGCCAGCCCCAGCAACTGCACCGTTGCCTTGCGCGCCGGTTCAGTGTTGGAGCCGCCGTTGACCAGCAGTTGCGGATCAAACGCCAGCCCCGCCGCGAGCAATGCCGCGCGATAACCCGCGACGCGCTCGTCCGTGGTACTGAACCCCTCCCGCCCGGCGATAAAACCAATCCGCCGGTGCCCATGGGCGATCAGGTGCTGGATAAGGGCCTGGGTCGGCTGGGCGTTGTCCACCCCGATCTGGTCAAATTGATCGCTCATCATGCGGTCAACCAGCACTGCTGGAATCTCGTTGGCCCGCAGGTACTCCAGCGCCTTGGAGCCATTGGAGGGCGCCAGCACAATCCCATCCACCCGCCGATGATGCAGCGCCGTGACCACCCGCAATTCCTGCTCCGGATCATCATGGGTGTCGACAAACAACATCATGTAGCCGTGCTTGGCGCACTCGGTTTCAATCGCGTGCACCGTTTCGCTGAAGTAGTGGTTGGACAACGCCGAGATCGCCACACCCATGGTATTGGTGCTTGACCGGGCCAGCGAGCGCGCCAGCGTGTTGGGGATGTAGCCCAACGCCTGGATCGCCTGCTGCACCGCCAGCACGGTGGCCGGGCTGACCTTGCGGGTGCCGTTCAACACGTGCGACACCGTCGATGTCGACACCCCGGCCCGGCTTGCCACGTCATCCATGGTGACCACGGCGTTGTTCCTTCTCAATGGATCAATGTTTACTCGACCAACCGCTGTACGTACCGATGTTGTCGCGGGTGATCAGTTTGGGCGTGAGCAGGGTAACCGCTTCGGCCGGGGCTTTGTCGTTGAGAATGTCATTGCCCACGTTTACCGCGGTCTGCGCCATGGCCCATGGGTCCTGGCTGGAAGACGCCTGTATCTGGGAGTCGGTCTTCAGCGCATTCTCGATATCCGGCGCGCCATCCACCGAGGTGATGATGAGGCCGCTGCGCTTGAGCTGCTTGGCCGCCAGGTCGCTGCCGACGGCTTGCGGGTCGTTGATCGCGAACAAGCCGTCGATTTTCGGGAAGCGCGTGAGATAACCCTGCATCACGTTCAAGCCACCTTCGCGGGAGCCTTTGCCGTCCTGATCATCGGACAGCACCTTGATGTCGGGCGCAGCAGCGAGTGCGGCCTTGCAGCCTTTGACGCGGTCGGTCACGGCGGTCACTTGCGGGCCGTTCTGGATGATCACGTTGCCCTTGCCGGAGAGCTTGTCCACCAGGTACTGGCAGGCCAGCTTGCCGGCTTCGACGTTGTCGGTCTGCACGGTGGCGTTGACGCCCTTGGCGTCCACATCCACAGCGACCACGACGATCCCGGCATCGCGGGCTTTCTTGATCGCCGAGGCCATGGCAGACGGGTCGACGGCGTTGATCAGGATCAGGTCGACCTTGGACGAAATGAAGTTATCGATCTGCGAAAACTGCTTGCTCAGGTCATAGTCAGCCGACACCGAGGTGACCTTGACATTGGGGTTCAGCTCCTTGGCCCGCGCCGTGGCGCCATCGGCCAGGGTCACGAAGTACGGGTTGCCCAGGGAACCCATGCTGATGCCGAGGGCTTTCAACTCACGGGCTTCGACGGCTTGGGACATCAGGGCAGCCAAGGCAATGACGGGAAACATGCGTTTAAGGTTCATGCGGGTCTCTCTTGTGATTGTTGTATGAAATCAGGTCCGCGCACCGGACTGGCGATAACGATCCAGCGCCACCGCGCCGATGATCACAATGCCCTTGATGATGTATTGCCAGATATCCGACACACCCAGCAGCACCAGCCCATTGGTGAGCACTGCAATGATCAGCGCACCGATCAGTGTGCCGCCGATGGTGCCGACGCCGCCGGTGAAACTGGTGCCACCGAGGATCACCGCCGCAATCGCATCCAGCTCGTAGGATTGCCCCAGTTGCAGGCCATTGGCAGCGAATAGACGCGAAGCGCTCATCACCGCGCCCAGCCCGGCCAGCGCGCCGGACATGGCGTAGACGAACAGCAGCACCTTCCACACCTTGATCCCCGACAACCGCGCCGCTTCCGGGTTGCCGCCGACCGAGTAGATCTGCACGCCCATCACCGTGCGGCGCAGGATGAACCACGACAGCGCCACCACGGCCACGGCAATGATCACCAACCAGGGCACGCCGAGTAACGAGTCATTGCCGATGAAGGCAAATGGCAGGTCCGGGTTGAACACGGTCTTGTCGTCCGCCAAAAGCCGCGCCAGCCCGCGCATGGCCGTCAGTGCGCCAAGGGTGACGATAAACGGCGGCAGGCGCATAAAAGCGATCAACCCGCCATTGACCAGCCCGAGCAACAGCCCGAAGCCGATACCCGCGGCAATCCCGAACATGCCGAACTGCGGCGACATCGACGCCTGCAACGCCACCACCGCCGAGGCCGCCAGGATCGCGCCCACTGACAAGTCGATACCGGCGGTGAGGATCACAAACGTCATGCCCGCCGCCAGCACCACGTTCACCGACGCCTGTTGGGAGATGATCGACAGGTTCTGCATCGTCAGGAAGTTCTCGCTGGCCAGGGCAAAGCCCACCAACAGCAAGATCAGCACGGGCAACATGCCTACCGTGCGCATCAGCTCGCGTGCGCGTTCCGCTGTGTTTGTCGTTGCGATATTCAACTCAGCCATGGGCAACCACCTGATCGCCACCGGTGGCGAGGTCAATAATGCGTTCTTGGGAAATAGCCTGGCCGGAGGCACCGCCGACTTCAGCGACGAGTTGGCCTTCGCGCATGATCAACACGCGGTCGCAAGTGCCGATGATTTCCGGCAACTCGCTGGAAATCACCACGATGCCGATGCCGGCCTGGGCCAATTGATTGATGATGCGGTAGATCTCGGACTTGGAGCCGATGTCGACGCCGCGTGTGGGCTCGTCGAGGATCAGCACGTGGGGTTTGACCTCCAGCAGCCGTGCCAGAAGCACCTTCTGCTGATTGCCGCCGGACAAGGCGCCAGCATTGACCTTGCCTGACGCCACGCGAATCGACAGCGACTTGATCGCATCATTGGAACGCTGCAACGCATGGTCGCGGTCCAGTACTCCGCCGGCATGGGCATCCGGCACACAGGCGCAGACGTTGATGTTGTCCGCCACGCTCATGTCGAGGAACAGGCCCTGAGCCTTGCGGTCTTCGGTGAGGTAGACGACGCCTGCGCGAATCGCATCCGCCGGGGTGCGCAGTGGGGTAACGGCCTTGCCGACCACTTCCAGGGTGCCCGAGGTGCGTGGGTCGGCCGCAAAGATCAGCCGCGCCAGCTCGGTGCGCCCTGCCCCGACCAGCCCGGCAATGCCCAGTACTTCGCCGGCATGCACGTCGAAACTGCAGTGGCGCACGCGCTTGCCGTCGGCCATGTCGCGCACCCGCATCACCACGTTGCCGGGGTTATACGCGGCGTGTTCCTTCTTGTAGAACCCTGACAGGTCGCGGCCCACCATCATTTTCACCAACGCTTCGGCGGACAGTGCATCGCGGGTCAACTCGCCGATGTACTGGCCGTCACGCAGCACCGAGACGCGGTCCGATAACGCGTAGATTTCGGCCATGCGGTGGCTGATGTAGATGATCGCCAAGCCTTGGCTGCGCAGTTGCTTGATCAGCGCGAACAAGCGGTCGGTCTCGCGGGATGACAAGGGCGTGGTGGGTTCGTCCATCACCAGGATCTTGGCGTGGGCATGCAGGGCGCGGGCGATTTCCACCAACTGACGCTCGGCGATCGACAGGCTGCTGACTCGCGTGGCCGGGGTGAACTCAGCGCCCAGGCGCTGCAACACTTCGATGCAACCGGCCTCCATGCCCTTACGATCAATGGTCCAGCCGCGCCGCAATTCGCGGCCCAGGTAAATGTTCTCGGCCACGCTCAGGTTGGGGCACAGGCTCAATTCCTGATAGATCACGGCGATGCCAAGGGCTTTGGCGGTGGCGGGGTCGAAGGTGGGGATGAGCTGACCGGCAATGCGGATTTCACCGCCTGGGTCGGCTTGGTAGGCACCGGAGAGAATCTTCATCAGCGTCGACTTGCCGGCGCCGTTCTCCCCCATCAAGGCGTGGATTTCGCCGGGGTAGACCTTCAGGCCGACCGTCTTGAGCACGCGCAAACCATTGAAGGTTTTGCTGATGCCCTGCATCTCAAGCAAGGGTTCAAGGCTCATGGATGAGCTCCTGGATTTTTTTATTTTTGTATTCGAGCCCCTTGGATCAGAGCCGATTGCCACCGACTCTAATCAGATACATTTACTTACGCAAGCGCTTGCGTGAGCCGTTTATCGCAAGATGAAACGTTTCACCAGGCGCGTTATTCGCGATTTGTGTGGTTCTAGCGTTTTGGCAACATGCGCATCAGGGTGTTGTCTCGCACCCAGTAATGATGGAAAAGCCCAGCCACCGCATGCAGGCCGATCAACCAATAACCGGCACTGCCCAGCCATTCGTGCCAATGCTTGAATTGCTTGGCCAGGACCGGGTCTGGCGCTACCAGCGAGGGCAAGGCAAATTCAAAATACGGCACGGGCTTGCCGCCGGCGTTGAGCATCAACCAGGCCAATATCGGCGTGATGATCATCAGGCCGTACAACGCCAGGTGCATAAGGTGCGACACGCCGGTCTGCCAGGCCGGCGGGCGCGGCACGATCGGTGGCCGAGGTGCCAGGCGCCCGAGCAAACGCAACCACACCAGCAGGAAAATCCCGCTGCCGAACAGTGCGTGGCCGCCAAGGAGCAGGCTTTTGAGCGCATCGCCGCGGGGCAACAGGCCTTTGAGTTCGATGCAGCCATAGACGCCAACAAACAGCGCCAGCATCAGCCAATGCAGGGTCATCGATAACCGTGTATAGCGCTGTGTGGTCTGGGTTTCGCTCATGAAAAAGACACCTTGTGGGGAAGGGATGGCCGAACGTGGCTTGGAAGAGTCGACGCCACCCTCCCCGAGGAGTCTTAAGGCAGTCTGAAGATCGCCAAATCGATCATTTTCGCCACCTTCAGACTTCGTTAAGAAATGCCTTCGATACTGCCCCCAACTTCACTTGGGAGGCGTACCGCCAATGCCCGATATCGATTGGAACATTCCCTTGCCCCTGCTATTCGGCCAGGCAAACAGTGCACCGCTGCGCCTCTGCCGCGCCCTGCCCCAAGACCCTCAGAGACCTGCCTTCGAGGCATTTATCCAACAGCGTTTCCGCGTCGCACACGGCGCTGACATTCGCCACTTCATGCCGCAGTTGTTTGGCGTGAGCCACGCCAACGATGAGCTCTGCGCGGTCGCCGGCGTCCGCCTGGCGAGCGCCGAGCCGTTGTTCCTGGAACGCTACCTCGACCATCCGATCGACTCGCTGATCAGTGCCGCCGCCGAACAACCGGTGGAGCGCAGCGTCATCGCCGAAGTCGGCAACCTCGCGGCCAGCGACACCGGCAGTGCGCGCTTGAGCATCATCGCCATTACCTGGCTGTTGGCCATGGGAGGGCTGGAGTGGGTGGCGTTCACCGGCAACATCGGTCTGGTCAACAGCTTCCACCGCCTCGGCTTGAAGCCCGTCACTCTCTGCGCGGCCGACCCGCAGCGCCTGGGCGATGAGCGCCAGCACTGGGGCAGCTACTACGAGAGCCAGCCTTGGGTGCATGTCGGCAATATCCGCGCCGGGTTCATTCATTTACGCAACATGGGCCTGTTCTCACGCCTGGGGTTGCCTACGAACGAGGACGCCAGCAATGTCGCCTGAAACCCGTCGTTTCCACGCCATGCTGCGCGGCCATGCCGAACGCAACGATGGTGCTATCGCCCTGTGGGGTGACACTTGGAAAATGGACTACACCTCCCTGTTCGCCGAAGTCGCTTATCGCCAGGAGCGCCTGCGCGACGAAGGCGTCAAGGTGGTGGCCCTGGCCCTGGACAATGGCGTCGACGCGATGCTGTGGGACCTGGCAGTGCTGTTCGAAGGCTTGACCTGCCTGACACTGCCTCCGTTCTTCAGCCCGGCCCAGCGCGCCCATTGCCTGGAACAGAGTCACGCCGAACGGGTGATCGCCGAGCCTCACCTGGCGGCAGAACTGCAGGCTGGCGGTTACCGCCAAGCCGGCGAGTTCTGGTGCCGCACCTTTGAAGGCCGGCCAGCGATGCCGTCAAATACCGCCAAGCTGACGTTCACGTCCGGCACCACCGGGGCCCCCAAAGGGGTCTGCCTGAGCGCCGACAGCTTGCTGCGGGTTACCCGCGAGTTGCATCAGGCCAGCCATTCCAGGGACCCGCGGCACCACCTGGCGTTGTTGCCCATCGCGATATTGCTGGAAAACCTCGGCTGCTACGCCGCCTTGTATGCCGGCGCCACTTTGAGCTTGCCCAGCCAGAAAAGCCTGGGCATCCAGGGCGCCAGCGCAGTGGACGCCGCCCAATTGCTCGGTTGCCTGGCAACGCGCCAGCCCCACAGCCTGATCCTGGTGCCGCAATTGTTGTTGATGCTGGTAATCGCCGCCGAGCAAAAGGCGTTCAACCCCCAGAGCCTGCGATTTGCTGCCGTCGGCGGCGCGCGCGTATCCAAGGCCTTGCTGCAACGTGCGCAGCAATTGGGCATGACGGTTTACGAGGGTTACGGGCTGTCGGAGTGCGCGTCTGTGGTGTGCCTCAATCATCCTGAGGCACACCGTCCGGGCAGTGTCGGTCGACCGCTGCCCCACGTTGAAATCCGCCTGGCGGAAGACGGCGAAGTGCTGGTCAAGGGACCGATGCTGCTCGGTTACCTGGACCAGCCCGACCTGCACGCGCCATGGTGGCCCACCGGCGACCTGGGTGACGTTGATGAAGACGGTTTTCTCTACCTCAAGGGCCGCAAGAAGCATCAGTTCGTCACCAGTTACGGGCGCAATGTCAACCCCGACTGGGTCGAGGCCGAGTTGACCCAGGGCGGCATCATCGCCCAGGCATTCGTCTATGGCGAAGCCCTGCCGGAGAACCACGCCCTGCTCTGGCCCCTGCGTGCCGACTGCAGCGACGCCCAACTGGCCGCCGCGGTGGCCGAGGCCAACACCGGCCTGCCCGACTACGCCCAGGTGCATCGCTGGACGCGCCTGGCAGAACCGTTTACCACCGCCAACGGCCTGCTTACGGCCAATGGTCGACCAAAGCGCGACGCCATCGTCGCCCGTTATCAATCCGATCTCACCCCCGAACTGAATGAGGAGTCCTCATCGTGAATTTTTTCGACACCCTGCAAGACGCCACCCAACACGAACGCCAGGCCCTGTTCAATTTGCCGATCATCCGGGACGCCCTGGAAGGCAAGGTCAGCCTGGAAAGCTATCGTGCGTTCCTGGCCCAGGCCTATTATCACGTCCGCCACACGGTGCCATTGATGATGGCCTGCGGTGCGCGCCTGCCGTCACGCCTGGAATGGCTGCGCAAGGCCGTCTGCGAGTACATCGAGGACGAATATGGCCACGAACACTGGGTGCTCAATGACATTGCCGCCTGCGGTGGAGACAAAGACGCGGTGCGCGATGGACGCCCAGGTTTGCCTATCGAGCTGATGGTCAGCTACCTCTATGACCTGATCGCCCGTGACAACCCGGTAGGCCTGTTTGGCATGGTCAATGTGCTGGAAGGCACCAGCATCGCCCTGGCTACCCATGCGGCCGGTAGCATCCGTGAGCGCCTGCAGCTGCCGGCCACCGCGTTCAGCTACCTGAGCTCTCACGGTTCCCTGGACATCGGTCACATGGAAACCTACCGCCGCTTGATGAACAACCTGGAAGACCCCGACGACCAGGCCGCGGTGATCCGTGCATCAAAGGTGGTGTACGCCCTTTACACCGACATGTTCCGCACCCTGCCGCGTATCGGGGAGACGCCCCATGCGCCTGTCTGATGCTCGCGTGGTGCTGACCGGCGCCAGCGGTGGCATCGGCCTGGCCATCGCCTCTGCCCTGTGCGCCAGTGGTGCGCAGGTGCTCGCCGTAGCCCGCCACCGCATGCCGCTGGAGGGCTTGCTTGAGCGCTATCCGCAGCAACTGTGCTGGGTCAGTGCCGACCTGACCTTCCTCACCGACCGCCGTAAAGTACTGGCCGCCGCCGAGGCCATCGGTGGCGTCAACCTGTTGATCAACGCAGCCGGCATCAACCACTTTGCCATGTTGGAACAGTTAGACGACAACGAGATCAACAGCATGCTGGCGCTCAACATCACCGCGCCAATCTGCCTGACCAAGCTGCTGCTGCCGCTGCTCAAGCAGGCACCGACCGCCATGGTGGTGAATGTCGGCTCAACGTATGGCTCTATCGGTTACCCCGGCTATGCGACCTACTGCGCCACCAAGTTTGCCTTGCGCGGGTTTTCCGAAGCCCTGCGCCGGGAACTGGCCGACACGCGTGTCGGCGTACTGTACGTAGCGCCGCGCGCGACCCGGACCCAGATGAACAGCCCGGCGGCGCAGGCCTTGAACGATGCACTCAAGTCTAACGTCGACGACCCGAACACCGTGGCGTCCGCGGTGATCCAGGCGATCGCCAACGAACGCCGCGACCTTTACCTGGGCTGGCCAGAACGCTTCTTCGTGCGCCTCAACAGCCTGTTGCCGAACCTGGTCGACCGCGGCTTGCGCAAACAACTGCCGCTGGTCCGCCGCTTGAGCGTTAAACCCGTGAATAAGGATCTGAACCCATGAAACAATTGTTCGCCGCGCTGTTGCTCAGCGCCTTGAGCCCCTTCACCTGGGCATTGGACTCCATCGACCAGCAGCGCCTGAATGACATCCAGACGCGCTGGGCCCATATCCAATACAACCTGCCGGAGGAGCAGCGTACCCAAGCGTTCGAACGACTGGCCGCCCAGGCGACAGCGTTCACACAGGATCGCCCTCAGGTCGCCGAAGCGTGGATCTGGTCGGGGATTGTCACCAGCAGTTGGGCCGGCGCTCAGGGCGGGCTCGGCGCGTTGAGCAAGGTCAAAGTGGCCAAGGCCGACCTGGAAACCGCCCTCGCCCTTGACCCCAAGGCCCTGCAAGGTTCGGCTTACACCAGCCTGGCGGCACTGTACGACCGGGTACCTGGCTGGCCGATCGGTTTCGGCGATGCCGACAAAGCTGAGCAGTTGCTCAAACAGGCCTTGCAACTTAACCCGGCGGGCATTGATAGTCTTTACTTCTGGGGTGACCACCTCTACCGGCAAAAACGTTATGGCGAAGCCCGTGATGCCTTGCAAAAAGCCCTGCTGGCCGCGCCACGGCCCGGTCGGGAAACCGCCGATGCCGGGCGGCGCAAGGAAATCGAAAGCCTGCTGGCCGACACCCATAAAAAACTCAACTGACAAGGGGTCTGCGTGCGTCTATTACTGATCGAGGATGACGTGGCGCTGGGGGAAGGTATTCACCAGGCGCTGGCTCGCGAAGGGTACACCGTCGATTGGCTGCAAGACGGCAGCAGTGCCCTGCACGCGCTGCTCAGCGAAACCTTTGACGCCGTGGTGCTGGACCTTGGCCTGCCACGCATGGACGGGCTGGAAGTGCTGCGTCGCCTGCGCGACAGTGGCGCCACGGTGCCCGTGTTGATCCTCACGGCACGCGATGCCACCGAGGACCGCATCGCCGGGCTCGATGCCGGTGCCGATGACTACCTGATCAAACCCTTCGACCTGGCCGAACTCAAGGCGCGCTTGCGCGCCTTGCTGCGCCGCAGCGCCGGCCGTGCACGGGTGGTGATCGAACACGCAGGCATCTGCCTTGACCCGAGCACGCAGCACGTCAGTTACCATGGCCAACCCGTGCTGCTGACTCCCAAGGAATATCAACTACTGCACGAATTGCTGTCACCGCCCGGCCGCGTCATGAGCCGTGACCAATTGATGCAGTTGCTCTACGGCTGGAACGAAGAAGCCGAAAGCAACACGCTGGAAGTGCATATCCATCACCTGCGCAAGAAGTTCACCAGCGATCTGATCCGTACCATTCGAGGCGTTGGCTACCTGGTGGAGGAGCGCCGATGACCTCGATCCGGCGGCGCACCCTGACGCTGATCATCGGCCTGTTGCTCACCGGTTTGCTGGTGATCAGCGTGCTGAACCTGCATGACAGCAATCACGAAATTGCCGAAGTCTACGATGCACAACTGGCGCAGAATGCGCGCCTGCTCCAAGGTGTCATGAGCCTGCCACTGGCGAGCAAAGACCAGGCCGACCTGTATCGCGCCTTTAACAAAGCCTTGGGCGAGGCCATTCCCAAGGTGGATGGGCACCCTTACGAAAGCAAGATCGCCTTCCAGGTGTGGAGCCCAAAAGGCGAACTGCTGGTATTTACCGCCAGCGCGCCATCATTCGCCGTGCCCCCGGCGCAACCGGGGTACAGCAATATCGACGACCTGAACGGCCGGGAATGGCGCGGTTTCGTGCTCAAGGACAAGGACAATGGCCTGCGCATATGGGTGGGTGAGCGTGACGACGTGCGCTCCGACTTGGTGCAACGCATCGTGCGGCATACTTTATGGCCCAATGTGTTGGGTAGCCTGATCCTGGCAGCAATGGTCTGGCTGGCCATCGGCTGGGGTCTCAAGCCGCTGGCCGATATGGCCGCCACGTTGCGGGCGCGGCACTCAGGCTCACTGGAACCGATGCAATTGACGCCCTTGCCCACCGAGCTGGAGCCGATGCAGGCGGCATTGAACCGGATGCTCGCGCAGATCCAGGAGATGCTCGGCCGTGAGCGGCGCTTTATCGCCGACGCTGCCCACGAGATGCGCACGCCCCTGGCGGTATTGCGCGTGCACGCGCAAAACCTGCTGGAAGCCGGCACCGAAGCCGAACGACGCGAATCACTGGCCTTTCTGATCACAGGCGTCGACCGCACCAGCCGGCTGGTCAGCCAATTGCTGACCATGGCGCGCCTGGAACCCAGCGCCGGGCAACTAACACTTCAGACGATCGACCTCGCGACAACCGTGCGTGAAACGCTGATCCAGCTGACACCCTGGCTGCTGAGCAAAGGCCTGGAACTGGTGTTCAATGCCGACGATGCCCCGTACCGCGTGACGACCGATCCTGGCGCGATCAACATTGCCCTGACCAACCTGGTGACCAACGCGGCGAATTTCTCTCCAGAACATGGGGTCATCACCGTGAAGCTGAGCCAGGACGCCAAACGCTTCGTACTGACCGTGGACGACCAGGGGCCGGGCATCGACGAGAGTCAGCGCGAACGTCTCTTTGAGCTGTTCTACAGCCGGGGCAATCCCGAAGGCGCTGGCTTGGGCCTGACCATCGTGCACACCATCGCTCAGCACTTGGGCGGCCGGGTACACCTGGAAAACCTGGCGTCCGGTGGCCTGAGAGCGACACTGGAGATACCTAGGTGAAGTCTGCGCCGGTGGGCACTTTGGAGCGCCTGTTGCTGGAGCGCTTAGAGAACCCTTGAGGTCTCCTGCAATCGGAAAGCCGATCTCGATCAAATGTGGGAGCTGGCTTGCCTGCGATGGCATCACCTGGCTATGCCTGATGTGCCGAGTACCTGCATCGCCGGCGAGCCAGCTCCTATCGTCGAGTGGTATCAGCGCTGTTATTGCGCGTTAGCCTTCGCCGCATCGTTGATGATCGCCACCACCCGCGTCGGGTTCGACACCATCACCACGTGGGAAGCCCCCTTCACATCCACGGTTTCTTTCGAACCCGCACGGTCGGCCATGAATTTAAGCGCGGCCTCGGGAATATTTTTGTCAGCTGAGCCGTATATGAAGTAGGACGGCACGCTTTTCCAGGCTGGATCACCCGACGGCTCCTTCAGCGCGGCTTCGGTGATCGGACGTTGCCCGGCTGCCATCAACTGGGCTTCCTTGGGTGCCAGGTCGGCGGCGAACTGGCTGTTGAACTTGTCTTGCTGGATATACAGGTCGGTCACGCCGTCCTTGGAGACCACCGGTTTGTCGAGGGTCGGACCCAGGGTGCCGCCAGGGTAGCGGCCGGACAGTTCGAACGCGGTCTCGCCTTTTTCCGGGGCGAAAGCGGCCACGTACACCAGCGCCTTGACCTTGTCGCTGCCATGCACGGCGTTGGTAATGACCGAGCCTCCGTAGGAGTGGCCGACCAGGATCACCGGCCCCGGGGTATGTGCGACGATGTCGGCGACGTAGTCCGAGTCGGTCTTGACGCTGCGCAGCGGGTTGGCCACGGCGACCACCGGGTAGCCTTCGGCCTTGAGTCCGGCGATCACGCCGTTCCAGCTGGAGGCGTCGGCGAACGCGCCATGCACCAATACCACGGTGGCTTTCTGTGGTGCGGCAAAGCTGGCGGTGGCGATACCGAAGGCCAATGCACCGGTGATCAGGGCGGCGGCGACGCGGGAGAACTTGAAGGTTTTCATAGACGTTTGCTCCGTTAGGGTAGGCGCTCAAGGCGTTGAACGTGAGGCCATGATGCCGAAGCGTGTTTTACAAATGGAGGCTAATAGTCGACGATATAGCGCAGATCGTCTAAAACTATTGTTTATTTGCTATCAGGTGAGTCATGGATCGCTTGTCCACACTGCTGGTGCACTTCGGCATCGGTGCCGATACCTTTCACAGCGGGCCCCTGCACGGCGCCCTCGACACCCGCGATCTGCAGCAGCGCGGCCGGGTTTACTTGCTCAAGGAAGGCCAGGCCAGCCTGGAAATGCCCGACGGCACCCTGCGTATTCCCGAGCCCAGCCTGGTGCTGGTGCCGCGTCCCCTGCCCCATCGGTTGGTCGCGGCAAAAGCCGAGCGCGCCCAGGTGGTGGCGGCTTCGCTGCGCTTTGATGGGGGGATCGATAACCCATTGTCCGTGGCGCTGACCGACACCATCGTGATGCCGCTGCAGCAGATCCCAATGATCGCCGGCACGCTGGACTGGCTGTTCGACGAAGCCTTTGCCGAACATTGCGGTCGCGAGGCGGTGATGAACCGGCTGTTTGAGCTGATGGTGATTCAGTTCCTGCGCCACATGATGGCCTATCACAGCATGACCACCGGCATGATGTCTGGCCTGGCTGACTTGCGCCTGGCGCGGGCCATGACCTTATTGCACAACAACCCCGAACGCCCATGGACCGTGCAGGAAATGGCCGTTGAGTCGAACATGTCCCGTGCCAGTTTCGCCGCGCATTTCCATAAAGTGGTCGGCCAGACTCCAGCCGACTACGTGCTGAGCTGGCGCGTGAGCCTGGCACAGAAACGCCTGCGTGAAGGTCGCCCCATCGCCCTGATCGCCGATGAAGTCGGTTATGAAAGCCCCTCGGCGCTGGCCCGTGCGTTTCGCCGCAAGATCGGCACCAGCCCGCGGGAGTGGCTGCAGTTGCAGGCGCCGCTACGGGTCGAGCACGCCGCCGCTGTAGCTGGCGGATAACCGTGTGCCAGTGAACTTGGCGACCACCGAGCCCTGGGCCACCAGGCGCTCGCGGTGCGCGGTGACCATGCGTCCGGCCTGGGCAGCGTGCAAGGTCACTTCGGAGGTCGGATCACCGGGGCGGCCGATGATGCGCGCGAAACGCTGGCCTTCGTCCACGTAGTCGCCCAGGCTTTTCTCGAACACCAATACTCCGGCGCAGGGGGCGAGGATGGTTTCCATGCAGCCCATGTCGACCACGTCGCCTGGCCATTCGGCGATGCTCGCCACCTCGTCGATCACGCCGTGAACGCACAACCACGCCCACAAGCCATCGGCATCCTGTTGCGCCAGGGCGTCGCTGACGTCTGCCTGCCCGCGCAGCTCAATGGTGGCGGCCAGTTGCGGCGATGCGTGATTGATGATGGTTTCTTCAAAGGAGCCATCGCCGCCTTCATCCCAGACAATCACCAGCTCCACCTGCAACGCTGCTGCCAGCGCCAGGCCTTGGTCGGGCCAGAAACGGCGATGGATGTAGAGGTACGGCAACGCCTCGTCATCGGTGTGCAGGTCCAGCACCAGGTCAGCCTCGGCAGCCAACTGCACCAGGCGTTTCTGCCATTGCGCCAGGTTGCTCGCCGGGCGCTCCATGGCCAGGGAATGGTCGAAGGCACGGTTGAAATTCTGCCCGGTGGCTTCGTGAAACCGTCCGAGCAAGCGGCCCTGGCGAAACTGGCCGATGCCGAAGGGATTGGCTTGTGGCACCACGGTGACCGTCCCCTTGAGTCGCCCCTGATCGGCACATGCCTGCAAGCGCGGCAGCAATTGATGCAATACCAGCATCCCGGCGATTTCGTCGGCATGCACGCCCGCCTGCAGGTGCACCTTCGGCCCACTGCCGTCGCCGTCAAAACGCCAGGCCCCGATATTCAGCACATTGCCGGCGTCGCCGGTTTCCTGCCACGAAAGGTCTTTCGCCATGCCTTGCCTTCCTCTAATCAATTAATCGGTAGAGATTGAACACACGTTCAACTAATCTGAGCGCTGTGCTGTTTCATCCAAGGCCTGCCCATGACCTCCGACCTGCCCAAACTGCGCCGCGCCGACCCCGACGAACGCCGGGACCTGCTGATTGCCGCCACCCTTACCTGCCTGGCCCGTGATGGGCATGCCGGGATATCCGTGCGCCGCATCGCCTCCGAGGCCGGGGTGTCAGTGGGGTTGCTCAACCACCATTTCGGCAGCATTGACGCGCTGATCGCCGAGACCTACCACAAGCTGGCCAACGAGCTGACCAGCGCCCTCTGGGCACACGTGGAACAGGCCGAAGGCGCTGCCGCACGCCTGGACGCGTTTCTCAGCGCCTCGTTCTCGCCCAGGGTCATGGACCCCGATCTGCTCGGCGTGTGGGTGGTGTTCTGGAGCCTGATCCGCCACTCGCCCCACGTGAACCAGTCCCACGAAAACAGCTATCACGCCTACCTGGCATTGATCCGACAACTGCTGGACGACTTGGCCAACAGCGAAAATCTGGTAATCCACGACAGTCACCTGGCCGCCATCGGCTTATCGGCGATGCTTGATGGACTCTGGCTCGAGGGGTGCCTCAACCCCGGCACCTTCAGCCCCGCCAACGGGCTGCACATCTGCCGCTGCTGGGTACAGGGGTTGCGTCACGGCGCATTCGGCGCCGACCACGTCCTGTGACACCGGGTGCCGAGCGCTGAGCATGGCCAGGGTGCCGCTGATGGCAATCAACACCGCGCCGATGATCAGCGAGCCATCCATCAGCGTGCCCCACACCAGGCTCGAGAGAATGAACGCCCAGATCAGCCCGGTGTACTCGAACGGCGCGAGTAACGTCGCCGTGGCGCGGCGGAAGCTGGCAAACAGCAGGAACTGTCCGATACCGCCCACCAAACCCGCCGCCAACATGCCCAGCCAGGCCGGTGCAGGGGCCGGTGTGTGGGTCCACGGCAAGGTCACGCCCATGCACACGACAAACACCACGTTGGTGATCAACATCTGCTCCAGCACCGTGCTGCTCGGGTCGACCTGGCGCAACTGGATATAGGTAAACGCCCAGCACAACGCCGCCCCCAAGGTCAGGGCGATGGGCCACGGGTCGAGCATATGGGTGGGACGGCACGCGATGATCACCCCGACAAACCCGATGATCAACGCGATCCACTGTCCACGGCTGGCGCGCTCCTTGAGGATCAGCGCTGCCAGCAGCGTGACCATGATCGGCGCGGAGAAATACAGGGTGGTCATTTCCGCCAGGCTCAGGTCCTTGGCGGCGGTGTAGTAGAGCAACCACGCCAGCAACGACAACAGACCGCGAATGATCAGCATGCGGCGGCTGACCGATACCCAGGCCCGCCGCAACAAGCCCATGCGCCCAGCCACCAGACACACGATCACCACCACCAGGCTGCGCCAGAACAGAATGGTGAACACCGAATAATCCGCCACCAGCCACTTGACCACCGCGTCCTGCAACGCCAGGAACAAGTAGGCCAGCGAACACAGGGCAATCCCTTGCAACCCGCGGTCCTGTGTCATCCGGCCGACCTGCGCAGCGGTGTGCCGCGCCGTTCGGCAATGGCGTAGACGCCTTCGATGAGGAAGGTCAGACACAGGTAGACCGCCGCCACCAGCAACAGCGGCTGATAGATCTGCAAGGTCTGTGCGCGTACCACGTTGGCCGCACCCAACAGGTCGACCACGGCAATGGTCGAGGCCAGCGCGGTGGATTTGAGCAACATCACCGTCTCCCCCGCCAGCGTCGGCAACAACAGGCGCATCGCCCGTGGCAGCCGCACCCGCAACAAGGCTTGGCGCGGCGTCATGCCGAATGCTGACGCGGCTTCCATTTCGCCCTTGGGCACTGCCAACAGGCCACCGCGAATCACTTCGCCGACATAGGCGCCGACTGACAACACCAGCGCAAACACGATGTACCAGTAACCGTCACGCAGGTAGGGCCAGAGAAAACTGCCACGAATCATCGGAAACTGCGCGAACAGGCTGCCCAGCCCGTAGTAGAAAATGTAGATCTGAATCAGCAGCGGCGTGCCACGCAACACGCTGGTGTAGGCCTGCGCGCCACGGGCCAGCCATTTGCGTCGCGACAACCGCGCCAACGCCACCAGCACCGCCAGGGCAAAACCCAGCAGCGCCGAAATCACCAGCAGCGACAAGGTGGTCTGCAAGCCTTTGGCGATCAACCCCGCGTAGTAACTTATCCAATCAGGCATGGGCCGCTCACTCGACAACCGGCATCCAGCGACGGATTCGTCGCTCCAGGCGCCCGGACAGGTAGTTGGAAGCCAGCGTCACCAGGTAATACAAGGCGGCGGCCGTGAGGTAGAACAGCAGGTATTGACGGGTCGAGCCCGCCGCCTGCTTGGCGGTGTACAGCAACTCGTTGGTGCCGACCACGCTGATCAAGGCGCTGTCCTTGATCAGGTTGATCCACAGGTTGGACATGCCGGCCAGGGCGAACGGCGCCATGATCGGCAAGGTCACCCTGCGGAACAGGCCAAACCCGCTCAAGCCAAACGCCCGTGCCGCTTCGATCTGGCCGTGGGGAATCGCCAGGATTGCCGCGCGGAAGATCTCCGAAGCATAGGCGCCTTGCACCAGGCCCAACACCAGAATCGCCACCAGCGGGCCGCTGATGTTCATCTGCGCGAAGCCCATCCACAGCATCAGGGCGTTGAGGCCCATGGAGCCGGCGTAATACAGCAACAGGATCAACAGCAGCTCCGGCACTGCGCGAAACACCGTGGTGTAGCCGCGCATCAACAGCGCGATGGGCCTCGGCGCACTGAGCTTGAGGCAAGCCACCACCAGGCCGATCAACACGCCCACCGCAAACGAGCCGGCGGAGATCTGCAGGGTCATCCATAACCCTTTGAGCAACGCATTGCCCCACCCTTGTTCGTCGAAGCTGAGAAGGTCGAACATGGTTATTCGGTCTTCTGGGCGATTTGCGGGTAGGGGCTGTCACAGGTCTTGCTCACAAACGCCGGGGTATCGGTGCGCTTGCACGGGCTGACCGACAGGCCGAAATAGTGCTGCGACAGGTCGTCGTAGTCCTTGCTCACCAGCAACTCGCCGATGGCCTTGTCCAGTCGGGCCTTGAGCGCGGTGTCTTCCTTGCGCAGGCCGGCGCCGACCCCACGGCCGATGATCGGGTCGTAGGGCACGCTGGCGATATGGGCCAGGCCACTGGCTTCCGGGGTCTTGACCATCATCGCGATGGCGGTGTCGTCGGCCATCATGTAGTCGATACGCCCGGCGATCAGGTCGGCGTTGGCCGATTCCTGGGTGTCGTAGTACTTCAGGTCAGCAATGTTTTCGTAGTACTTCTTCAAGTAGTTGGCGCTGACGGTGGAGATCTGCACGCCGATCAACTTGCCCTTGAGGCCCGCCGGGGAGATCTCGACTTCGCTGCCTTTTGGCCCGGCCACGCCTAACAGGGAATCGTAGTAAGCACGGCTGAAAGCAATCTGTTTTTCACGCTCATCGGTCACCGACATCGACGAGAAAATCACGTCGATCTTCTTCGCCAGCAACGAGGGAATGATGCCGTCCCACGCCACTTCCTTGATCTGGCATTCGGCTTTCATGCCTTCGCAGAGCTTGTGGATCAGGTCCACCTCAAAGCCGGACCACTGGCCATTGCCGCCTTTCACGGTAAACGGCGGATAAGGTTCTGCGGCAACCGCGAACACGATGGGTTTCTCCGCCGCCCAGCTGAAACCGGCGGCCAACATCAACACTGCACTGCCCAACCACGTTGCCATTCGCTTGGATTTCATGATGTTGCCCCGTCTTGTTATGGAGTTAGCGAGTTTGATGCGCGTTGACGAACTGTCGGCAACGTTCACTGCGTGGATCGATAAACACCGCATCCGGCGAGCCGGTTTCTTCGATCATGCCTTGGTGCAGAAACGCCACTTTTGACGACACATCCCGGGCGAAGGCCATTTCATGGGTGACCAGGATCATGGTGCGGCCTTCCTCGGCCAGGGAGCGGATCACCCGCAGCACTTCGCCCACCAATTCCGGGTCGAGGGCCGAGGTGGGTTCGTCAAACAGCATGACTTTGGGGCGCATGGCCAACGCGCGGGCAATCGCCACCCGCTGCTGCTGGCCGCCGGACAGGAACGCCGGGTATTCGTTGCGTTTAGCCGCGAGGCCGACACGTTCGAGCAAGGCTTCGGCGCGTTCGATGGCCTCGGCGCGGCTTTCGCGCAGGACCTGGGTGGGGGCTTCGATGAGGTTTTCCAGCACGGTGCGGTGCGGCCACAGGTTGAAGTTCTGGAACACCATGCCCAGGGTCGAGCGGATACGCACCAGTTGCCTGGCATCCGCGACCAGGGGCGCGCCGGGACGGCCGTAGTTGAGTTTGATGCTTTCGCCGTCCACATGGATGCTGCCCTGGTCCGGCACTTCGAGCATGTTGATGCAGCGCAGCAGGGTGCTTTTGCCGGAGCCGCTGGCGCCGATCAGCGAGATCACGTCGCCTTCGTGGGCCGTCAGGGAAATGCCCTTGAGCACTTCGATATTGCCGAAGCGCTTGTGCAGGTCGATGACCTCGATCATCTTTTTGGCTTCGGCCGCTGGCACCTCTTCGATCCTGGGCGCTGCCGCAATACGCGGTTCACCGGCGAGCTTGGCGACAAAGTGCGCGATGCGTTGGCAGGCTTCAGACAGGCGCTCCTCGCCCAAGGTGAAAGACAAGCGAACGAAACCCTGGGCCGGCGCCCCAAACGCGGCGGCGTCGAGTACCGAAACGCCGGCTTCACGAAACAGGCGCCAGGCAAAGTCAAGGGAGCCCAGGCCGGTGCCGCGCACATCCACCAGCACAAACATCCCGGCTTGCGGCGCCTGTACCTTGATGCCAGGGCATGCACTGAGCCCCGCCATCACCAAGTCGCGACGGCGCCGATAAATCTCGCGCATGCCCTGAGTCACGTCGTCATGGGCCAGCACCGCGGCGGTGGCGGCTTCCATCACGAAACCCGGCAGTCCGTAGAGCATGCTGAGCACCAAGGTTTCGGCGTGTGCGACCATCTGCGGCGTGGCGATGATCCAGCCGATACGCCAGCCGGTCATGGCATGGGACTTGGACAAACTGCCAATCACCACGCAACGCTCGGCCATGCCCGGCAGCGCAGCGAGGCTGTGGTACTCACCGTCGAACACCAGGCTTTCATAGACCTCATCCACCACCACCCACAGGTCGCGGGCAATCGCCAGGTCGGCAATGGCTTGCAGCTCTTGCAGGTTGAGCACCACGCCGGTCGGGTTGTTCGGGTTGGAGAAGAAAATCGCCCGCGTACGCGGTGTGATGGCTGCGCCGAGCAACTGGGCATCGAGGCGAAAACCGGATTCCGGGGAACAGGGCACGCGCACCAACGTCGCGCCGCTGGCCTTCAGCGTGGCCTCGTAGGTGACGTACATCGGGTCGAGCACCAGCACTTCATCACCGGCCTGCAACAGACACAGAGAGGTCACGAACAAAGCGTTCTGCGCACCCGCCACGGTGATCACGTTCTCGGCGCTCAACGCACGTGCCAGCGTTTTGCTGTAGCGCGCGGCAATGGCCTCGCGCAGTGCCGGGCGACCGGGGATTTCGGTGTAGTGGGTGTCACCTTCGCGCAAGGCACTCACAGCGGCGTCGGTGATGAACGATGGCGTGGCGAAATCCGGGTCGCCGACGCTGAGGATGATGATGTCTTCCCCCTGGCTGGCCGCCTGGAACGCGGCGTGGTGGATGTCCCAGGCGGCTACGCCCTGCCCTGCAATTCGTTCGACGAAGGGGGAAAACCGCATGCCAGAGCCTCTTATTCAAGAAGAAACAGCGCGAACCCGTCCGGTGACAAACGGGTGGATGCGGTCAACATAGTTCAAACTGAACAGTCGTTCAATGGGTAAGTTTGCGACCGTGTCGTTTATGGTCCAAAGAGGTCGTTGTGGCGATTTTTATCGATTGGCAGCGGTGACAGTCCTGCAATTCGCCGGCTGAGCCGAAGTTCAGCTCGCTCAACGTGACGTGGGTGGAGAGCAGCATGAATTCCCATCGGTTCGCAATTGACCCAATCACATTGAACCGGTGACCCGCCACAGTCCTCCAAGCTGAATAGACCACGGCCCGGTACACCTTCGATGACTTTTATTCTATGGATGGCCGTACTGGGCGCCGTATTGCTCACCCTCGCCCTCACCTCTTCCTATCTGCGCTGGATGCCGGTCACCACCTCGGCAGTGTGTCTGCTGCTGGGTGTGGGGATTGGCCCCCTGGGTGTTGACCTGCTGCACCTGGATATCAAGCACTCGGCACGCTGGATGGAGCACCTCACGGAAGTCGCGGTGCTGTTTTCGCTGTTTGTCAGCGGCCTGAAACTGCGCCTGCCGCTCAAGCACCGTACCTGGCGCATCGCGTTTGGCATGGCCGGGCCGGTGATGTTGCTGACCATCCTGGGGATCAGCCTCGCGCTGCACTACCTGTTTACGCTGTCGTGGGGCGTGTCGCTGCTGGTGGGCGCGATACTGGCGCCAACGGATCCGGTGCTGGCAGGCCTGGTGCAGGTCAATAACGCTCAGGATTACGACGCGCTGCGCTTCGGACTGTCCGGCGAAGCGGGCTTGAACGATGGCACCGCCTTCCCCTTTGTGATTTTTGCCCTGCTGTTCATGCAACACGGCGGGTTTGACGGCGATTGGCTGGGCGGTTGGGTGTTGAAGAATTTGCTGTGGGCAGTGCCGGCCGGGTTGTTGATCGGCTACTGGATGGGCCGGGGCATTGGCCGCGTGACGTTGTGGCTGCGCATCACCAACAGTGACAGCACGCTCTCGCCCAATGATTACCTGACCCTCGCTCTGATTGCGCTGGCCTATGTGGTCGCCGAGGCGGTGGGCGGTTATGGCTTTCTGTCCGTGTTTGCGGCGGGCCTTGGTTTGCGCCAGGCGGAATTCCGCTCCACCGGAAACTCACAAACGCCTTCGGAGCATCTGGCATTGCCAGTGGTGGGCCATTTGGAAGTCGAGCCAGACCGGGCGTTGCAAGGGGATGTGAGCGAACTGAAGGACACCCAGATCGCCGCCGGCGTCATGATGGGCGACATGCTCTCATTCGGCAGCCTGGTGGAACGCTCGATGGAGGTGTTCCTGGTGACCGTGTTGGGGATTGTGCTGATAAGCCATTGGGATTGGCGGGCATTACCGATGGCGGCGCTGTTGTTTGGCGTGATTCGGCCGATCAGTGTGCTGGCGATGCCTTGGGGGCGTCTGATTGATCGTCAACAACGCGGCCTGATGGGCTGGTTCGGTATTCGCGGAATCGGCAGCATTTACTACCTGTTTTACGCGCTCAACCACGGCCTGATCGGCACCAGCAGCGCGGTGGCGGTGAACCTCACCTTATCGGTGATCGCCCTGAGCATCGTCGTTCATGGCCTCAGTACCCAACCGATGCTGGTGTGGTATGAACGACGTGCCCGGGTGAATACTCAGTCCTGACGCTCGGTGTTACCCACATCCGCCGCGTCATCCAGATCGTTGAGCGGCACCTCTGCATCATCCATCAACGAACCCGGGTCTTCATTGCCGGGGTCGTTGAGTTCATCGTCGAGTTCTTTGGACATGACCGTCTCCTCTAACCACCTTGGGTGTCGATATCGGCATCGGTTTCAGGCTTGGGCTCAGGCTTGGGCTTGAAGTCTGGACTGTAGTCGTTTTCCTTGGCCTTGGGGTCTTTTGCCGGAACCGGGTCTTTGGGCGCATCCGCACCGGTGGCGGGTTGTTTGTCTGTGCTCATGGTTACCTCTCGGAAAATATCGCCTGGGTAGAGTTAAGGTCATGCCCGGGGCGATGAAGTTCCATCGGCTTACGACCCTGGGTTGTCGACCTGGATGTAAAACGCGTAAGCGGCGAGCATTACCCAGAACACCATGAACAACCAAGGTGCGCGCATGGAGAACAGCAGCGACTTGCGATACCCCTTGTGGGACGACTCCATCTCGGAAAACAGCGGCGACTCGTCATACGCCATGCCCATCACCGGCTCGCTGCGCAACAGCTCGCTTTGCTTGAAGTGCCAGTGATCGATGATGTCATACGCCGCACGGATCCCAGGCCATGCGTTGAGGGAACTGAGGATGCCCAACACTGCGAGAAAGATCGGCACCACCAAGGTGAACAGCTTGCCCCATTCGGGGTTGAGGTTCCCCATGCCCGACACAAAGGCAATCACCAGGAACGACTGCGCGGTGAGATAAGCGTCAGTACGGTTGGCGAGGATGGAGGTTTCGTATTGGATTTCGCGCCGATAGAAGTCGAGGCGGTCCTTGGGCGAGCCGAAAATCTTGGCGTTGTGTTCACTGTGATCGATCAGGCTCGATTCCGGAGTGTCCGGTGAGATGATTCTGGGCACATCGATGCTCCATGCGGGTTCGTGCCCTGTTAGAAGAATCAGGTACGGATGAAGTTCAAGTTTGTTCACGCACCAAATCGGAACAGAGCGTGCACCATGAATGGGAGCACTGGCCTGTTGGAATCGCCCCATACCCAACAAATCGAGGGTTTCCGGCATTCCGGCACAGGCATTGCTTTATCCATTCATCTGCCCGGATACAGGAGCATTGGTTACCCCCCGACCCAGAGCCGACCCCATAAGAAAGTAAGGACCAGGCCCATTGGCACCCATCGCCACGGGCTCATAAAAAATGCGTTTTTTGAAACGGCAGTGCCCCCCCTGCTTCCTCGGCACTGACAAGGTACTGGAATGGCTCGATCTTTCTTTGATGAAATGAATGACGCAAACGGCGTGTGCCGTGCGCATTACCAGGATTTCTCCCGCTGGCTGGCGAACACGCCGCCGGAGCTGCTGGCCCAGCGTCGCCGTGAAGCCGACTTGCTGTTCCACCGCGCCGGTATCACCTTCACCTTGTATGGCGACGAGCAAGACACCGAGCGCCTGATCCCCTTCGACATAATCCCCCGCAGCATCCCCGCCAGTGAGTGGAGCGTGATCGAACGCGGCTGTATCCAGCGCGTCAATGCCCTGAACATGTTTCTTGCCGACATCTACCATGACCAGCGCATCATCAAGGCCGGGATCATTCCGGCGGACCAGGTGCTGGGCAACGAGGGTTACCAGAAGGCCATGGTCGGCCTGGACCTGCACCGCGACATCTATTCGCACATTTCCGGCGTGGACCTGGTGCGCGATGGCGACGGCACCTATTACGTGCTTGAAGACAACCTGCGCACCCCCAGCGGCGTGAGCTACATGCTCGAAGACCGCAAGATGATGATGCGCCTGTTCCCCGAAGTGTTCGCCAAGCAGCGCATCGCGCCGGTGGACCACTACCCCAACCTGCTGCTCAAGACCCTGAAGAGCTCAAGCCGCCTGGACAACCCCAACGTGGTGGTGCTGACGCCGGGTCGCTTCAACAGTGCGTTTTTCGAGCATGCGTTCCTGGCCCGTGAAATGGGCGTTGAGCTGGTAGAGGGCGCGGACCTGTTTGTGCAGGACCTCAAGGTGTTTATGCGCACCACCGACGGCCCCAAACCGGTGGATGTGATTTACCGGCGTATCGACGACGCCTTCCTCGACCCCAAGGCGTTCAACCCCGAGTCGATGCTTGGCGTGCCCGGCCTGGTCGCCGCTTATTGCGCCGGCAACGTGGTGCTGGCCAACGCCATCGGCACCGGCGTGGCCGACGACAAATCAATCTACCCCTACGTGCCGGAAATGATCCGTTTCTACCTGGATGAAGAGCCGGTGTTACAGAACGTACCGACCTTCCAGTGCCGCAAGCCCGACGAACTGTCCCACGTCCTGGCCAACCTGCCGCAACTGGTGGTCAAGGAAACCCAGGGCTCCGGCGGCTACGGCATGCTGGTAGGGCCGGCGTCCAGCGCGGCCGAGATCGAGGATTTTCGCCAACGCATCAAGGCCAGGCCCCATGCCTACATCGCCCAGCCGACCCTGAGCCTGTCCACCTGCCCCACGTTTGTCGAAAACGGCATCGCCCCACGGCATATCGACCTGCGGCCCTTTGTGCTCTCGGGCAAGGAAACCCGCCTGGTGCCGGGCGGCCTCACCCGCGTGGCGCTGAAGGAAGGCTCGTTGATCGTCAACTCGTCGCAAGGCGGTGGAACCAAGGACACCTGGGTGGTGGAGGGCTGAGTATGTTGAGTAGAACCGCCGCAGATCTGTACTGGATGTCCCGTTACCTGGAACGTGCCGAGAACCTGGCACGCATGCTGGAAGTCAGTTATTCGCTGTCATTGATGCCCCAGGCCGGGCGCAGTGACGGACTGGATGAACTGGCCATGTCGTTGCTCAGCAGCGGCACCCTGGACAGTTACCTGGAACGCCATAAACAGCTGGACGCCGAGCGTATGCTGCACTTTTTCGCCCTCGACGAAGAAAACCCCGCCAGCATCTACAACTGCCTACGTGCCGCCCGTGGCAATGCCCACGCGGTACGCGGGCGCATCACTGCCGATATGTGGGAAAACCTCAACGCCACCTGGCTGGAAATGCGCAGCATCGCCGCCGGCGGCCTGGCGCGACATGGCATCAGCCACTTCTGTGATTGGGTCAAGCAGCGCTCGCACCTGTTCCGGGGGGCTACCTCCGGGACGATCATGCGCAACGACGCCTATCGGTTTATCCGCCTGGGCACCTTTGTCGAGCGCGCCGATAACACCCTGCGCTTGCTGGATGCGCGCTACGAGATGTTTGGCGAAGAGTCGGAAGAAGTCAGCGACTTGTCGGCACGCGGTTACTACCAGTGGAGTGCCCTGCTCCGCGCGTTGTCGTCGTTCGAGGCCTACACCGAGCTGTACCCGAACGCACTGAATGCCCGTTCCGTGTCCGAGTTGCTGCTGTTGCGCAGTGATGTGCCGCGTTCGTTGCATGCCTGCATCGAGGAACTGAGCCATATTCTGGCAGACCTGCCCGGCAGTTATGGGCGCACGGCGCAGCGGCTGGCGGCGGAGTTCGAGGCGCGGCTGAGGTATACCGGGATTGATGAGATTCTTGAAGAGGGATTGCACAGCCGTCTGACGGACTTTATCGACACCGTGCGCGAGTTGGCACGGGCGATTCAAAGTTCCTACCTGGAAATGGTCTGAGTGCATGTCGGGCACTTAACTGTCAGTTAGGGTGATTGACCCTGCTTGGATACCGCTCTTATGTTGGGCAGGTGAACGCCTTCCCATCATAAGAACAGGTACAGCGCATGTCCGAACTCAACCTCACCCCTACCGCCGCCAAAACCCTGCAACGCTGGCACGCCATGTTGGCCAATCGTGACCTCAAGGCCCTGCCCGACCTGCTGGCGCCCGACGCTGTTTTCCGCTCGCCCATGGCCCATACACCGTACCCTGGCGCGCCGGTCGTCTCGATGATCCTCAATACGGTGATCAACGTGTTCGAGGACTTCACCTATCACCGCGAACTTGCCACCGGCGATGGCTTGAGTGTCGTGCTGGAATTCAGCGCGCGTGTGGGCGACAAGCAACTCAAGGGCATCGACCTGATCCGTTTCAACGAACAAGGGCAGATCATCGAGTTTGAAGTGATGATCCGCCCGTTGAGCGGGCTGCAAGCCCTGGGTGAGGAAATGGGCCGGCGCCTGGCGCCTTACCTGGCCAAGGCCAAGGGCTGATTAGCGACGTCGGTGCCAACGGTGCTGGCGGACGTGAGCCTGCGCCTCGTGCACCGCACCCTGCAATTGCATGGGCGCAGCATCCGCTTGGTGGATCAACCGGGTCGAGGCGCGACCTTTAGATTTTTCCTAGAAACCCGAGCATCAGCACGTTGACCTGTCGGGCTTGTTCGTTCTGAATCCAGTGACCACAGTTCGCCAGTACGTGCTGCTCAAGCTGTGGCACTGAATCCGGCATGCGCTTGAGCGTGTGGGCTTCGAAGACCCCCACCGGATCGCGGTCGCCGATCAGAAACAGCGTGGGTTGCAGTACTTGCTGTCCCGCCAGGAACTCAGTGCGTTGCCAGTTGCGTTCGAAATTGCGATACCAATTCAGCGGGCCGCGGAAACCCTGGTCTGCGAAGGTGCTCACATAAACGTCCAGATCCGCCTGGGAGCACCAGTGTGGTAATGGACCGGGCGCCGGAACGCCTTCAAGCAAGGTGGCGCTGGCCGGTTTCTGTTGCAAAAACACATCCTGGTCCTGCATGAACAGGCGCAGTGTGCGTTCGATATCGGCGTCCAACTCCTGCTCGGCAACGCCCGGTGTCTGGAAATACAGGATGTAGTTGAAACGGTCGGCGTACAACTCGCGCATGATCTCGATCACTGGCCGCCGTGCACGTCCGGCGAATGGCACGGACAGCGTGATCAAGCGTGTGACACGCTCAGGCTCAAGCAGCGCCAGGTGCCAGGCCACCACGGCGCCCCAGTCATGGCCGACCATCACCACCTGGGTATGGCCGAAGTGGTCCATGGCCTGCTGGATATCGCCGCATAGCGTCAACAGGTCATAGTCGGTTATTTCAGGCGGTGAACAGGTGCGGCCATAACCGCGCATTTCCGGGGCAAACACCCGATAACCCGCCGCTGCCAGTACGGGAATCTGTTCGCGCCAGGAGTGCCAGCACTCCGGGAAACCGTGAAGCAGCCAGACCGGTACGCCCTGTTCGGGCCCCGCAATATGAACACTTAACTCGATACCGTTGACGCTGATGAGGTGCTGGCTCATGGGCATGACCTGTTTGACGGTTTTGCCCAGCGTGGACCCTTGCTGTTCAAGCCGCCAGCATCATTGACGCCAGGAATGACTCAAGCCACCGTCCACCAGCGCGGCAACAATTGACGTACCCGTGCCTCGCCAAACCGGTCATCGATCAGCATCACCACGCCCTGATCCTGTTGGCTGCGGATCACCCGGCCTGCGGCCTGCACGACTTTCTGGATACCAGGGTACAGGTAGGTGTAGTCGTAACCCGCGCCGAAGATCGCGCCCATGCGCAGCTTCATCTGTTCGTTGACCGGGTTTAGCTGGGGTAAGCCGAGGGTGGCAATGAATGCGCCGATCAGGCGGGCACCGGGTAGGTCGATGCCTTCGCCGAATGCGCCGCCCAATACCGCGAAACCGATACCCTGACTGTGCTCGGTGAATTGGTCGAGAAAGGCCTGGCGCTCGGCTTCGGCCATGCCGCGAGACTGTTGCCACAGCGTGATCGTTGGGTGCTTCTCGGCCAGTAACTGCGCCACTTGTTGCAGATAATCGAAACTGCTGAAGAATGCCAGGTAATTGCCAGGTTGCTGGGTGTACTGGCGAGCGATCAGCTCGACGATAGGTTCCAACGAGGCGTGGCGATGGACGAAACGGGTGGATATTTCATCAACGATGCGCACGTGTAATTGCTCGGCCTTGAACGGCGATTCCACATCGATCCATGCCGTATCCGCCGGCAAGCCGAGCAAGTCCGCGTAGTAATGTCGGGGGCTCAGGGTCGCGGAAAACAGCACGCTGCTGCGGGCTGCCGTCAACCGTGGGCGGATGAACTCGGCGGGCACCACGTTGCGCAGGCACAGGGTCGAGCTGCTGCGCTTGCCGCTGAGCTGGCGCTTGCTGATGTCGAAAATGAAGTGTTCGTTGAACAGCTCGGCGACCTTGCCGAACTGCAGCACCTCGAAATAGAAGCGTTGCAGGTCGCCGCTGAGGGATTCGGGGTGATCGTTGAAGTATTCACCCATGGCGCTGGTGCACAGGCTCAGGGCCTGCAACAGCTTCTCGGGGCGGGCGGTGTAGGCCTGGTACGGCGCGAGTTGGTCCTTGTGCAGTGCGTTCCACGCGCGGTTGAGCCGCTGCAAGGGTTGCTTCAAGGGCTCGGGGGCGGTCTCGCGCAGTGTCTTGAGGTGGTACTGGTCGAGACTGGCGCTGTACATCGAGCGAGCCCGCTCGACCAGGTTGTGCGCCTCGTCCACCAGCACGGCTGCGCGCCATTGGTTGAGCTGGGCCAGGCCGAACAGCATGGCGCCAAAATCGAAGTAGTAGTTGTAGTCGGCGACCACCAGGTCGGCCCAGCGTGCCATTTCCTGGCTCAGGTAATACGGGCAGACATCATGGGCCAACGCCACGTCGCGCAGGTTGCGCTGGTCCAGCAGGCGCACCTTGGCGGCGGCGATGCGCGCGGCGGGCAGACGGTCGTAGAAGCCCTTGGCCAGCGGGCAGGCGTCACCGTGACACGCTTTGTCCAGGTGCTCGCAGGCTTTGTCCCGCGCCACCAGTTCCAGCACTCGCAGTGGCTGGTCAGGACTGCTGGCATGCAGCACCTGGGCGGCATCCAGGGCGAGCTTGCGGCCGGGGGTCTTGGCGGTGAGGAAGAACAGCTTGTCCAGTCGCTGAGGCGCCAACGCCTTGAGCAAGGGGAAAATCGTACCGATGGTCTTGCCAATGCCGGTCGGTGCCTGGGCCATCAGACAACGGCCGGTACTGACCGCCTTGTACACCGACTCGGCAAGCGAACGCTGCCCAGGACGGAAACCGGCATGGGGAAACGCCAGGGTTTGCGCGGCGCTGTTGCGCGCTTCGCGGTGTGCCATTTCCTGCTGGGCCCAACCGAGGAACAGCGCGCATTGCTGGTTGAAGAAGGGTTCCAGCTCGGCGGCTTGAAAGCGTTGGTTGAGCACCGTCTCGCCTTCACCGACGATGTCGAAGTACACCAGCGCCAGGTTGATGTGCGAGAGGTTGAGTTTCTGGCACATCAACCAGCCATACACTTTGACCTGAGCCCAGTGTAATTGACGATGGTTGGCGGGCTGGGCATCGAGGTCACCGCGATAGGTCTTCACTTCTTCCAGACGGTTGGCGTCCGGGTCGTAGCCGTCCGCCCTGCCCCGCACCTTGAGTTGTTGGTACTCGCCTTCTAGCGCCACTTCATTCTGGTAGTGCGCGCTGCGCCGCGAAGCGACGGTGCGGTGGCCGATGATGCCTTCCTGAGCACTGGGCGACGGTGTGAAGCGCAGGTCGAGGTCACCGACCTTGGCCGTGAACTCGCACAGTGCGCGCACGGCAACGCTGTAGCTCAAGCCGACTCTGCCCAGCGCACATAGCAGACCGTTACCGGCATCTGGTATTCGCTGCAGAACTCCAGCCAGCGCAACTGGTTATCCTGCAGGCGATCGCCAGGTCCCTTGACCTCGATCATGCGGTAGGTTTTTTGCGTCGGCCAGAACTGGATCAGGTCCGGCATGCCGGCGCGGTTGGCGCGAATGTCCAGTAACAGCCGTTCGAACCAGTAGCGCAGGTGTTCGGCGGGCAGGCAGGCTAGGGCCTGTTCCAGCAGGTCTTCGCTCAGCAGGTTCCAGAACACGAAGGGCGACTGGATCCCCCATTTGTCGCTGTAACGCTGGCGAATGGTGGTTTTGTAGCGTTCGTCCTGCAACTGCTCGAAACACGCAGCGAACAGCGGTGCACGGCGCGGGCGGAAGTCCTCGCTGTGCAGGTCCGCCGGGCCACGTTGAAACGGATGGAAGAATGAGCCCGGCAGCGGCGCAAAGATTACGTCCCAGCACAGCAGGCCGAACAGTGAATTGATCAGCCCGTTTTCAACGTAGTGCACCGGCCCATCAGGCTCGCTGAGGTGCGCCTGCACGCAGTACTCCACCGACATCAGCGGCTCGGGTAGCGCAAGGGCCAGGTCCAGGCGCGTGACCGCACGAGGCTGCGCTTTGGGCAAGGCCGGCTTACCCAGTTTGCGGCGCAGCCGTGGCACCACACGCAATAAGTGCTGCTGCTCGGCGGCGCTTTCCGGAGCCTGTTGAGCGGCGTTCGCCAAGGCCATGGCTTGGCCGTAGTCCTCCTGGCGCTCCAGCACCCGTATCAACCTGGAGCGGGCACCGGGATAGGCGCACGTGCGATAGATCTGTTCCGCCAATGCCAGTTCAGCAATGCGCTCGCACTGTTGACCGATCTGGAACAACAATTTGGCCCGCCGCTTTTCCAGCCAAGGATTGTCGGTACTCAAGGTTGCGATCTGCGCCAGTACCTGCTCCAGCGTTTCACCGGCCTCAAAAGCCTGCTGGCATTGGTGCAGGAACAGAAAACCATGCACATCGTCACGGCTGCGCAGGCCGCGGGATTCTGCGCAGAATTCGACTTTTTCGTAGGTGTAGATGCCCAGGTCTGCCAGCACGAATTCCGACCAGTCCTGATGCAGGTTGCCGAAGAACATCAGGCGCAGGCGGTCGCACAGCTCCATGATCGAGAGGCTGTACAGCGTGTCGGCAAGCTCCGGACACCAGCCAGCAAAACTGCGGCGGTCGGTAAAGTGTGCCGACAGCCCTTGCAGCCAATCGGACTTCCTGCCTTTGGGCTGGTCGATCCAGGGCTTGAACGCGCCGAGGATTTCGCCCTTTTGCAGCAAGGCAAACAGCTCTTCAAAGGCCAGTAAGAACTGAGTGTCGACCCAGCCCAATTCAAGCAACGGCGCAGCAGCGGTGTGGGTGCAGCCGATCTCCACGTAGTTGAGTTTGCCCGCCCGGAAATGCACGCCCTTGCGCATCACCATGCGCACCAAAAGCGCCTGGGATGGCTGCGGCAACCTGTCAAATTGCTGAATGAAATGCTGTTCGTCCGCATCGAGCAGATCCGCATAACGTAGCCCCAGCCAATGCAGGACCTGGCGGAAGTTATGCAGGTAATAGAGCTGGTCTTCGAGGGGATTGGCCATGGTACGCAGCGATCAAATACTGGTTATGCATACAGAGTGCCGTCGCAAAGACCAGGTTGCAATCGCTAATAGATAAATGGCGGCTGCAACTTTTTGCATAAAAGTGATCAGATGGTGAAGTCGATGGCGTAACATTTGTTGCCCGCGGCCTCTGGCGCGGGACTTTTAAGGGTTAAGGTAAGGGTTATGAACATGAAGAATTTGGGTCTGCCGCTGGTTGCACTCACTTTTCTGGTATTGGCCGGTTGCGCGACGCAAACCGTAGTGACGCTGCAAAATGGCACGCAGTATTTGACCAAGGACACCCCGAAAACCCAGACCGCCGATGGCTTCTACGAGTTCACCGACATCGCCGGCAAGCGTGTACGGGTCAAGGCTGCCGATGTGGCCACCGTGCGTAAGGAAGGCTGATCGAATAGGTCAGTGGGGGCCGGGCCCCCACTGACCCTCTTCAACCGATGGCAATGCCCTCCCCCGACCACCCGTTGACCCCCACCAATGTCACCGAATCTGCGCCGAAGCTGATCACTGTGTCCCCTCCGTGCTCACGGTATTGAGCACTCCCCTCTACCTCCTTGAATACCAGTTGATCGCTTGGCTGATAGCCGATGATCCGGTCCTGGCCAAACTGACCGCTGAACAAAAAGGTGTTGTGCCCGCTGTTGTCACGAATCGTGTCATTGCCTTTGCCGCCTTCGATAAAGTCCGCACCCTTGCCGCCCTGGATCAGGTCGTGGCCGTCGCTGCCGATGATGAAGGTATTGCCCTTATGCGGCTCGGCATTGCGGTTGAGGTCCTGCACCCAGGTGGTGGCCCGTGCCGGGTCGGACAGGTTGGCGACGATCACGGCGGAGTCGCGGGTCATTTGCTCATAGAACCCGGAGTCGAGCACGCGACTCAGGCCATCGCCGTACCCGGTAGGCAGGTGCGAAACCCAAGTCGGCAGATTGACAATGGAAAACGGCAGCACATTCCACAGCGTCGAGGCGTAGTGGTCGTTGAAACTGACAATATTGTCGGTGGTGGACTCATGGGGGGTGTCGTGCACACCCAGGGAAGACAGGGTGAAGGATGAGCCATCCAGCGCACGGAACACCGGGTCATTCTCGTAGCCGATGTTGAGCACCTTGTCGCTGGCACTCTGGGTCGGCGAGGCGTAGGCCACGTAGTTCGCGTCCTTGTAGAACCCCGACCACTTGCTGTTGCTCAGGTCGGCCATGCTGTTGACTGCCAGCCCGCCCAGGCTGTGGCCGCTGACCACCACATCGTGACCGCTCAAGCCATGGGCGCTGGCGTAGTCGGCCACATTCTTGAGCAACCCGCCGAAGGCTTCCCCGGCGTAATTCTTCGCGTAATCCTTGGGGCCCAGGGCGGCCAGCAGGTCGCTGACCAGGTCACCGATGGAATCGCTGATCAAGGTTTCCCGAGGCCCCGAAGTGCCGCGAAAACCAATGCCGATTTCCAGCAGTTTTCCGGCGTCATCGTACTTGCCCAGCACCTCGACCTGGGCCGTGGTGTAGCCCGTCTTCTCGCCAAAGAAGGTGCCTCGCGCATCGACGTTGCCACTGTAACCCAGGGTGCTGGCGCTGATGGGCGTCCAACCGGCCTTGTGTACCGCGTCCAGCGCGGCTTTTTCGGAGTCCGGGTTCCAGGGGATGCCGGGGATTACGCCCTGGGAGTCCGTGCTGCCCAACAGCGCCCCGACCAACGTAGCTGGCAAGCCCAGCCCCAGGCCGTTGTGCTGGTACCCCACGGCAAAGCCGTTATCCAGGTTGTGATAGGAATACAACGTGATCGCCATGGCATCGGCGAACAATGCTTTTGAGCCCTCGGTCCCGAGGTTTTTATAATCAAAGATACCCATGGTGCCGCCTCTCTTGTTGTTGAATGTCGAGAAAGCCAAGTAGCAATCATCAGAACGCCCAATCGAGGCTCAAGCCCACCCCATGGGCTTTGTCCTTGCTGGACAGCAGGCCGTTGTAGTCGAAGTTCACCCGCGCTTCCTTGCTTAACGCCAGACTCACCCGTGCACCGACCAACGCGGCATCACGCGCCATCGGCGCACTTTCGACGGCAAACGAAGGTCCGCCCGAGGCGAAAGCCAGGTGCTGCTCCGAGTCAGTGCTGCTCAGGGTGTGCTGCCAGCCCAGGGTGCCGGACACCTCCAACTGCTGGTGGTTATTCACATTGAAGGTTTTCAGGGCGCGCATACCCAGGGTGCTCAGCACCAGGTCGCGGGTATCGTCGCGACTTTCAAGCGCCGCAGCGTCACCTTTTTCGGTGAAACCATCGCTGTCCAAGTGCACATAGGCCAGGTTGGCGAATGGCTCCAGCGCCAACGGTTGCACGTTGATGCGATAGGCCGCCTCGGTGAACACCTGGGTGCTGCGTGCATCAACCTTGGCTTTCTGCTTGCCGGAGACGTCGCCGTATTGCAGGTCGCGCTTCACGTCTGCGCGGTGCCAGCTGTAGGTGGCACCCCCGCTCAAGCGCCAGGCGCCGATCTCATGCCCGGCATAGGCGCCGAAGTGGTAGCTGTCGACCGACGCACGTGAATGCGTGCCGCTGCCCATGTTCAGTGAGGTATCGCTGTAGCCCGCGACCAGGCCGATGCGCGTGGACTCGTCGAGTGCACCGTCCACCCCGGCGAGCATGCCGCCGATGGAGGTCGTATAGCCGGCAGTGTCGCTGCGGCTGTCGGTCTTGCCCCAGGCGCCCAAGGCCTTCACCCACACGTTGCCACGGGTGTCGACGGTCTCGCTGGTCGCACCCATCTCTCCATTGCGCAGGCGCTCGCCGACGGCTTCGCGTACATAGCGGCTGTCATTGACCAGGGCGGTTTCCAGTGCCGGGTAGATTTCCCCCGACAGTTGCTGGAAAGCACCTTGCGCCGAAGCAGCATCCGGCGCCAGCAGCAGGCTCTCATACACGGCATTGCCCGCGCCCAACTGCTCGGCGGAGGCGGCCACGGCCCGCTGGTTGTCCGTGGCCCCCACGCTGGCAAAACTGTTGGCGTTACGCGCCACGTCCAGTTGCACGCCGTTGGCCGCATAGTTCAGATTGCCGCCAAGGAACAGGTAGTTGGGCAGCACCGCGCCAAAGCTGCCGCTAACTCCGCCGGCGGCTTGCAGGATGTTGTACTGGCGCCCGATCAGGCTTTGCGCCTGTGCGCCACTGAGCAGCGTCGGGCTGTTTTCCAGCGCGAGGGTCACCGTGCCGCCGTTCAACGTGGCGGTGCCTCCCGCCACAATACGATCGCTGTTGGTGGGCGACAGCTCCACGGCGTAGGTCGACCCGGCCTCAAACGTCACATCCCCCGCCACGTTCAAGGTGCCGATGGAGTTGCCCGGCGCTACCGTGCCGCCGGCTTTCGCCAGCAGTGAACCGATGCGCCCTGAGCCTGCGACCACGCCACTTTGGCTCACGGTCACCGGCGAGGTGACCAAGCCATTGATCGCCAGCAGGCCCTGGTTGACCAACGTCGGGCCGCTGTAGGTATTGGTGCCGGTGAGTATCAGCGTGCCAATGCCCTGTTTGGTCAGGCCGCCGTGCCCGGCGATGTCATTGCTCCACAGGTCCAGCCCGCAATGCACATCGTTGCAGATGCGCTGAGTCGGCTTGCCGGCATCGACAATCGCGCCCACGCCCGGCAAATCCGCGACAAACTGCCCGCTGCCATAGGCGCCGTCGATGCGGAACTCGGCCGGGATGTCCTCGGCCGTGACAAACATCCCCGGGCCATTGATCGCCTTGCCCAGGTTGATCATGCCCCAGCCGTACAGCGAGTCGATGCCCGGTGCGCCGAGATCGGTGGCTGTAGTCTTGAGCAGCGTCGAAATCTGGTCGCCGCTCATGTACGGGAAACGCTCCATCAGCACGGCCGCGCTGCCGGCCACATGGGGCGCCGCCATGGACGTGCCGTTGAAGTTGGCGTAATCGGTGGTGAGATTGTCCAGGTTGGTGCCGTTGATGACGGAACTGTAGATCTTGGTACCGGGGGCCGACACGCAAAAGCTCGCCGCATAACCGCAACGTGAAGAGAACGTACTGATCACATACGGATCGGCGCTCGCGGTGTCCGGGTTCTGTTGCAAGGCCGCGACGGACAGCCAGTTGGGTGCAATCTCCGGCACAAAGTACGCCAGCCCCGAAATCGCGTCCGGGTTATTGCGGTTGTAGTCATTACCGGCGGCGAAGATCGTCAGCACGCCGCTGCGGGCCGCGTCGATCGCGCCCTGGTAGGCGCCACCGGCGATCGTTCCGAGGATCGGCCGGATGTTATTGAACTGCGCCTGCGCTTCATTGACCGTGAAATTCGGGAAAGCCGGGTCGCGCCCGCCGTTGGCGTACTGGTCACCGATGCCGATGCCCCAGCTGTTGTTGATGATCCGCGCGCCGCTGGCGACCAAGGCGTCCCAGCCGGCCTTGTACACCGCGCCATCGTTGCCGAGGATGATGCCGTCTTCCGGACCCGGGTCACCGTTCTCGGCGCTGATGATTTGCGCATCAAAGGCCACGCCGTGCATCGGCCCGCCATCGCGGTTACCCGCGGCGATTCCGCCGACGTGGGTTCCGTGGTTGCCGAGCTTGCCATTGGAACCGAGGGACGGTGTGCCGTCATAACGAAACGCATCGCCGGCCTTCACCGGAATGTACGGGTCGGTGTATTGGCGAATTCCCTCGGTGACAATCGTCACCACCTTGCCGGGGCTGGCGAACTCCGGATGCTGGGCATACACCGGCTGATCGAAGATCCCCAGCTTGACGCCTTTGCCGGTGTAGCCGGCGGCATACGCGGTATCCGCATGCACAGCGCCCAGGCCCCAGTCGGCCTTGAACTCATTGCTGCGCCAGCTGGCGGCATCGCCCAGCTTGCCGGTTTCCACATAGGGTGCGGCCTGGGCGGTACCCAGGCTTGCCAGGCAACACAGTAACGCACCGTATGGCACGCTGCGGTTGGCCTTGAGCGGATAGCCCAGGGCGGTGCGGATGGCGGTAGTTAACCCTGACTTGCGTGTATTCACGGTGACCTTCCTTAGTTTTCTTATTGCACGTGTGTAAATCGCTTCAGAATTGCCAGTTGAGGCTCAGCCCCACACCCTGGGTTTTCTCCCGGCCACCCAATTGGCCGTTGTAATCGAGGTTGACCCGCGTGACCGGGCTCAGCGCCAAGCTGGCCTGCACGCCCACCAGCGCGGCGTCGCGCAGCAAGGGCGAACTGCGCACGGCGAATGAAGGCCCGCCGGCAACAAACGCCAGGTGTTCTTCGGATTCAATGGCGGTGAGGCTGTGCTGCCACCCCAGCGAGCCAGAAAGCTGCAGCTGTTGGTGATCATTGAGGGCAACGGTTTTCAGTGCGCGCATGCCAAGCGTGCTGAGCACGGCGTCCCGGCGATCGCTGCCACGCTCCAGCGCCGCAGCAGCGCCTTTTTCATGGAACGCCTCACTGTCCAGGTGCACATATGCCAGGTTGGCGAACGGCTCCAGTGCCAAGGGTTGCAGGTGTATCCGGTAGGCCGCTTCGGTAAAGAGTTGCGCCGTGTGCGCATCCAGCTTGGCGTTCTGTTTACCGCTGACAGCGCCGTAGTGCAGATCACGCTTTACGTCACCGCGATGCCAGCTGTAGGCGCCACCGGCAATGACGCGCCAATCGCCCAGCTCGCGCCCGGCATACGCGCCGAGGTGATAACTGTCGATGGACGCCGAGGAGTGTGTACCGCTGCCCATGTTCAATGAGCTATCGCTGTAACCGGCGACCAGCCCCACGCGAGTCTGCTCGTCCAGCGCACCCTCCACGCCGCCCAGCAAACCACCGAGGGACGTGGTTGAACCCGCCGTCTCACTGCGGCTGTCGGCCTTGCCCCAGGCGCCAAGTGCCTTGAGCCACAGGTTGCTTTCAGCGTTGACCGGCACATGGCGCAAACGCTCGCCCACGGCGTCACGTAGCGACTGGCTGTCGTTGATCAGCATGGCGCCAATCGCCGGGTAGATCTCCCCGGACAGTTGCTGCAAGCCTTGTTGCGCGACCGCAATGGAATCCGACTGCAGCACGCTTTCATATACGGGGTTGCCCGCGCCCAATTGCTCGGCGGCAGCGGCTACGTTGCGTTGGTTGCGGGTCGCCGCCACGCTGGCGAAGGTGGCGTCATTGCGGACCACGTCCAACTGCACGCCGTCGGTGGCGTAAGCGAGGGTGCCCCCGAGGAACAGATAGTCGGGCAACACCTGGCCAAATTGGCCCTGGATACCCCCCACCGCCTGCAGGATGGTGTACTGGCGGCCGATCAGGCTTTGCGCCTGCGCGCCGCTAAGCAGGGTCGGGCTATTTTCCAAAGCCAGGGTGACGTTGCCGCCGCCCAGGATTGCCCTGCCGCCGGCGACGATACGGTCGCTGTCGGTGGGCGTGAGTTCCACCGCATAGGTTGAACCTGCCCCCAGGTTCACGTCACCCGCCACCTGCAAGGTGCCCACGGAGTTGCCCGGTGCTACGCGGCCACCCTGGTGAACCGACAGCGCGGCAATCCGCCCGGAGCCGCCCAGTGTGCCGCTGTCGTTGACCGTCACCGCAGAGGTCAGCGAGCCGTTGACTGCCAGCAACCCGCCGTTGACGGTGGTCGCCCCGCGATAGGTGCTGTCGCCGCTGAGTACCAGCGTACCCGCGCCGGACTTGATCAGGCTGCCTTCATAGATGCGCGTCGCGGCCGCTTGATCGCGTGCCGTGCCGACAGCGTAGTCCGTTTGGTCCTGCTGGCTGGCATTGGCGCCCACGCCGTTTTGCCAGCCCTTGTCGATCAGGGTCTGCTGCCAAGCGCTGTGCTCGGTGGCGTCCTCGGCCTGGCGCCGCAGCAAGGCCTGGTCGGAGATGCCGTTGCTCCATACATCGCCCTGCCCGGCCGCGAGGCTGACGTTCATAGGCCCGAGTAACTGCCCCGGGCCGTGCATCGCCCGTCCCAGGTCCGGCACACCCCAACCTACGGTGGTCGTGGGCGCCTGGGTGAGGGAACCATCGAGCTGCGTGGCGGTGGTCAACAACACCTGCAACGCCTGCTCGTTGGTCATATAGGGGTAGCGCTCCATCACCAGCGCCAACGCGCCGGTAGCATGGGGCGCCGACATCGAAGTGCCGGATTTGACGCCATAACCGCCGTCGGGGATGGTGCTGTTGATCAACGCACCGGGGGTGGAAATGCACCAGTATTTGGCAATGCCACACTGGTTGTATTTCTGGTTGTTGGCCTTGTCCAGGCCCGACACCGCCAGCCAGTGTCCTTCCAATTCCGGCTGGAAATACGGCAACGCCGAGCGCACGCTGGCGTTCGCGTAACCACTGTTGCCGGCGCTGAAGACGTTGATGACACCGGCTTTGGCCACGTCCGCCGCCGCATCCAGCCAGGTGCCCTGGTTGTAGTGCTGGGCGTAGGCCGCATGCAGGTCAGCGAGAGTGCGGTAACTGACATCCTTGGGTTGGCTGCCCCAGCTGTTGTTGATTGCCCGCACACCGGAATCCACCAGGGCGCTGTACACCGCCTTGAAGTATTTGGGATCGGGCGTCGGGCCAAACAGGAAGCTGTCGTTGGCGTTGGTATTGCCCACGTAGAGTTGTGCGTTGTACGCCACGCCGTGCATGCCCACGCCGTCGCGGGCTGCGCCCATCGTGCCGGTAACATGGGTACCGTGAGAATCATTGTTAGGGTTAAGCGCACCGGTGGTGCTGAAGGCGCTGCCATCGACGTAACTGCCGCTGGCGCTGACGGCGTGATAACGATCCCTGGAGGCCTCCGGATGGTTGGGATCGAAGCCTGAGTCCAGTGCGCCGATCTTTACCCCGCTGCCGGTAATGCCGGCAGCGTAAGCTTCATCCGCCTTCATGCGTCCCAACCCCCAGTCGCTCTGGAACTCGCTGGAACGCCAACTGGCGGCGTTCCCTGGCTGGCCGCTCTCGGTGTAGGCCGCTTGCGCCGCAACGGACAACAGCAGCAAGGAGGTGGCGGTAAACGGTTTGAAACGCGGCGAATCGGTGATCATAGAAACCATCCTTATTGTTGTTATAGAGGCCTACTTCATGGGGCCGAAGGCCTCATCGACTTTTGCCAGGTCGGTGTCCCGCAGGTTGCCGGCGTAGTAATGCAATTTGGTCCAGGCCATCAGGTAGTCATACCGTGCCTGTGCCAGGTCGCGGCGGGTGCTGTAGAGCTGCTGCTCGGCGTTCAACGCATCCAGGTTGACCCGCTCGCCGCCGAGGATGCTTTGCTGGGTCGACACCACCAGCGCTTCGGCAGACACCAGTGCCTTTTGATACGCACGCAACTTGCTCACCCCCGACAGGCAGGCGCTGAACTGCCGACGCAGTTCGATCAGGGTTTCGCGGGTCTTGCCCTCCAGTTCGTACTCAGCCTGCTCCATGGCGCGACTGGCCTGGCGCGTGGACGCGGAGATACCGCCACCGGCATACAGCGGCAGGCTGACTTCGACGCCGATGGTGTTGGTGTCATAGCGCTGGTTGTAGGTGTTGCCGCTGTCGGACTCCTGTTGTCGCGAGCTGGCATAGGCCGTGACCTTGGGCAAATGCCCGGCGCGATTGCGCTCCACTTCATAACGCGCCACTTCCAGGGCCTGGCGCTGGGAGGCCAGCGTGGGGTTGTTGCTGATCGCCAGCTCATGCCAGGTGTCATAGTTGGCCGGCGTCAGGGTGAACGCGGCAAACCCCTGGTTCAGCGGGGCCAGGTCATGGATGTTGACGCTCTGCACGCCGATCAAGGCGCCCAGTTCCCGCAGGGACGCATCCTGTTCGTCCAAGGCTTGGATCTCTTCGGCGGTGGCCAATTCGTAGCGTGATTCGGCTTCCAGAATGTCCGTGCGAGTCCCCTCGCCTTGCTGGAACAAATGCTGGTTCTGCTGGAATTGCTGTTCGAACGCCTTCTTCTTGGCACGCGCGATGTCGATCTGGTCCTGGGCGAACAACGCCTGGGTGTAATACGTCAGCACCCGCACCAACAGCGCCTGGCTCTTGTCGCGAAAGCTTTCATCGGCGAACAATGCCTGGGCCACGCCCTTGCGGTAATTGGCATAGGCCTCGTAGTCGAACAGCGGCTGTTGCAGGCTGAAGGTAGAGCCGTAGCTGTTGTAGTTGCGGTCGTCGTGGTAATTGCCACCCCGCCCGTCCGGCAAGGTCGCTTGGGAATTGTTGCGGCCCTTGTTGTAGTTGTACGAGAGTCTCGGCAATAGCCCGGCGCGGCCGATGGCGCGGTTTTCCAGACCGGCGTCGCGCTCCTTGATGGCGCCAAGGAACACGGGATCGTTACGCAAGGCCTGCTCATAGACATCGAACGGGCCCATGGCGGCCTGGGCACTCGCGCTGGTCAACAGCAAGGCGATAAACATGTGCTTCATGTCTACTCCTCGGTCAACGCGGAGCCGGCACGGTCGAGCAGCGGCTTGAACAGGTAATTGAGCAACGAGCGCTCGCCGGTGCGCACGAACATCTCGGCGGGCATGCCCGGCTTGATCACCAGCCCGTGGAGTTTTTCCAGGGCCGCTTCGCTGACCGTGGTGCGCAGCACGTAATAGGGCGCGCCGGTTTTTTCGTCGAGCATCTGGTCAGCGGAAATCAGGCTGACCTCCCCCGGCACACGCGGTGTGCGGCTCTGGTTGAAGGCGGTGAACAGGATGTCGACCGGCAGGTGGGTGCCAACCTTGTCGACCAAATGCACCGGCAAGTGCCCTTCCACCTCCAGGCGCGTGTCCTGGGGCACGATTTCCAGCAGGGTTTCACCGGCACGCACCACGGCGCCTTCGGTGTGCACGCTGAGATTGACCGCGATGCCATCTGCCGGCGCGTTGATTTCGCTGTGCTGCAGGTCGAACCCCGCCGAGGTAAGTTGCTGCTCCAGGGTCAGGCTACGCAGTTGCGAATCGGCCAACTGGCTGCGCACCTCCTTTTGGTATTCCTCACTGTGCTGCTGCAGTTTCAATCGCGATTCGAGAATGCCCTGCTCTACCCGGCCACTTTCGCCGGTGTTCTGCGCCAGGTCCTGTTGCACCTGAGACAACTGCCGCTGGTAGTCCATCAGCCGATTGCGCGGGATGTAGCCATTGTCGGCCAAGGGTTGCAGATTGCTCAGTTGATCGCGCAGGGATTGGGCCTGGGCGGTCAGGTCGCTGCGGGCACGGCGCATGCCGTTCAACTGTGCGGTGGCGCCGTCGATATTGGCGCGGATACCGGCCTGCTCCCGGGCAAAGGCTTCGCGACGGCTGCTGAACAATTGACGCTGACCTTCCAGCACCAGCGCCAGGGCGGGGTCGGGATTGGCGCTCAGTTCAGGCGGAAAGAGGATGCTGGCCCGGTTGTCGCGCTCGCTCTGCCAGCGTGCCACGCTGGCCCAGGCCATGCGGTACTGGGCTTGCAGGGACTGCACGTCGGCCTGGTGCTGAGTCTGGTCGAGACGAAACAGCGGCTGGCCTTGCTTCACCCGTTCGCCCTCCTTCACCAAAATCCGGCTGACCACGCCGGGGCTCAGGGTTTGCACCGCCTTGCGCTTGCCCGATACCACTACGGTGCCCTGCACCGGAATCCCCTGGTCCAACGGCGCCAGGCTGGCCCACAGGAAAAAACCGCCAGCCCCGACCACCGTCAGCAGCCAGCCCATACGCGCGAAGAAGTTCGCGTCGCGTTGTTCAAAAGTGATGCTGCTCATGCGCCTGGATTCCTTCCGGCCTGGTACTGACGACTGAAACTCACGCCCGGTTTCTCTCTAGGCGGCTCCTGCTGGCCGGACAGCGCCCGCAGCACTTCCTGACTCGGCCCGAATGCCTGCAAATGCCCCTCGCTGAGCACCAGCAGCTTGTCGGCCTGGGCCAGCGCGGACGAGCGATGGGTGACCAGCACCACGCTGCTGCCCTGGGCTTTCATCTGCACAATGGCGCTGGCCAGGGCCGCTTCGCCGACGGTATCGAGGTTGGAGTTGGGCTCGTCCAGCACGATCAGGCGCGGCTCGCCGTACAGGGCGCGCGCTAACGCCACCCGTTGTTTCTGACCGCCCGACAGGCCGCCGCCGTTGTCGCCCAGCACCGTGTCGTAGCCTTGAGGTAAACGCAGGATCAGTTCATGCACGCCGGCCTGCTGCGCGGCACGTACCACGGATTCAGGATCAGCCTGGCGAAAACGCGCGATGTTGTCGGCAATGCTGCCGCTGAACAGTTCGATGTCCTGGGGCAGGTAGCCGATGTGGGGGCCCAGGTCGTCGCGGTCCCAGCGGTGAATGTCCGCACCATCCAGGCGCACGGTGCCCGCCAGGGTCGGCCATACCCCCACCAGCACACGGGCCAGGGTCGACTTGCCGGAGCCCGATGCCCCCAGAACGCCGAGCACCTCACCGGCGACCAGGTTGAAACTGACCTGATGCAAGGTCGCCACACGCCGCCCGGGTGGGCCCGCGCTGACCTGTTCGAAACTGACCTGGCCTTTGGGCGCCGGCAGCTTCATCTGCTCCACTTCCGGCGGAAATTCGCGCAACAAATCATCCAGCCGCTGGTAGGCCAGCTTGGCCGAACTCCATTGCTTCCACACCGCAATCAACTGGTCGATGGGGCTGAGCACTCGCCCCATCAGAATGGAACCGGCGATCATCATCCCGGCGGTCATATCGCCCCTGATCACCAGCAACGCCCCCAAACCCAGCACCAGCGATTGCAGGCACAGGCGCAGGGATTTGCTCAGCGAGGTCACGACTGAGCCGGTATCACTGGCTTGGTTCTGCAAGCCGAGAAACTGCGAATGCACTGCAAACCAACGTTGGCGCAGCGCACCGAGCATGCCCATGGCCTGGATGGTTTCGGCATTGTGCAAGTGGCTGGTGGCCAATTGCGTGGATTGCTGGGAATAACCACTGGCCTCGCCCAACGGCTTTTTGGTCAGGTATTCATTCAGGCACGCCAGGCCGATCAACAGCACCGCGCCCGCGGTGGCCAGCACGCCCAGCCATACGTTGAACAGGAAGATCACAAACAGGTAGAGGGGAAACCACGGCGCATCGAAAAACGCGAACAGCGCCGGTCCCGTGATGAATTGGCGGATATGAGTCAAATCGCCAAGGGATTGCCCGGCATGTCCCTGCCCACGTTGCAGGTTGCGCTCAAACGCGGCCTTGTACACACGCAGGTTGAAACGCCGCTCCAACTGGCTGCCGATACGGATCACGATAAAACTGCGGATCGCCTCAAGCGTGCCAATAAACGCAAAGAATCCCACGACCATCAGTGTCAACATCACCAGGGTGGTTTCATTCTGGGAGGACAGCACGCGGTCATACACTTGCAGCATATAAATCGACGGCACCAGCATCAGCAGGTTAATCAATGCCGTGAAACAGCCAACACTGATCAAAATACGTTTGTATTCACCCAGCGCCTTGAATAACGGCGCGACGGCATGGGACTTCGCCATGTTTTCTGATCTTCCCTGAAACAAATTGCGCGCAATAGTTGCCCCAACCCCAACTAACGGAGCGGCCAACTAATATATTCAAGTTATAAGCTTATAACGGCAACTAAGGTGCGCGTTGCAATACAACTTCAAGACCGGTGGGTGTGCGACCGGTATATTCACCCTCTTTCTGCCGATTGAGGTGAGTAATGCCGCTGCCTTCGGCGTTCATCAGCCAGATGCCATCCGGCGTCGGCGACCAGGTCAAGGGTTTATCACCGAGCCACTGCGCCACACAGGCCACATCGCCAGCCAAGGCATTCGCTTGCTCCAGCAGGTCCAGCGCACACACCTGATCGTGTTGATGCAATTGCCAGTGGCCCGCCAATTGGGCGGTGGTGGGTAATACAAGACTGCTCGCCATTGCGTGGGCTCCTGCCGACACGAACATCACCTGCAATACGCCGGTGATCATTTTGAAAAAACGCTGCATGTTCACGCTCCATCGGTAAAGCGCGGCGCCGAAGCGCCGCGCCCGTGCATCACGCCACGATGTCGCTGACCGCAGCCTGGCCGACGGTGGTGACGAGGAAGTCCGCCACGCCGTGACCGGAGAAGTCCACTGCCAAGGTGCCCAGGTTGGTGCCTGCGGCGTAGGTCAGCACAGCGTCGCCGGCATGCCCGGTGAAGGCATTGACGAAGGTCAGGCCTGCGCCCTTGGTGATGCCGGACAGGTCGATCTTGTCGGAACCGGAGGCAAAGTCAAAGATCTTGTCCGCCGCCCCAGGCTTGGAGTCGGAACTGGCACCGAACACAAAGGTGTCACTGCCCGCGCCGCCCCACAGCTGGTCCGCTCCGCCGCCGCCGTAGATGAGGTCGTTGCCGGCCCCGCCTTTGATCACGTTGGCCGCGTTGTTACCAATGATCAAGTCATTGCCGGCGCCGCCGAAAGCGTTCTCGATGGTCACGCCCTTGGCGATGGACACGTTGCCCACCAGGCCGCCCACGTCGGAGAACGACGCTTCATTGAGGTTGATCTTCTGGTTCTGGGTGAAGCCGGAGAAGTCCAGGGTGTCGTTGCCGCCACCGTCCCACACCGAGAACACCAGCTTGTCGGCGTTCGACGTTGCGCTAAGGAAATCACGCCCGGTGTTGGAGTTGAACCCGTAGGTGGTGTCGCTGGCACGGGTGCTGTAGTTGGCGCCGTAGAGCTTCTGGATCGCCGCAATGTCGTCGATCAGCGGGCCGGAGGCGTAAGCTTCGACGCCGCCTTTGCTGAAGTTCTGATTGGTATTGCTCTCGCTCCAGTAGCTCATCAGGCTGTAGCCACGCGTGTCCTGTCCATAGGTCGCGTCGTTGTAGGTCGGGTTGCCATTCCCGGCGTTGTAGTCGCCAGGGTGAGCCAGGCCCAGGGTGTGGCCGATTTCGTGGGTGAGGGTCTGCCGGCCGTAGTTGTTCAGGTCCGGGGTCTTGTTCGGCGTGTAGCTGTTGTTGGTCAGGTACCACGACGTGCCATCGTAGCCTGCGCCGGTGCCGGGCAGGTAGGCGAAGGCCGCTGCGCCGTCCTGGCCGCTGCTGTAGTTGCCGAAGGTCATGTGCCCGTCACCGCCGCTGGCTTTCTCGGTGAAGGTGACCTTGGCTACGTCCGCCCAGGATTGCATGGCCAGTACGGCCTGTGCTTTCTGCTGTGCGTTGAACTGGCTGAAGCCCGAGATGCCATGTTTGTTCATGGTGCTCGAAGAGGCCGAGGTCAGGAAGGT
>Ga0308165_1000499_pt1 | contig 72550 bp, 49 predicted proteins | sample PhyWR2_FD_201032 | JGI IMG/M metagenome (GOLD analysis project Ga0308165, IMG submission 201032) | Phyllosphere microbial communities from UC Gill Tract Community Farm, Albany, California, United States - DLSLW.R2 | ecosystem: Host-associated > Plants > Phyllosphere > Unclassified | place: USA... | reverse complement strand
TCGGCGCCAACAACGTTGCCGACTTCCTGACCAAGAACGGCGTCAACGCCATGGCGCTGCACGGCAACAAGAGCCAGAGCGCGCGCACCCAGGCGCTGGCCGGCTTCAAGAGCGGCGACATCCGCGCGCTGGTCGCCACCGACATCGCGGCCCGCGGCATCGACATCGATGAGCTGCCCCACGTCGTCAACTACGAAATTCCCAACGTCTCCGAAGACTACGTGCACCGCATCGGCCGCACGGGCCGCGCCGGCCGTGAAGGCCAGGCCGTGAGCCTGGTGTGCATGGACGAGGAAGGCTTCATGATGGACATCGAGCGCTTCACCAAGCAGGAAATTCCTGTGCAGCTGCTCGAAGGTTTCGGCCCTGAAGAAGGCGAAAAGGCCGAGCCCATTGCCATGGGCCGCCAGACCATCTGGGGCGGTGCCGGCAAGCCGCCGAGCCGCGACGTGATGCAGGCAGCCGCCAAGGCAGCGCGCACCGAAATGATGGACCGCATCCGCGCCAACAAGCCCGCAGCGGGCGAGCGCGGCGCCAAGCCCCAGGGCAATGGTGGCGGCAAATCAAGTGGTCGCGGTGCGGCGCAGGGCAACGGCGAAGCCCGGGGCCCCGGCAATGGCGGCGGCGGTCGCAGCAACCCCAATGGCCCGCGTGGTGCAGGAGCGCGCGGCGCCGGTCCCCGCAGTGCGGGTCCGCGCCAAGGCGGTCAGGGCTTTGGCGGTGATCGCCAGGAACCCCGTGGCGGCGACCGCCATGAGGACCGCGGCCCATCGAGCCGTCCGCCGCGCGAAGGCGGCAATTCGCGCTTCGATGATCAACCTCCGCGCGCCAATGCGCACCTGGGCACCCAGCTGGGCCGTCCGGTGACGCCGCGTGCCAACCCTGCCGGTGGCCAGCCCGATCCGATGCGCACCAGCGTCGACAGCATGGCCCAGGCCGGTCGTCGCAGCGGCGGCTTCCGCAGTGGCGGTGGCGGTGGCGGTGGCGGCTTTGGCGGCGGTGGTGGCCGCAGCGGTGGTGGCGGCGGTGGCTTCGGCGGCGGTGGCCGCAGCGGCGGCGGCGGTGGTCGCGGCGGCTCGTTCGGCCGCTAAGCCTTGCAGTCCGGGGCGTGGCGCGCACAGCGTCCGCCCGCAAATCCGGCTTGCCGCAGCGCGGCAGCCTGCAGCTCACCGGCAAGCCCGTCACCGCCTGCGCGGCTGGCCGGCTCCCGCCTGCTCAAGGCCGATTCCTGTGGGATAACGGCCTGCGCTGACACACACAGGCATGCTTGAGCGGGTAACATCTTTGCACATCCGACACCGGCCCCGAATGGCCGGCTCTCGAAATACAAAGGCCCTCACCATGCAAACGCACCCCGCCCTCTTTGCCCGGCTGAACTGCGTCCCGCAGTTGGGCATGACCGTGCGCATTTCGGCCATAGCCATGGCCGCACTGCTGGCTGCATGCAGCAGCACCCCCCTGCCCCCATGGCCAGGCACAGGCTCCGCCATGCCTTCGCGGCCGGCCGTGCCACCGGTGGAGTCTTCGGTGCCCGCGCCGCTGGGCACATCCGCTCCCGTGGCTGTCGCACGCCCCGCAGAAGCGCTGCCCTACAGCGCCGCCGTGGCTGCACGCTTTCCCGAGCCCGCCGTGCGCTATGAGACGCCGGGGCTGGAAGCAGGCCGCACCACTTACACCACCCAGCGAGAAATCGAACAGTGGCTGCGCGAGCTGGCCAACAAGTCCCTGGGCAGCGGCGCGTTGCTGGGCCTGGTCACGGCCGGCACCTCGCAGCGCGGCCAGCCCATACAGGCGCTGGTGGCCACGCGCGCGCGCAGCATAGAGCCGCGCGCGCTGGACGCCCTGGACCGGCCCACGGTCATGCTGGTGGCGCAGCAGCGCGGCGACGAGCCCGCGGGCAGCGAAGCCCTGCTGGTGATCGCGCGCGAACTCGCGCCCGGCGGCCTGCTCGAGCCGCTGCTGGCGCGCATCAATGTGGTGGTTGTCGCGCGCGCCAACCCCGATGGCGCGGCGGCCGGCCAGCGCGCCACCGCCAATGGCGTCGACATGAGCCACGACCACCTGCTGCTGCGCACCCCCGAAGCCCAGGCCTTGGCCGCGCTGGTGCGCGACTTCCGCCCCATCGTGGTGCTTGACGCGGGGGAATACGAAGTGGCCGGCCCTTATCTGCAGAAGTACCAGGCGCTGCAGCGCCCCGATGTGCAGTTGCAGTATGCAGGCACGGCCAACGCCCACGAATTCGTCACCAAGGCTGCGCGCGAATGGCTGCAGGAGCCGATGACGGCGGCGCTGACCAACGCCCAGCTGACCAGTGACTGGTACGCGACCACGGCGGCCGACCCCAAGGTGCTGACCTGGTCCATGGGCTCGATCGCGCCCGACAGCTTGCGCAATGCCAGCGCGCTGCGCAATGCGCTGGGGCTGGAAGTGCGAACCCGTGGCTTGGGCATAGGCCGCACCCATCTGCAGCGCCGAGTGCACAGCCAGGTGGTGGCGATCAGCAGCGCGCTGCGCAGCACGGCCGAGCGCACGTCCGAATTGGCGCAGGTGCAGTCCTTTGTACGCCGCGACATCGCGGCCCAGGCCTGCCGCCAGCAGATGCTGGTGCAGGCCGCGCAGACACCCGGACAACGCGAGATCACCATGCTCCAGCCCGAGACCGGCGCCGATTACACGGTCAAGGTCGACTGGAACTCCTCGCTCACGCTGCGCCCGCTCAAGTCGCGCGTGCGCCCCTGCGGCTATTGGCTCTCGGCCGGCACTTCGACCGCGGTTGACCGCCTCGAACTGCTTGGCGTGCAGGTGCTGCGCGTGGCTGAAAGCGCGCCGCTGATTGCCGACACCTATACGCCAACGCCAGGCAGCACGCCAGCGCCCGCAGGCTGCAGCGTGCGCCAGGCCCAGGTCACGCCCACGCGCGGCGCGGTCGATGCCGCGCCCGGCAGCTACTACGTGCCCATGAACCAGCCCGCGGCCCACCTCGCGGCAGCGGCGCTGGAGCCCGATACCGAGTTCAGCTTCTTTGCCCACCACCTGATCGGCAACCTCGACGACGTGGCACGCGTCATGGCCAGGCCTTCGCTGGTCTTCGAGGAGTGACTTGCGGCCCGCAGGGCCTGCACCCCACACGGGCCTGCCGCTTCCAGCGCAGGCCTTTTTTTCTGCCGGCTGCTGGCCCTGGAGCCTACTGCCAGGGTGGTGTCTGCGCCCCCCGGCAATGGCCCCCAGGCTCCATGGATATACTGCCAGGCTTGACCACAGCCAGCAAAATCCGAATGCGTTTGAAAGCCTTTTTGCGTCCCCTGGTGTATCTCGGCGTGGCCGGGCTTGCCGCCTGCGGCAGCGCGCCCAAGGCCGTGGACATGCCCAGCGCCGCGGCCACCACCGGCGCCGACCCGCTGAGAATCGGCCTGGCCCTGGGCGGCGGCGCCGCCAAGGGCTTTGCCCATATCGGTGTCATCAAGATGCTCGAAGCCAACGGCCTGACTCCGGCGGTGGTTGCCGGCACCAGCGCCGGCAGCGTGGTTGGCGCCCTCTACGCCAGCGGCATGGATGCGTTTGCGCTGCAGGAAAAGGCCGTGGGCCTGGATGAAACCAGCATCCGCGACCTGCAGTTCTCCTCGGGCGGCCTGGTCAAGGGCCAGAAGCTCGAGGACTATGTGAACGAGCAGGTGCAGCGCCGTCCGCTGGAAAAGCTCAGCAAGCCCTTTGTCGCCGTCGCCACGCGGCTTGAAGACGGCGAGCGCACGGTGTTTGCCCGTGGCAACACGGGTCAGGCAGTGCGCGCGTCAAGCAGCGTTCCCGGGGTGTTCCAGCCGGTATCGATAGGCAAGCACCACTTTGTCGATGGCGGCATCGTGAGCCCGGTGCCCGTCGATGCCGCGCGCCAGCTGGGCGCCGACCTGGTGATTGCCGTGGACATTTCCAACAAGCCGCGCGGCCAGTCGCCGGCCGACATGCTGGGTACGCTGGGCCAGTCGATTGCCATCATGGGCCAGAAGCTGGGACAGGCCGAGCTGGCGCGTGCCGACATCATCATTCGCCCCAAGGTGCTGGACATCGGCCCGGCCGACTTCACGCAGCGCGCCAGCGCCATTGTCGAAGGCGAGAAGGCCGCGCTGGCGGTCATGCCGCAGATCCGCGCGCGCATCGCCCAGCTGCTGGCCGAACGCGCCCAGGCGCTGCAGCTGGCCCAGCACAAAGCCGCCCAGGACAGGCAGCAGGCCTGCCTGGAAAGCCGCAGCCGTCTGCAAAAGCTCAGCGGCATGGTGGGCTTGAATGAGCCCTGCGCCAACCCCTAAGGCGCTGCGCACGCCCGGGCGGGCGCAGCCTGCGCCGCGACCGCCCGGCGCACCGGCTGCTCAGGCAAACTCGATGCCCGTGGCGGTCAAGCCCACCAGGTCGATGCGCGTGGCATTCAGCTCGAGGTTGCTGGCCAGCAGCGCGAGCTCGCCGCCCGTCACCCCCTGGGCCATCATCTCGACAAACGGCTGCAGCTGCGCCGGCGTTGCAGCGCTTCCCACGACGTTGGTCCACAGCAGCTGTGTGACTTCCAGCGCAGACTTCGCGCCCAGCAGTTGCAGTCCCAGCTGCGCCAGGTCTTGCGCGCTGGTGCCCGCATCCAGCGCGCGAATTGCTTCGCCCACCAGCGGTTTGTTGGTCAGGAAGGCCGCGCCGCCCAGCGCGCCCAGCAGCTTCGCGGCCTGGCCTGCATGACCGTCGAGGTCCAAGGCAAGCTGGGTGTCGCTGAACGTCAGCCGCTCCACATCGACCAGTTCGAGCATCGCGCCATCGGTCATGCGCTGCAGCGTGAAGCCGGCAGCGCTGGCTTCGATATGCGTTTGCGCCAAGGTCGCCGGAAATACCAGCGTATCGACGCCCGCGCCGCCATCGACCGACCAGGCCAGACCCAGCGTCGGGGTGATGGTGTCGTTGCCGGCATCGCCCAAGAACTCGGCCGCACGTTCGGCGTCCACACGGATCGCGCCCTTGCCCTCCATGCCTTCGAGCAGCTGCGCTGGCGCCCTGCCCGCGGCCTGTTGCGGGAACACCTGGGCAAACAGCTCGGCGACCTGCAAGGCGCTCAGGCCATCCAGCGTCTGGATCACGGCGCCTTCGCTCTGGGTCAGGTCACGTCCCATCCATTGCTGGAACAGGAAGGCCGCAGCTTCTTCTGCCGCGCTGTGCGCCACAGTCAGAATAGTCCCGGTTTCGAAGCGCACCTGCTCCACATCGACCAGCCAGTCGGCGACGCCGCTCGCAGTATGCGTCAGCTTGATGCCCGCACCGTCCGATGCAACCGTGTAGTCACTGCGCTTTCCTTCCTGCAGCGCGACATCGAAGCCTGTTCCGCCGTTAAGCCGGTCGCTGCCGCTGCCGCCCGACAGCAAGTCGTTGCCCGCACCGCCAAACACGATGTCCTCGCCCGCATCGCCGTAGAGCTGGTCATCGCCGCCCTTGCTGCCCACGGTGTCGTTGCCGCCGCCGCCATGAATGATGTCGTCCTCGGGGCCAAGCACGATGTACTGGGCCGCGCCGTCGCCGCTGACCACATTGCGGCCCGCGCCGCCGGTGATCTGCACCGCGCCCACGATGGCAGCGAAGTCCACGTTGTCCAGCTGCACCACGGCCCCCTTTGGCAGCGAGCGGCCATCCAGGATGATGGCCTGCTTGCCATCGGCGGCATTGCTGCTGCCGGTGATCAACAGCGGAACGCTGGCGTCATAGCCGGCACCTGTGATCGGCTTGACGACCTGGACCGTCAAGGCCTCATTGGGCGACATGGCGTCATGGAAGACCTGGGCCGCCTGGGTCAGCGCGGCGTCATTGCCTGCGACCTGCTGGACGCGCAGAACCAGTTCTGCCAGGCCCGCTGGTCCCACGGCGCCACCCGCCAGGCCTTCGGCCTGCAAGCCCACTCCCGCAGGCACACTGACCAGCACGAGAGTGCGACCGCCAGCGCCGGTCACCAGCGCAATGTCGGCCAGAGCGGAAGGCGTGCCGGGCGTATCGGGCCGGGTCGACACCACCACTGGAATAGTGATGATGGTGGAGCCGCCGGAACCGGGCGCGGTGATGACGGGAACGCCATCGACAGGCACACTCACCACCGGAGGTTGCGGGGGGATGGGCGGCACAACGGGCTCGGGCGTGTTGTTGATCACCGTTGCGGCCACGAGCGACGCGGCATCGTTGCCGGCGGCATCCTGGATCGCGCCGCTGTCATTCTCTGAGGTGGGATCGTTATAGGACAGCGTCACCACATTGCCATGCGCGATGGCCGTGGCCAGGGTCAGCGTGACGGTCTTGGCAACGGCATCGACGGATACGGCCGTGACCGCATTGGCCGCGGCGCCCACGCGCACGTCGAAGTCCTGCGCGGCTGGAATATTGAGGCCATCCAGCGTACCGAACTCGGCATAGCTCAGCACCAGAGTGCGGCCATTGACCGCGGCAGAGATGAACACCGGCGCGGCGGTGTCGATGGCATAGGCGCCGGAATCGACCGTGTCCTGGCCCGCGTTGCCAGCCAGATCCTTCACACCCGCCAGATTCAAGCTGATGTGGTTGCCACCCTGTGTGATGCCTTCCGTGGGCGTGAATGTCGCCATCCAGGTGATGTTGTCGCTGGTCATCAGGCCCGACAGCTCGCCGTGGGCGGCGCTCAGGTCTTCCAGTGCAAAATCCATGACCGCTTCCGTGAACACGATGCTGACCTGCGCCGCTTCACCGATTGCCAGTTCACTGTCATTCAGCTCGATGGTCGCGCCAGGGCGTTGCGTATCGATGGCGTAGCTGTTCGAGTGCATGCTGCCTGTGGCCGCATTGCCCGATGCCACGCTCTGGATGCCGTGGTAATTCAGCGTGATCAGGTTCTCGGCAGACGTGACGCCTGCCGTGGGCGTGAAGGTCGCGGTCCAGGTAATGCCTTGATCGCTGCTCTCCAAGGTGCTCAGCGTGCCATTGCCCAGCGTCAGCGACGCATTGTCAAACCCCGATACCGCTTCGTTGAACGTGATCGTGACCAGCGAGGTTTCGCCGACTGCCAGGGCCGTGTCAGCAACCACAACCGTCGCCGTGGGGGCCTGCGTGTCTATGGTGTAGTTGTCCGAATGGATGGAGCCAGTGGCCGGATTGCCGGCAAGATCCTTGACGCCCGTATAGTCCAGCGTCATGACGTTGGTTGCATCCTTGAGGCCTGCGGTAGGCGTGAATGTCGCGGTCCAGGTCTTGCCGCCATTGGCCGACGCCAGCGTCGACAGCGTGCCATTGGGCGCTGTGAGATTGGCATTGCCAAAGCCCGTGACGGCTTCGCTGAAGGCCACGGTGACCAGCGAGGTCTGGCCGGCGGCCAGTGCGGTATCGGCAATGGTGATCTCGGCCGTGGGACTTTGCGTGTCGACCGCGTAGCTGTTGGAGTCGCGCGTGCCTTGACCCGCATTGCCCGCGCTGTCGGTCACGCCGCTCAGGTCCAGCGTGATCTTGTTGCCGAGCTGGGTGACGCCAGCGGTGGGCGTGAAGGTTGCCGACCAGTGGATATTGTCGGTGGTCGCCAGGTTGGACAGGCTGCCACCGGGAACTTCCAGATCATCGATCGTGAAACCCAGCACGGCTTCGTTGAAGACAATATTCAGCGTCGTTGTCTCGCCCTTGGCCAGTTGGCCGTCCACCAACTCGATCAGGGTCGCTTCGGGGCGCTGGGTATCGATGGCGTAGCTGTTCGAGTGCATGCTGCCTGTGGCCGCATTGCCCGATGCCACGCTCTGGATGCCGTGGTAATTCAGCGTGATCAGGTTCTCGGCAGACGTGACGCCTGCCGTGGGCGTGAAGGTCGCGGTCCAGGTAATGCCTTGATCGCTGCTCTCCAAGGTGCTCAGCGTGCCATTGCCCAGCGTCAGCGACGCATTGTCAAACCCCGATACCGCTTCGTTGAACGTGATCGTGACCAGCGAGGTTTCGCCGACTGCCAGGGCCGTGTCAGCAACCACAACCGTCGCCGTGGGGGCCTGCGTGTCTATGGTGTAGTTGTCCGAATGGATGGAGCCAGTGGCCGGATTGCCGGCAAGATCCTTGACGCCCGTATAGTCCAGCGTCATGACGTTGGTTGCATCCTTGAGGCCTGCGGTAGGCGTGAATGTCGCGGTCCAGGTCTTGCCGCCATTGGCCGACGCCAGCGTCGACAGCGTGCCATTGGGCGCTGTGAGATTGGCATTGCCAAAGCCCGTGACGGCTTCGCTGAAGGCCACGGTGACCAGCGAGGTCTGGCCGGCGGCCAGTGCGGTATCGGCAATGGTGATCTCGGCCGTGGGACTTTGCGTGTCGACCGCGTAGCTGTTGGAGTCGCGCGTGCCTTGACCCGCATTGCCCGCGCTGTCGGTCACGCCGCTCAGGTCCAGCGTGATCTTGTTGCCGAGCTGGGTGACGCCAGCGGTGGGCGTGAAGGTTGCCGACCAGTGGATATTGTCGGTGGTCGTCAGGTGGGACAGGTTGCCACCGGGAACTTCCAGATCATCGATCGTGAAACCCAGCACGGCTTCGTTGAAGACAATATTCAGCGTCGTGGTCTCGCCCTTGGCCAGTTGGCTGTCGACCAATGCGATCAGGGTGGCTTCGGGGCGCTGGGTATCGACGGTGTAATTGGGCGAATCAACCGAGCCCACGCCCGCAAGCTGGTCGCTCTTGCCGACCACGCCTGCCAGGTCGACGGTCAGCACATTGCTGCTGTCGGTCACGCCTGCACCAGGAGTCAGTGTGGCCGTCCAGGTGATGCCCCCATTGCTTGTATCGAGGTTGGTAAGCTTGCCATTCGGCACGGTGATATCGGCGATATCGAAACCTTCGACCGCGCTGGCGAAGGTAAAGGTAACGGTGGCGGTATCGCCTATCTTGAACGCATCGTTGCTGAAGGTGGTGGAGACCAGTTGGGGGCCGGGCAGCACGGCGTTTGCAAAGACCAGATCATCGATAGTTATTTGGAGAATAGGGAAGTTTGGTATCGAGATACGGATTTCGTCGACGTTGTACCAATTGCTCGCAAAATTCACTGTTCCGTAGCTACCACCTTGCAACTCGTTCCTGACATAGCTGAGGGATTCGTTTGTATATAAAGGGAGAGAGGTAGCGAATTGACCTGTGGCGACTTCCTCACCATTTCTGTAGCCGGCGAACTTAAGGTCCCCACCGAAAACATTCTCCACTTCCATGGAAACCATGCGAAATTCGGCGCCATCCGCAGATTTGATGCTGGCATATGAACCTGACCCAAACATATGCGACAGGAACCGCAGCGCCTGGTCTCCCGGCAGTGACGAAATACCAGTCCCGAATTGATTGAGAGAGATGTCGTCATTAAGGATCGGTGTGTTTCCGGTGCGACCTATTGAATAGATCATTCCATCAATAGTTTCGCCGGCTACGCCTGGCAACTGAAGCCTAGACCATGGGGCTTGGGCATCAAATGACTGATTTGCGGGCGCCAGCGTATGCGAATAACCCGCCACGTCCGCCACATTGAGCGCCAGATCGTTCTGCACCTCGCCCACACGGGCTTCCAGCACCCAGTCCGCGCCCAGGCTAGCCGCGCCGGTGCGGTTGGTCGATGCCGCCACGTCGGCCTGCGTGGCCTGCGCCAGTTGTTCGATGAAGGCCTGGCCCTCGACGCCGCTGGCCACATCGCAGCCGTACAGCAGAATGTCGCCGTCGGACTGCAGTGCCGCGCCCATGACCTCGAGCGCGGCCTGGTGCTGCGCCAGGTTGTCCGCGTTCAGCGTGCCATTGCCCAACTGCAGCGCGCCTTCGCTGCCATGCGAAATGATGCTGATCGATGCCAGGCCCTGTTCCCCTTCCAGCGCGCGGGCCATCTGGACCACGCCGTTCTCATTGGCATCAAGCACCACCACCCGCACGCCAGGCGCAACGGCAGCTATCAGGACGTCGATGTCGGGCACGCGGCTGTCAATGAAAACAATGGCACGGCCGGAGTTGGTGGGGAGAAGCGAAGGGGTCATGGCAAGGATTTCGACAGAAAGTCGCGCATGTAATACGCGGTGACACAAGTAATCAATCGACAACAATTGAAACAATGTGTCAATTTTAGGAGAAATGGTGTGCTGTCTACAAGTGCCCCATCCTCCTGACGCCATACAAAATATTCGCTGGACAGTTGATGAACTTGCGGTCGGCCGCGCCGCTGTGCAGGCTGCGCGCAGGCGTGCATCGTTGGCGGGCGCAAAAAAAGCACCTCAAAAGGTGCTTGCGAGAGATGTGTGGTGCCCCGGATTGGAATCGAACCAATGACCCACAACTTAGAAGGTTGTTGCTCTATCCAACTGAGCTACCGGGACGCCTGTTGCTACCAATGTAATAGCAGGCCCAAAATCATAGCATGAGACGCGCCCCCGGGGTCGCAGGGCAAGCAGATAACGGCAGCTTCATGCGCTCGCTTCGGTTGCCGCGAACACCGCCATTACAACTTGCCGCGCCCTTTGCGCTGCGGCAATACCCCCCAGCGCGCATGCGCCACGTCGCGCACCAGATCCCAGACCAGTTGCACTACGGGAGCGAGCCGGCGATGGCGTCGGTGCACCAGCATGATTTGTCGCTCGACCGAAGGCAGCAGCCGGCGCTGCACCAGCCCGGCGCTTTCCATTCCCTGCTGCGCCACCGCCAGGCGCGGCACGACAGTGACGCCCAACCCCGCCTGCACCATGGCAAAAATGGTGGTGGTGTGCCCGACTTCCTGCACCACCTGGCAGTCGGGCGCGTGCTGCTCGAGCACGCGGTCAATGAGCCGGCGGCTACCCGACGCATGGTCAAGCAGCACCAGCGGGTGGCCCGCCAGGTCACGCCAATGGACTTCAGGCCGCTGCGCTAGCGCATGGTCGGCGGGGCAGACCAGGCAGAACGGCTCGGACAAAATGGCTTCGCAATGCAGGTCTTCGGGTTCGGTCGGGTCTATGACCACGCCGAAGTCGACTTCGCCGGCGCGCACGCTGTCAAGCGCGCCCTGCTGGATGCGGTCCAGCAGCTGCAGTTGCAGTCCCGGGTGCTGGCGCGCGCAGCGGGCAATGCATTCGGGCATCAGATGGGCCGACAGCGTGGGGCTGCTGGCGACGCGCACCCGCCCGTGGCGCTGCGTGGCCAGGCCGCGCACTTCGAGCAGCGCGGCGTCGAGCTCATCGAGCACGCGCGTGGCCCGGCCCTGCAGCAGACGCCCGGCGTCGCTGAGCTCGACATCGCGCGTGCTGCGGTGCAGCAACTGCACGCCCAGTTGCTGCTCCAGATCGGTGATGCTGCGGCTGACGGCCGGCTGGGTCAGCCCCACGGCTTCTCCCGCGCGGCTGAAGTTCTGCTGCTGGGCCACCGCCAGAAAGACTCGCAGCTGCCGCAGGGTGATATTCATGAGCAGAAATTATAAAACAATCATATAAATGCATTTCACTTTTGAATCCACATGCTTTCCAATCGGCGCCACGAACAGGCGCAAGCCCTTTGTTGCAAACTCTGAAAGCACGGCATGGCCCGACCCCGATTCCTTCCCGACAACTTCACCTTGATGCTCATTGCCACGGTGCTGCTCGCCAGCTTTGTGCCGGCCCATGGGATTGCCGCGCGGGGTCTGGAGTGGGCAGCGATGGGCGTGATCTTCATGCTGTTCTTCCTGCACGGCGCCAAGCTGTCGCGCCAGGCGATCTGGGCCGGCATCAGCCACTGGCGACTGCATCTGCTGGTCACGGCGATCACGTTCGTGGTGTTTCCGCTGCTGGGCTGGGGCCTGCGCCCGGTGCTCGAGCCGCTGCTGACGCCCGACCTGTATCTGGGCGTGCTGTTCCTGTGCACGCTGCCCGCCACGGTGCAGTCGGCCGTGACGCTCACTGCCGTGGCGCGCGGCAACATGCCGGCCGCGATCTGCAGTGCTTCGGGCTCGACGCTGATGGGCATCGTCATCACTCCGCTGCTGGTCGGACTGCTGCTGTCGCAGACCGCGAGCAGCAGCGATCCGCTGCAGGCCATGGGCCGCATTGCCCTGCAGCTGCTGCTGCCGTTCGCGCTGGGCCACGGCCTGCGCCCCTGCATATCGCCGTTTCTGCAGCGCCACGCCGCGCGCATCAAGGGCCTGGACCAGACTTCCATCCTGCTGGTCGTGTATTCGGCGTTCAGTGCTTCGGTCGTTGCCGGACTGTGGACGCGGATTCCGCCGCTCGCGCTGGGCGTGCTGGTGCTGGTCTGCGGCTTGCTGCTGGCGCTGTCCATGGGCATCAGCGTCTGGCTTGCGCGGCGCTGCGGCTTTTCCAAGGAAGACGAAATCGCCATCATCTTCTGCGGCTCGCAAAAAAGCCTGGTCAGCGGCGTGCCCATGGCCAAGGTGCTGTTCGCGCCCAGCGTCATGGGCGGCATGGTTTTGCCGCTGATGATTTTCCACCCCATGCAGCTGATGGTCGCGGCCTGGGTTGCGGGCCGCTATGCACGCCGCCCGGTCGGCACCGATGCGCTGAGCCCCGCCGCCACGCCGGCCAAGGCCTGAATCACCCGCCAGGCGCTTGGTCCTGGAACATCGCGGTGCACGCGGCTTCCTGCAGCGACTGGCCGCGGTAAACCCTGCGGGCATGCACATCGTGCGCGGCCGCGCTGCGAAGGAAGTGCTCGCCGGTTCCCGGGGCGACCACGGCGCAGCTCAGGTCATTGGCATAGACGCCCGCGCCTATCACCGCAGAGTCGCCCACGCGGCCAGCGCGCTTGGCCGTGAGGCCGCCCGTCGACACCGCGGCCGCGAGATGGCCGGCGCAGTCGAGCGCCACCTCCATGGAGCCTCCTGAACCGTCCAGCCTACAGCGCCCGCGCGGCCGCGGCCCGCGTAGGCGCGCGCGGGGCCGCCATGCCAGCGCACAATGGCTTGGGCACAGGCGTAAAAAAGGCAAGTCCCAGGCTTCCCTTCTTGATACAGCGCGCGCAGGCTTCAGCGGTGGCTCAGGCGGCGCACCACCCAGTCGCCCAGGCTCTGTATGGCCTGCACGAAGAAGATCAGCACGATCACCACGGCCAGCATCACATCCGGCAGGAAGCGCTGGTAGCCGTAGCGGATGCCCAGGTCGCCCAGGCCGCCGCCGCCGATGGCGCCGGCCATGGCCGAATAGCCGGTCAGGCTCACGAAGCTGATGGTCAGGCCGGCAACGATGCCCGGCAAGGCTTCGGGCAGCAGCACTTTCCAGACGATCTGGCTGGTGGTCGCGCCCATGGCCTGGGCGGCTTCGACCAGACCGTTGTCGACTTCGCGCAAGGCGGTTTCGACCAGGCGCGCGATGAACGGCGCCGCGGCCAGCGTCAGCGGCACCACGGCCGCGCCCGTGCCGATGGACGAGCCCGTGATCAGCCGCGTGAAAGGAATGATCGCCACCAGCAAGATGATGAACGGCGTCGAGCGCACGGCATTGACGATCCAGCCCACGGTCTTGTTGAGCGGGCCGTTTTCCAGCACGCCGCCGTCGTCGGTCAGGCGCAGGAACACGCCCAGCGGAATGCCCAGCAGTCCGCCGACCAGGCCGGAGATACCGACCATCACCATGGTTTCCCACAGCGAGACGGCAAACAGCTCCAGCATCATTTCAGAGAAATTTTCAAACATCGCTCAACCCTCGATCTGCACGGTTTCAACCTGAACGCCCGCGGCCCGCAGATGCGCGATGGCCGCCAGGATCTGCGCCGCCTCGCCGCTGGCGAACACGGCCAGGGAGCCAAATGTCTGCTCCTGGATTTCGTCGATCTGGCCATGCAGGATGCTCAGGTCCAGACCGAAGTCGCGGATCATCTGCGACAGGATGGGCTGGTAGGCGCTTTCACCGGCATACGACAGGCGCAGCAGCTGGCCCGCGCCGCCGTTGAGGTGGGCGGCCAGCGTGCGCACCCGCGCCAGCACGCTCACGGGCAGCTCCTGCGGCAGGATCTCGTCAATCAGACTCTTGGTGATGGGCTGCTGCGGCCGCGTGAAGACATCGATGACCGGGCCCATTTCGGCAATCCGGCCGGCTTCGATCACCGCCACGCGGTCGGCGATCTGCTTGATCACCTGCATCTGGTGGGTGATCAGCACCACGGTGAGGCCCAGCTCGCGGTTGACCTTGCGCAGCAGATCAAGAATGGAACGCGTGGTCTCGGGATCCAGCGCCGAAGTGGCTTCGTCGCTGAGCAGCACCTTGGGATTGCTGGCCAGCGCACGCGCAATGCCCACGCGCTGCTTCTGGCCGCCAGAGATCTGCGACGGATAGCGGTCGCGCAGCGCCGTCAGGCCCACGAGTTCGAGCAGCGGCTCGACGCGTGCGCGGATCTCGCTCTTGGACATGCCCACGAGCTCCAGCGGCAGCGCGGCGTTGTCAAACACGGTGCGCGAGGACAGCAGGTTGAAATGCTGGAACACCATGCCGATGTCGCGGCGCGCGGCGCGCAGCTCGGCGTCACCGAGCTTGGTCAGGTCGCGGCCATTGACGATCACTTCGCCTTGCGTGGGGCGATTGAGCAGGTTGATGCAGCGCACCAGCGAACTCTTGCCTGCACCGCTGCGCCCGATGATGCCGAACACTTCACCCGTCTGGATGTGCAGGTCGATGCCGCGCAAGGCCTCGACCGGGCCAGTCGCGCCCTGGTATGTCTGGGAAAGCCCCCGAATGTCGATCATGGATGTGCTTTGGCGCAGTGCAGACCCGCGGCCTGCCTGCGCACGATAAATGAAAAGGAAGCGCGCCCGCGTCTACGGCGGGCAGGCGATCAAAAGGCAACCGTGCCCGGCATCTAGTGCCAAGTCGGTGTTAACCCTAAACTATGCCTTAAATTGCAACAGGTTACAGCGCCGTCGGCGCATTTCCCCGCGGCCCGGTCTGCGGGCCGACGCACTGCCCCTGTATTGTCCGCGTTTTGCCGCCCCGCAACGGGACACCGCCATTCGCGCGCCACAACAGCCACAGATACCCTTTCAAGTTCCCATGACCATTTTCCAAGCCGGCATACTGCAGCCCGTTCCCGCGATCGCACGCTACGTTTTCTTTTCCATCACTCCCGGGGCACTGAGCGAGCCCGAATTGCTGCGCAAGAGCCTGCAGCGCCTGGTTCCGCTGGTCGATGGCCAACGCGTGGTCGCCGCCATCGGCCAGGAACTGGTGCAGGCGCTGGCCGCCCAAGTGCCGGGCCTGCGCACGTTTTCCGAACTCAGCGGCCCGGGCGTGAAGGCGCCCGCGACGCCGGTGGCGCTGTGCCTGTGGCTGCGCGGCCAAGACCTGGGCGAGCTGCTGGCGCTGACGCGGCGCATTGAAAAGGCCCTGGCGCCCGCGCTCAAGGCGCTGCGCGTGGTCGAGGCCTTTCGCCACGGCAAGGGCCCGTCGGGCCATGGCCTGGATCTGAGCGGCTATGAGGACGGCACGGAAAACCCGCAGGGCCAAGCCGCCCAGTCGTCCGCCTTTGCCAGCGGCCTGGGAGAAGGCCTTGACGGCTCGAGCTATCTTGCATTGCAGCAATGGCTGCATGACTTCGAAGCCTTGGAAGCGATGTCGCCAATGGAGCAGGACCACAGCGTGGGCCGGCGGCGCAGCGACAACGAGGAACTGGACGACGCGCCCGAGTCAGCCCATGTCAAGCGCACGGCCCAGGAAAGCTTCACGCCCGAGGCCTTTGTACTGCGCCGCTCCATGCCTTGGGCGCTGCACACGCCCGGCGGCGACCGGGCCGGCCTGATGTTTGCGGCGTTCGGCCGCTCGTTTTACGCTTTTGAAACCCAGATGCGCCGCATGCTGGGGCAGGAAGACGGCATTGTCGACGCCATGTTCCGCTTCTCGCAGCCGATCACGGGCGCCTACCTCTGGTGCCCGCCGGTGCGCGCCGGCCAGCTCGATCTGCGCGCCCTGGGCCTGTGAGCGGCGGGCCGCTCGCTCAGCGCACCATGCAGGGACGCTTGTTGTCGAACTGCCAGCTAGGCACCAGGAACTGCATGGCCATGGCATCGTCGCGTGCGCCCAGGCCATGCTGCAGGTACAGCTGGTGGGCGCGCTCAACGGCGCCCATGTCAAGCTCGATGCCCAGGCCGCCGCGCTGGGGCAGCTCGATGTAGCCGTTCTTGATCTGCAGCGGGTTCTTGGTCAGGTACTGGCCATCCTGCCAGATCCAGTGGGTGTCGATCGCGGTCACGCGACCCGGAGCGGCCGCGCCCACATGGGTGAACATCGCCAGCGACACGTCGAAGTGGTTGTTGGAGTGCGAGCCCCAGGTCAGGCCGAAGGCCTGGCACAGCTGGGCCACGCGCACCGAGCCGGCCATGGTCCAGAAATGCGGATCGGCCAGAGGAATGTCCACCGACTGCAGCGAGATCGAATGCGCCATCTGGCGCCAGTCGGTCGCCACCATGTTGGTGGCCGTGGGCAGGCCCGTCGCGCGGCGGAACTCGGCCATCACTTCGCGCCCCGAGAAGCCGCCTTCGGCGCCGCAAGGGTCTTCGGCATAGGCAAGCACACCGTGCAGATCGCGCGTCAGGCGGATCGCGTCCTTGAGCAGCCAGCCGCCGTTGGGGTCCAGCGTGACGCGCGCCTGCGGGAAGCGCTCATGCAGCGCGCGGATGGCCTCGACTTCGTCCTCGCCGCGCAGCACGCCGCCCTTGAGCTTGAAGTCCTCGAAACCATAGCGTTCATGCGCGGCTTCGGCCAGGCGCACGATGGCTTCGGGCGTCATCGCCTTTTCATGGCGCAGGCGCTGCCAGTCGTTGGCGGCGCCGGGGTCGGTCTGGTAAGGCAAGTCGGTCAACGTGCGATCGCCCACATAGAACAGGTAGCCCAGCATCTGCACCGACGTGCGCTGCACGCCTTCGCCCAGCAGCGCGGCCACGGGCACGCCCAGGTGCTGGCCCAGCAGGTCGAGCAGCGCGGATTCGGCGGCGGTGACCGCATGGATGGCGATGCGCAGGTCAAACGTCTGCAGCCCGCGCCCGCCGCTGTCGCGGCCCTCGAACTCGGCGCGCATGGCATTGAGCACGGCGTTGTAATTGCCCACGGGCTGGCCGACGATCAGCCCGGCCGCGTCTTCCAGCGTCTGGCGGATCTTCTCGCCGCCCGGCACTTCGCCGACGCCAGTGCGGCCCGCGCTGTCGGTCAGCAGCAGCAGGTTGCGCGTGAAAAACGGCGCATGCGCACCGCTGAGGTTGAGAAGCATGCTGTCGTGGCCGGCAACCGGAATGACCCGCAATTGGGTGACGACAGGAGTGGAGGAGCTTGCGTGCGAGGCGGCCATAGTGAAACCAGGTACGGAGAAAAGTAAACTGGCCCGAAAGTCTTTCAGGCCAGGGAAAGTGAACGTGGAAGATCAGTTGGCCGTGATGCCGCCGGCCTCGATCACCTGCTTCCAGCGCGCGAATTCCTTTGCCTGGAACTGGGTGAACTCCTCGGGGCTGTTGGCAACGACTTCAAGGCCGGTGTCGGTGAACTGCTTGGTCAGCGCCGGGTCCTTGAGCGCCTTGAGGATACCGGCATGCAGCTTGGCCTTGACATCCGCGGGCAGGCCCTTGGGTGCGGCAATCCCTTGCCATGCATAGACTTCGACGCCCTGGATGCCGGCTTCGGCCGTGGTCGGGACATCGGGCAGCACGGGCGAGCGCCTGTCGCCGGTCACGGCAATGGCCTTGAGCTTGCCGGCCTTGATGTGCTGGATGACGGCATTCACGTTCTGGAACGACATGTCGACCTGTCCGCCAAGCAGATCGGTGATGGCCGGAGCGCCGCCCTTGTAGGGAACATGCAGGCCCTTGGTGCCGGTCTTCTGCCAGAACAGCTCGGCCGTGAGGTGGTCGGACGAGCCCGCGCCCGAAGTCGCAAAGCTCACCGCGCCCGGCCTGGCCTTGAGCAGCGCAATCACATCCTGGATGTTGTTGACCCTGGGCGCCAGCGTGGGATTCACGACCAGCACATTGGGCGTCTGCACGGCCACGCTGAGATAGCTGAAATCCTTGAGCGGATCGTAGGGCAGATTCTTCATCAAATGGGGCGCGACAACAAACGGCGCCAGGGACGCGACCAGCAGCGTATAGCCATCGCCCGGAGCGCGCGCGACCTGAGTCGCACCTATGCTGCCGGTCGCTCCGGCCTTGTTGTCGACGACAAAGCTCTGCTTGAACTGCGTGCCCAGATGGGTGCTGAGCGCGCGCGCAATGGTATCGGTCGCGCCGCCTGCGGGAAAGGGAACGATGACGTTCACGGTCTTGTCGGGCCAGGCAAACGCCGAGGTCGCGGCACCCATGCTGGCCAGGCCCAGGCAAAGTGCAGTGGTGGCGGTCTTGAGGGCTCTCATCTGTGGTCTCCGATAGATGCGGGGGAAGTCCAACCGCATGGTGAATGGCAGCTAGATAACGTTAACATACCGCCGAAAACCAGATTGTTAACGTGAACATTGGTTTATGAATCAGTGTTAACCCTGGGCAACGCGCTGCCGGCTGCGCGCCGTCAGGCTCAAGCACCCGGCTTACTACATACAATCGCGCCAGCCCCCGGCGTGACAGACGACGCCAAGCGCGCCGTGCCGCATGTTGTCAACAGGAAAGAATTTGTCCAAGAAGCCCGCCACCGTTCAAGATGTCGCCACCCTCGCGGGGGTCTCCGCGATGACGGTCTCGCGGGCGCTGAATGCGCCCGACAAGGTCACGCCCGATACGCTGGCGCGGGTCAGGCGGGCCGTCGACAGTCTGGGCTATGTGCCCAATGCCATGGCCAGCGGTTTGCGCACGGCGCGCGCGCGCATGGTTGCGGCGCTGCTGCCCACCCTGGTTGGCCCGGTGTTCGAGGAACTGGTGGAGTCGCTGGCCGAATCGCTCAAGCGCGGCGGCTATCAGCTGATGATCGGCCAGGCCGGCTACGACGCGGCGCAGGAGGAAACGCTGATCAAGACCATCATCCAGCGCCGCCCGGACGGCATCGTGCTGGTCGGCGCGGCCTCGTCGGTGGGCGGGCGCAGTGCGCTGCTGGCATCGAGGATTCCCGTGGTCGAGACCTGGGACTTCCCCGACAGCCCCATCGACATGCTGGTCGGCTTCTCGCATGTCGCGATAGGCGAGTCGGTGGCCGAGTTCCTGCATGCGCGCGGCCACCGGCATGTCGCCATCATCACCGGCGACGATGCGCGCGCGCGCGCCCGCGCTCAGGCCTTCGTTGCCCGTTCGCAGGCGCTGGGCGCGCAGGCGCAGTGCTTTTTCACGCGCGCGCCGAGCACCATGGGCGCGGGGCGCAAGGGCCTGGCGGCGCTGCGGCAGAACACGCCGGAAATCTCGGGCGTGTTCTGCAGTTCGGACAGCCTGGCGCTGGGCGCGGCCATTGAAGCCCAGCACCAGGGCATACAGGTTCCCGGCCAGCTGGCCATTGTCGGCATGGGCGACCAGAGCTTTGCCCAGGATGCCCAGCCCGCGCTGACCACGGTGCGCCTGGACGGCACGCGCATTGGCGCGATCGCGGCCGAACTCATGATGGCGCGCGCCGAAGGCCGCGCCATAGAGAATCCGGTGGTGGATGTAGGCTTTCATATCGTGGTCAGGGACAGCACCTAGAGCACCTGGAGCACCTGGAGCACCTGGGGGGAGCAGCTCATTCGGGTCGTATGCCGCCCTTGCGTATCACTTCGCTCCATTTCGCCACTTCTTCCTGAATGCGCTGCGCAAACTCGGCCGGCGTGCTGCCCACGGGCTCGAAGCCCATGGACTTGAGCCGCGACTGCATCTCGCCCTGGCGTATGGACTTGCGCAGCGCCTGGCTGATCCTGTCGACGGCGGCCGCAGGTATGCCCCGGGGCGCGATGAGGCCGAACAGCGGCATGATGTCCACGCCCGGCAGCCTGGCTTCGGTGAAGGTCGGCACTTCGGGCAGTTGCGCCGCGCGCTGCGGACCGGTCACGGCCAGCGCGCGCAGCTTGCCGGCCTTGATGTGCTCTGCCAGCGTGGGCACGGTGGCAAAGGCAAACTGCACCTGGCCGCCCAGCAGGTCGGAGATGACGGTGCCGCCACCCTTGTAGGGAATGTGAATGACCTTGAGCCCGGCTTGCTGCGCGAGCTGCTCGCCCGCCAGATGCGGGCCGCTGCCCACGCCGGCCGAGCCGTAGGCCAGCGTTCCCGGCTCGGCCCTGGCCTTAGCCAGGAAGCTTGCCAGGTCCTTGACCGGCACCGAAGGGTGGGTGACCAGCACGAACTGCGCGCTGGCGATCTGGCAGATGGGCGTGAAGTCCTTTTGCGTGTCGTAGCTCAGGCGCGCGCCCAGCAGCCCGGGGTTGATGGTGAAGGTGCTGTCCATCATGCCCAGCGTATAGCCGTCGGGCTCCGACTGCGCGAGCGCGCGCGTGCCAATGGTGGTGCCGCCTCCGCCCTTGTTGTCGACAATGAACGACTGGCCCAGCGCCTGCTGCAGCGCCTGGCCCGCGAGCCGGCCGAGGTTGTCGGTCGCGCCGCCCGCGGGATAGGGAACGATGATGCGCACGGTCTTGTCCGGATAGGCGCCGTTGCTGGCCAGGGCCCAGGGTGCGGCGCCGGTCAGCGCAAGGCCGGCGCAGCGGCCAATGAAGGTGCGGCGGTGTGGGTGCATTCTTGTCTCCTGCTTTTTGAATTTCTGAATCTCAATGCGCGTAGCGGCCCTGGGCCAGATCGGTCTCGGGATCGGCGCCCAGACCGGGGCCATCGGGCACCTGCAGCCAACCCTTTTCTATCGGCAGCGTGCGGCCATAGGGCACATGCGCAAGTTCGACGTAGAGGCGCTCGAGCGACACTTCGGTGGGCTGGGCCGCAATCAGGTGCAGGCTGGCCAGAAAGCCCGGCCCGAAGAATGCGACCTGGGGGGCGCAGGTCACGGCGCTGCCTTCGCAGGCCCGAGAAATGTCCCAGGCCGCCGTCAGGCCCAGCTTGATGACGCTGGGCTGCACATATTGCACCGTGGCGTTCTCCACCATGCGCTGCAGCGCCAGCGCGCAGCTGGCGTTCTCGCCCACGGCCAGCGGCACGGGAACGCGCGCGCGCAATGCGGCCAGCGCCTGGTCGTTCTCCGGCGTCCAGATCGGCTCCTCTATCCAGTGCGGCTTGAAGGGCAGCATTTGCGCAATTGCCGCTTCGGCTTCGTCCGGCAGCCAGGCGCAGTTGGTGTCGACCATCACCGGCACGTCGGGGCCGACGGCGCGGCGCACCGCCGCCAGCGCGGGCGCGGTGCGCTCGTGCAGCTTGATCTCGGTATAGCCTTGGGCCAGCGCGCGCTGGCTGACCTGCTCGAGCAGCGCGCCGTCGGCGTAGTACTGCAGCAGTGAGGCATAGACGCGCACCCGGTCGCGGCGTTTGCCACCCAGCAGTTCGTACAGGGGCAAACCAGCTCTTTTTGCGCGCAGATCCCACAGCGCGATGTCCAGCCCGGCCAACGCATGCACCACGGGCCCGGAGCGCCCCAGGTTGTGCAACAGGCGCTGCATGGATGGCAGCAGCGATGCGTCGTCGGCCTGCTTGCCGCAGGCCAGGGGCGCAATCAAGGTCTCGAAGATTGCCTGCAGCGCGCGCGGCTCCACGCAGTACGACTCGCCCCAGGCCACCGTGCCGTCGTTGGTCTCGACACGCACCAGTGCGCTGTCGAGCTTGTCGCGCGGCCGGCCGGCAAACAGCGGCGGTGGGCTCCAATGGTGAAAAGGCAGCCGCATGGGAATGCAGGTGATCGAGGCAATGGCATTGGCGCTCATGAAGGGGACCGGAAATGACAGATCTCCCATTCTTGGCGCGTGCAAGCCTATGGTCAAATAGCTAAACATACTCATTTCATACGAATTTCATATGCTGAGCCGCCGAGAACTGCTGCTGCTGCGCGCCATGTACCAACAAGGCACGGTGACTGCCGCCGCCCATTCCATCCACATGACCCAGCCCGCGGCCAGCGCCCTGCTCAAGGACATGGAGACCCGGCTGGGCTTTGCGCTGTTCAGCCGCGAGAACCGGCGCCTGCACCTGACCAGCCAGGGGCGCTCGCTGATTCCGGAAGTGCTCAATGCGCTGTCGGGCATGGAGTCCGTCGACCGCCTGGCCAGCGATATCCGCAAGGGCGCGTCGGACCGGCTCAGCGTGGGCGCGGTTGCCGTGGCCTCGTCGATGCTGCTGCCCCAGGCGCTGGTGACGGTGCGCCGCGCCTATCCGGGCATCACCTTCACGGTGCGCGCGGGCTCGGGGCTGGAGATCGTTGAAATGGCCGTGGACCACCGCATCGATCTGGGCATCGTGATCGGCGCGTCGGCGCCCAACGAGCGCGTGCACAAGGAGGCGCTGGCCGCGGTAAGCCTGTTTGCCGTGCTGCACCCGGACCACGCGCAGGCGGGGGCCAGGAATCTGACGCTGGCCGACGTCGCGGCGCTGGGCCTGATTGCGCTGTCGCCCGCGCTGCCCGCGGGGCTGGCGACGCAGCAGGCGTTTCAGGACCGCGGCCTCGACTACCGCCCGCTGATGGAAGTCGCGCAGTCGTTCACCGCCTGCGAGCTTGCGGGCGAGCAGCTGGGCGTGGCCGTGGTGGAGTCACTGGGAGCGCGCTATGCACAGCGCATGGGCCTGGTGGCCAGGCATCTGCTGACCATGGACGATGCGGCGCTGTCGCTGGTAAGCCCCAGGGACAGGCCGCTTGAAGGGCCGGGGCAGTGCCTGCGCGCGGCGCTGCGCGCGGCGGTGCAGGGGCTGGTGCCCGAGGACTAGCGCTTCAGGCCCATGGCCTCGAGCATCTGCTCGGTCTGCTTTTGCATCTGCTCCTGCATCTGCGTGAGCATGGTCTGCGACTGGCCCAGATAGTTGCCGACCATGCCTTGCATCAGCGCGGGCTGCATGCGCACGAACTGGTTCCACATCTCGGGCGTCGCGCCCTGCTCCACCATGCGTGCCTGGAAGTCGCTGAACATCTGCACGTTCTTTTCCAGGCTCGCACCCATGCTGCCCTGCATGGCATGGCCGTAGAAACGGATGATGTTGGCCAGCACCGCTTCGGTGAACATGGGCGCGCCGCCGGCTTCTTCCTCGAGAATGATCTGCAGCAGGATGCTGCGGGTGAGGTCGTCGCCGGTCTTGGCGTCGCGCACCACGAGCTGCTCGTTGGCCATCACCAGGGATTTGACTTCCGACAACGTGATGTAGGTGGAGGTGTCCGTGTCGTAGAGCCTGCGGTTAGGGTACTTCTTGATGACGCGCGGCCGGGGCTTGGCTGGGGCGTTCGATGTCTGGTTCTCTTGCACGGCTGACTCCTCTGGGGCATGGCGCCCCGGCTTGCACTGCAGCTGCGATTTTAGACATACGCCCGGCTGCGCCCGCGCAGAACTTACCCTGAGCGCGCATTGCAGCGGGCAGAACGAGAAAACCCGCTTCTTGCGGGGAAGAAGCGGGTTTCAGGTCGATGGCCATGTCGAAACTGCTGGAACCCCTTCAAAACCCTGCTGGCCGATCAATTGAAATCGGCAACCGCCCGGCTTCGGGCGATTGCCCGGCATGGGCATGCTGCCTGCGCCTACAGCCGCGCGCTGGCGCTGCTGGGCACCATCATTCCCACGGGCCGCTCGCACCGGCCGCTTCCATGGACTGCCCTATGAGCACCAATACGCAACTGCAGCTGCGCCGGATGGCCGCCATGCCGCGCGGCATAGGCGTGCTGTGCAAGCTTCATGCCGTCCAGGCCGACAACGCGCTGATCACCGACACCGAGGGCCGGCAATACATTGATTTCGCGGCCGGCATCGCGGTGCTCAACACCGGCCACCGCCATCCGCGCGTGGTCGCGGCCATCGAGCAACAGCTCGCGCGTTTCACGCACACCGCCTTCCAGGTCGTGCCCTATGAAAGCGCCATTGCGCTGGCCGAGCGCCTCAATGCGCTCGCGCCCATTGCCGGCACGGCCAAGACCGCGCTGTTCACCACCGGCGTGGAAGCCGTGGAAAACGCCGTGAAGATTGCGCGCCACGCCACCGGCCGCTCGGCGCTGATTGCGTTCAGCGGCGCGTTTCATGGCCGCACCCTGCTGGGACTGTCGCTGACCGGCAAGGTCGTGCCCTACAAGGCCGGCTTCGGCAGCATGCTGCCCGAAGTCCATCACCTGCCCTTTCCCGGCGACGCGCTGGGCGTGCGCGTGGAAGATTCGCTGGCCGCGCTGGCCCGACTGTTCAAGGTCGACGTGGACCCGCAGCGCGTGGCCGCCATCCTGATCGAGCCGGTGCAGGGCGAAGGCGGCTTCTACCCGGCACCGCCCGCGCTGCTGGAAAGCCTGCGCGCGGTCTGCGACAGCCATGGCATCTTGCTGATTGCCGACGAAGTGCAGACCGGTTTCGCGCGCACCGGCCGCTGGTTCGCAATGCAGCACCACAGCGTGCACGCCGACCTGATCTGCATGGCCAAGAGCCTGGGCGGCGGCATGCCGCTGGCCGGCGTCGTGGGCCGCGCGGCGGTCATGGATGCGCCCCCGCCCGGCGGCCTGGGCAGCACCTACGCGGCCAACCCGCTGTCGGTGGCCGCGGCCCATGCGGTGCTGGACATCATTGAAGATGAAAAGCTGTGCGCGCGTGCCTGCATTCTCGGCGACCGGCTGCAGGCCCGACTCAAGGCGCTGCAGGCCGCGGATGCTGGCATTGCCGAGGTGCGCGGCCTGGGATCGATGGTCGCCATCGAGTTCCACAAGCCCGGCAGCCACACGCCCGACAGCGATCGGGTGAATGCCATCCTGCAGGCCGCGCTGTCGCAGGGCCTGCTGCTGCTCAGCTGCGGCCTCTACGGCAACGTCGTGCGCTTTCTCTACCCGCTGACCATAGACGACGCGCTGTTCGAGCGCGCCCTGGACATTCTGGACGACGTCATTCAGGGCGGCTGAATTCAGGCCGAGGGCGTGGGCACCGAATGCACCAGCACCGGCGCCTCGCCGTCGCCGCCGACGCTTTCAAGCTGCACGCCAAAGCCCCACAGCCGCGCCACATGCTTGAGCACTTCCTGCACATCATCGGTCAGCGGCCGGCCCTGGTGGCGCGTATGACGCAGCGTGAGGCCGCGGTCGCCGCGCAGATTGACGTTCCAGACCTGGATATTGGGCTCGCGCGCGCCCAGATCGTACTGCTGCGACAGCGTCTGGCGCAGCGTGCGGTAGCCGTCGTCGTTGTGGATGGCACTGACCAGCAGCTCGCGCTGGCTGGCATCGTCGTGTATGGAAAACAGCCGCATGTCGCGCATCAGCTGCGGGCTCAGGTACTGGCCGACAAAGCTTTCATCCTTGTAGTTCTGCATCGCATGGTGCAGCGCGGGCAGCCAGGGCGTGCCCGCCATGTCGGGGAACCAGCGCCTGTCTTCCTCGGTGGGCTCCTGGCAGATGCGGCGGATGTCGCGGTACATCGCAAAGCCCAGCGCGTAGGGATTGATGCCGCTGTAGGCGCGGTGGCCGGCCGGCGGCTGGTGGATCACATTGGTGTGCGACGACAGCCATTCGATCATCACGCCGTCGGTCAGCCAGCCTTCGTCGTACATGGTGTTGAGCAGCGTGTAGTGCCAGAACGTGGCCCAGCCTTCGTTCATCACCTGGGTCTGACGCTGCGGGTAGAAATACTGGGCAATCTTGCGCACGATGCGCACGATCTCGCGCTGCCAGGGCTCCATCAGCGGTGCGTTTTTCTCGACAAAGTACAGCAGGTTCTCCTCGGGTTCCCTGGGAAAGCGCTCGTTTTCCTGCGCCGCGCTGTCCTTGCCGGGACGCGTGGGCAGCGTGCGCCACAGCACGTTGACCTGCTGCTGGGCATAGGCTTCGCGCTGCTCGCGCTCGGCGCGCTCGCGCGCCAGGTTCTTCTTGCTGGGACGGCGGTAGCGGTCGACGCCCAGATTGGACAGCGCATGGCAGGAATCGAGCCACTGCTCCACGGTTTCCACGCCATGGCGCTCCTCGCACTGGGCGACGAAATCGCGCGCATAGACCAGGTAGTCGATGATGCTGCCGGCATCGGTCCACATGCCAAACAGGTAGTTGTTCTTGAAGAAGCTGTTGTGGCCGTAGGCCGCGTGGGCAATCACCAGCGCCTGCATGGCGGTGGTGTTTTCCTCCATCAGATAGCTGATGCAGGGGTTGGAGTTGATCACGATCTCGTAGGCCAGGCCCATGTGGCCGCGGCGGTAGCGCCGCTCGGTGGCCAGAAAGTCCTTGCCATAGCTCCAATGGCGGTAGCCCACGGGCATGCCGGCGCTGGAGTAGGCGTCCATCATCTGCTCGGCCGAGATCACTTCGAGCTGATTGGGATAGGTGTCCAGGCCGAAGCGCTCGGCGGTGTCGGCAATTGCCGCGTGGTAACGCTCTATCAGCTCGAACGTCCAGTCGCTGGGATCGGGCAGAGGATGGGCGGGGCGCTTGCCCGCGGGCAGCGGCACCGTGGGCACGCCGCGCTGCAGGCGCTCGGCCGCGCCCGACGCCCGCCACAGCTGCGGGCCGGCGCGCGGCGCCAGCACCGGGTATTGAGAAAGGTTCATACAGCAACCCCCTCTTTCTTGAACAGATCGCGAAATACCGGGTAGATATCGGCGGGCACGGACACCTTGCGCAGCGCGAAGTGCGCAAACTGGCGCGCGATCTGGCTGTACTCCTGCCACAGGCTCTGCTCGTCCTGCACCACCTGCACATAGGCGTAGTAGCGCACCAGCGGCAGGATCTTCTCGACCAGCAGGTTGCGGCAGTTGCCGGTGTCGTCGTTGAAGTTGTCGCCATCGCTGGCCTGGGCCACGTAGATGTTCCAGTCGCCCGCGGGGTAGCGCGCACGGATGATCTGGTCGAGCAGCACCAGCGCGCTGCTAACTATCGTGCCGCCGGTCTCCTGCGAGTGGAAGAACTCGTCCTCGCTGACTTCGGCCGCCTGGGTATGGTGGCGGATGAAGACAATCTCTATCTTCTCGTAGTGGCGCGTGAGAAACAGGTACAGCAAGATGAAGAAGCGCTTGGCAAGCTCCTTGCGCGCCTGGTCCATCGAGCCCGAGACGTCCATCAGGCAGAACATCACGGCCTGGCTGCTGGGCTCGGGCACGCGCGTGCGGCTGCGAAAGCGCAAATCGATGGGATCGAGAAACGCGACCTTGGCAATGCGTGCCTGCAGCGCGGTGATGCGCTGCTGCAGCTCGGCCAGCACTTCGCTGGTGCCGTCGTCCTGCGCCAGCAGCGCCTCGAGCTGCATCTGCAAGGCCTTGAGCTCTCGCTGCGGTGCCTTGGTCAGCGCGATGCGCCGGCCCAGCGCCCCGCCCATGGTGCGCAGCAGCGCGAGGTTCTGCGGCGTGCCGTCGTGGCTATAGCCGGCGCGGCGCATGCGGAACTGATGGGTGCTGGCAATGTGCGTGCGCAGCAGCCGCGGCAGCGCCAGGTCTTCAAAGAACAGTTCCATGAACTCTTCCTTGGACAGCGTGAACGTGAAGTCGTCTTCGCCCTCGCCGCTGTCACTGGCCTGCGAGCCCGAGCCTGCGCCCGCACCGCCTTGCGGGCGCGCGATGCGGTCGCCGCGCACATGGTCGCTGTTGCCCGGGTGCACGGTGTCGGAGATACCGCCCTGGCCATGGCGAAACAGCGGCTCGCGAATGTCCTTGCGCGGAATGGTGATGCTCTCGGCCTGCTCGATATGGCGGATGTCGCGCTTGCCCACGGCGCGCTGCACCGCCTCGGCAATCTGCTGCTTGTAACGGCGCACGAAACGCTCGCGGTTGCCCACCGACTTGTTCTTGCCGGAAAGCCTGCGGTCAATGATATGCAATGCCATCTTTGCCCCCTCCATGGTCGGACGCGCGCTGCACGCGCGCCCCGCTCAGCTGCTCTTACGCACGCGCAGGTACCACTCGCACAGCAGGCGCACCTGCTTGGGCGTATAGCCCTTGGCTTGCATGCGCATCACGAAGTCCTCGTGCTTGCGCGCATCCTCGGCGTTGGCCTTGGCGTTGAAGCTGATCACGGGCAGCAACTCCTCGGTGTTGGAGAACATCTTCTTCTCTATCACCAGGCGCAGCTTTTCGTAGCTGGTCCAGGCCGGGTTCTTGCCCTGGTTGTTGGCGCGCGCGCGCAGCACGAAGTTGACGATCTCGTTGCGGAAATCCTTGGGGTTGGCAACGCCCGCGGGCTTTTCTATCTTCTCGAGTTCGGCATTGAGCGCGGCGCGGTCAAAGGCCTCGCCGGTGTCGTTGTCGCGGTACTCGTTGTCCTGTATCCAGTAATCCGCGTAGGTGACGTAGCGGTCGAAGATGTTCTGGCCGTACTCGCTGTAGCTTTCGAGATACGCGGTCTGAATCTCCTTGCCGATGAACTCGGCGTAATGCGGCGACAGGTACTCCTTGATGTAGCCGGTGTACTTGGTTTCGAGCTCGGCGGGGAACTGCTCGCGCTCGATCTGCTGCTCCAGCACATACATCAGGTGCACAGGGTTGGCCGCAACTTCGGTGCTGTCGTAGTTGAACACCCGCGACAGGATCTTGAACGCAAAGCGCGTGGAGATTCCCGCCATGCCTTCGTCCACGCCCGCGAAGTCGCGGTATTCCTGGTAGCTTTTGGCGCGCGGGTCGGTGTCCTTGAGGCTTTCGCCGTCATAGACCTGCATCTTGCTGAAGATGCTGGAGTTCTCGGGCTCGACCAGACGCGTGAGCACCGCGAACTGCGCCATCATCTTCAGCGTGCCGGGAGCGCACACGGCGTTGGCCAGCGAAGACTCGCGGATCAGCTTCTCGTAGATCTTCACTTCCTCGGAAACGCGCAGGCAGTAAGGCACCTTGACGATGTAGATGCGGTCGAGGAAGGCCTCGTTGTTGCGGTTGTTGCGAAATGCCTTCCATTCGCTTTCGTTGCTGTGCGCCAGCACCATGCCGTCAAACGGAATCGCGCCAAAGCCTTCCGTGCCCTTGTAGTTGCCTTCCTGGGTCGCGGTGAGCAGCGGGTGCAGCACCTTGATCGGCGCCTTGAACATCTCCACGAACTCCAGCAGGCCCTGGTTGGCCAGGCACAGGCCGCCCGAGTAGCTGTAGGCGTCGGTGTCGTCCTGGGCGAAGTTCTCGAGCTTGCGGATGTCGACCTTGCCCACGAGGCTGGAGATGTCCTGGTTGTTCTCGTCGCCGGGCTCGGTCTTGGCAATCGCCACCTGCTTGAGGATGCTGGGGTAGCGCTTGACGACGCGAAACTGGCGGATGTCGCCGCCGAGCTCCTCCAGGCGCTTGACGGCCCAGGGCGAGAGCACATGCTGCAGCGCGCGCCGCGGAATGCCGAACTGCTGCTCGAGCACCGGCCCGTCCTCCATGGGATCGAACAGGCCCAGCGGCGACTCATTGACCGGCGAGCCCTTGAGCGCGTAAAACGGCACTTTCTGCATCAGGTACTTGAGGCGCTCGGCAATGGAGCTCTTGCCGCCGCCCACCGGGCCAAGCAGGTAGAGAATCTGCTTGCGCTCCTCGAGTCCCTGGCCCGCATGGCGAAAGAAGCTGACCACCTGCTCTATCGAGTCTTCCATGCCGTAGAACTCGGCAAAGGCCGGATAGCGGCGGATCAGCTTGTTGGCAAACAGGCGCGACAGCCGCGGGTCGCTGCGCGTGTCGACCATGACCGGTTCGCCCATGGCCAGCAGCATGCGCTGGGCGGCACTTTCATACGCTGTCGGATCGCGCAGGCAAAGCGCCAGGTATTCGTCGACCGACATCTCCTCTTCGCGCAGACGTACATACCGCGCAGCCGAATTGCTGATGACATCCATACGACCTCCCGTGGCAACACCCAAAGGCGAAAAGTGCCGCTAAGTTGCAAGGCATTCGCTTGCCGTATGTCGCTGTTGTAGCACCAGCAAGGCGCTTTGGATAGACCATTTGGCGCAAACGCTGCAAGCTGTGGCCTTGGTCGACAGAGGTTCCCGATGTTGACCCACAAGCTGCGCCGGTGCGGCGGCCGGCGCAGCGCGGATTCAGCGGTAAAAGAACTTCGCCGGGCCGGTGACCAGCCAGGGAAACAACACCATCACAAACATGATCGCGAACTGCGCCAGCATGAACGGAATGACGCCGCGCGTGACATCGTCCATCGACATCTTGCCCACGCCCGCGACCACGTTGAGCACCGTTCCCACGGGTGGCGTCACCAGCCCGATGGAGTTGTTGATGATGAACATCACGCCGAAGTAGACCGGGTCAATGCCGGCGGCGTTCACCACGGGCATCAGCACCGGGGTCAGTATCAGAATGGTCGGCGTCATATCCATCGCCGTGCCCACCAGCATCACCAGCACCATCATCGCGACCATCAGCAAGATCTTGCTGTCCATGAACGGCTGCAGCAGCGCCACGACCTTGGACGGCAGATCGGCCACGGTGATCAGCCAGGCGCTGACCATGGCCGCCGCGATCAGGAACATCACGATGGCGCTGGTCTTGGCCGCGGCGACAAAGATGCCGTACAGATTCGCCCAGGTGATCTCGCGGTAGATGACGGCCGACACGAACAGCGCGTAGACCGCGGCCACGACAGCGGCTTCGGTGGGCGTGAACACCCCCATGCGCAGGCCCACGAGAATGATCACCGGCAGCAGCAGCGCCCAGAACGCCTTGCGCGCGGCCAGCAGGATCTCGGCGCGCGACTTGCGCGGCGGCGGCACGATCTTTTCCTTGCGCACCAGATACGCCCAGGTGACCCACAGCGCGCCGCCAATCAGCAGCCCGGGAACGATGGCCGCCAGAAACAGCTTGGAGATCGACACGTTGGCGGCCACGCCGAAGATCACCAGGCCGATGCTCGGCGGAATCACCGGTCCGATCACGCCGGTCGCGGCAATCAGGCCGCCGGCGCGCGCCTTGTCATGCCCGGCCTTGGTCATCATGGGCAGCAGCAGCGCGGTCAGCGCCGCGGCATCGGCCACCGCCGAGCCCGACAGCGCCGACAGCAGGCAGCCGGCCATGATGGTCACATAGCCCAGCCCGCCCTTGACATGACCGACAACCGCCAGCGCGAAGTCCACGATGCGCCGCGACAGCCCGCCGACGTTCATGATCTCGCCGGCCAGCATGAAGAACGGCACGGCCAGTAAAGGGAAGCTGTCGGCGCCGCCAATCAGGTTCTGCGCGAGGATCTGCGGATCGAACAGGTCGAGATGCCACATCAGCGCCACGCCGCTGGCCAGCAGCGAGAACGCAATGGGAATGCCCATGGCCATGGCCAGCAGCAGCGCGCCCACAAATACGAAGATCGTCATTTCTCGCCTTTCCCGGCCGCGGGCGCATCGCCCTCCTGGGCCGCCAAAATCTGCTGCAACTGCACTGCCTCTTCCGATTCCTGCACCATCACCAACTCCGCCTCGCTCATCTTCCCGGTGACCAGGCGCAGCAGGTCCAGCAGCATCAAAAAGCCCGCGCAGACGGCAAACACCACGCACGAGAGGTAGACGATGGCCATGGAGGCGCCTGTCGTGGGCGCGGTGACGTCCCAGTTGATGCGCGCCTGGGCAATGCTGCCTTGCAGCAGCAGCCACAGGATGTAGAGCATCAGCACATGGCCCAGGCCCAGGCAGATCTTCTTGGCCCAGGCCGGCAGCCGCTGCACCACCATGTCGACACCCAGGTGGCCGTGCTCGTGCAAGGCCACGATGGCGCCGAGAAACGTCATCCAGATGAAGAGCCAGCGCGACACTTCCTCGGAGACGGTGATGCCGGAATTGAACAGATAGCGCAGCACCACGTTGCCGAACACCAGCACCACCATCATGGCAAGCATGGCGGCTATCACCCCCTCGAGACCGCGGCAGGCGCGGGCTATCCAACGATTCATGTCATTTCCCTTGCGTGATGGGGCCGCGGCGGCGCAGCCCCGTCGCAGATGTGCGGGGCTGCGCCGCCGCGGCGTCAGGCCTTTGCTTCGCGCAGGCTGTCGACCAGCGCGCGCAGGCCGGCGAAGTAGGAATGCGGACCGAACCCCTGCACCGTGGCCTTGACCGCGGGCGAGATGATCGAATGCACACGCCAGGCCTCGCGCGCGGCAATGTTCGACATGTGCACTTCAATCACCGGAAACGGCATGGCCTTGATCGCATCGTGCAGCGGCACGCCGTGCTGGGTGAGCCCGGCCGGGTTCACCAGCGCGCCCTGGGCGCTGTCGATGTTGGCATGCAGGAAGTCGATCAGCGCGCCTTCGTGGTTGGACTGCATGATGTCGAGCGTCACGCCCAGCTCCTGGGCCAGGGTTTCCAGACGTTCGTTGATCTGCACCAGCGTGGTGGTGCCGTAGATATGCGGTTCGCGCCGACCGAACAGGTTCAGGTTGGGACCGTTGAGGACAAGAATTTTCATGCTGCGCTGCCTGGTATCACTTGCGGATGCGGGCCAGCTCGTCGTTGTAGAGCTTGACGATGGCGGGGTCGTAGGTGGCGGCAAAGCGGTCGATCACCGGCTTGGCGATCTTCTGCATGCGCGCCTGCTCGGCCGGCGACACCTCGTTGTATTGCAGCCCCTTGGCCTGCAGCTCGCCCACGGCCTTTTGCGCGGCCGCGCGGCTGACCTGGCGCTGGTAGCCGCGCGACTCGTTGGCGGCCTCGTTCATCATCTTCTGCTCGGCCGGTGTCAGCTGGTCCCAGAACTTCTTGCTGACCAGCACGATGTTGGCCGCGTAGACATGGTTGGTGGCGCTGACGAACTTCTGCACTTCGTAGAACTTGTTCGACAGGATCACGGCAAACGGGTTTTCCTGGCCGTCCACGGCCTTGGCTTCCAGCGCGCCATACAGTTCGGCAAACGGCATGGGCACGGGGTTAGCCTTGAACGCCTTGAAGGTGTCGAGAAACACCGGATTGGGGATCACGCGCAGCTTCAGGCCGTCGAAGTCCTCGGGCTTGGTGATCGCACGCTTGCTGTTGGTGACGTTGCGAAAGCCCAGGTCCCAGTAGCCCAGTGCGACCAGGCCTTTTTCGGGCAGCTTGGCAATCAGCGCCTGGCCCAGCGGGCCGTCAAGCAGCGCGTCGGCCTGGGCATAGTTGGCGACCGAGAACGGGAAGTCGACCAGGCCGAATTCCTTGATGATGCCGGCCAGCGACGTGGTGGCTGGCGCCGACATCTGCTGCACGCCGCCTTGCAGCGCCGACTGCTGCTGCATCTCGTTGCCCAGCTGCGAAGCCGGGAACTCCATGACCTTCATCTTGCCGCCGCTCTTGGCGGCGAGGATTTCGCCAAAGCGCTTGACGCCGAAGCTCACTGGATGATCGGCATTGTTCAAGTGACCGAAGCGGATCACGCGCTCTTGCTGCGCGCTCGCAGGCAAGGCAAAAAGCAGGGACAGGCCAGCGGCCAGGGCGATGCGGGCAGGAATGCGCATGGAACACCTCCAGGGAAGAATCAACGGACTGGGCAGGATGGGCCCAGCGATTGATACCGATGGTAATTAGAAAGTGGAAAGACATTCCACAGTAGAAACCCTTTATCATTTATCAAACATTTCTCGTACAAATCAGCAGATGGCACCCGTCTGCCCCTCGCTTGAAAGTCGCATCGCATGAGCAATATCCTGGAACGCAGTTTCAAAGTACTGGAACACCTTGCCGTTCACCCTGAAGGCAAGGCCATCTCCAGCCTGTCCACCGAACTCGACATGCCGTTGAGCGCAACGCACCGGCTGCTCGCCGAGCTGAGCCGCTGCGGCTATGTGCGCCAGGAGCACAGCCAGGGAAACTACATGCTGACCATCAAGCTGGTCTCGCTGGGCCTGGGATTTCTCAGCGCCAGCGGCATCGTCGACATCGCCCAGCCGCTGCTTGACCGCCTGGCCGCGGAATCGGGCGAACTGGTGCGCCTGGGCGTGGTCGATGGCGACGAGCTGACGTTTGTCGCCAAAGCCCAGGGCGCGCTGCGCGGCCTGCGCTATGACCCGGACATGGGGCTGTCGGTCAATCTGTCGTGCAGCGCCGCCGGCCATGCCTGGCTTGCGACCATGAGCGACGAACAGGCGCTGGCCCTGGTCTCGCGCCAGGGCTTCGGCCAGCCCCAGGACTTCGGCCCGAATGCGCCGACCACGGTCAAGGCGCTGCTGACCCACCTGGAAGCCACGCGGCTGCATGGCTTCAGCCGCATCGTCGAAGTGTTTGCACCCGGCATGAGCGCCATGTCCGCGCCGATTCGCCGCGGCAACGGCCCGGTCATAGGCGTGGTGACGATTGCCGGCCCGCTGATGCGCCTGACCGAGGAGCGCATGGAAGCACTGGGCCCGGCGCTGCTGCAGACCACGCAGGAGCTGGCAATGACCAGCAGCGGGTCGGCTTTGTTGAAGAACCGGGGGTGAGGTCAACGCAGAGCCCTGGCCTGCCTGGGAGGAATCGGGCGCCGGTTTTGCTGACGGCAGGTTTCGATCTGGCGTCACCACCTAGCGTTTGCGCAGTGGCCGTTCATGGTTCGACACGCTCACCACGAACGTTTTCAACCGTTCGCCCTGAGCCCGTCGAAGGGTGAACGGCCTGCGCTCAAACAGCAATAACAATCACCCCCGCGCGCCCTGCCCCAGCTGCGCGCAGGCCATGGCGCCCAGCGTGCTGCAGGCCTGCTCCATCGCCGCCGTGACCGGATGCGTGCAGGCCAGGCGCAGGCAATGTTCGTAGCGCCCCGAGTTCGAGAACATGCTGCCCGGCGCAATGCGTATGCCCTGGGTCAGCGCTTGGGCAAACAGGGTGGAGCTTGAGAATCCTTCGGGCAGTTCCAGCCACAGGCACAGTCCGCCGGGCGGCAGGCTCAGCCGCGTGCCCAGCGGAAAGTGGCGCGCCACCAGCCGCGCCATGGCTTCACGCTGGTTGCGCAGCTGCTGCTTGAGCTTGACCAGGCTGCGCTGGTGCGTGGGCGAGCCCAGCACCTGGGCGACCACCAACTGGCCCAGCGTCTGCGTGTTGCGGCTTTGCGCGAATTTGAGCATCTGCACGCGGCCGTGCCAGCGACCGCCGTTCATCCAGCCCTGGCGCAGGCCGGGTGCCAGGCTCTTGTTGAAGGCCTGGCAATAGATGACATGGCCGCCCGTGTGGTCCCAGGCCTTGAGGGGCTTGACCACCTGCTCGCTTTCAACAAACAGGCCGTAGGAATCGTCCTCGATCAGCGCCGCGCCGTGGGCCGCGCACAGCGCCACCATGCGCGCCTTGTGCGCATCGGGCATGCGCGCGCCCAGCGGCATCTGCAGCTCGGGAACGACCACCACCGCCTTGAGCCGGGGCTGGGTCTGGAACGCCAGTTCCAGGGCTTCGATCGACATGCCCGTGCGCGGGCTGCAGGGGATTTCCAGCGCCTGCAGCTGCAGCGACTCCACCACCTGCAGCAGGCCGTAATAGGTCGGCGACTCCACGGCCACCATGTCGCCGGGTCCGCAGACCGCAGCCAGGGCCAGGCTCACGGCTTCCGAATTGCCCGTGGTGGCCAGCACATCGGCCGGCGCCACCCTTATGCCCGAGGCCAGCGCGCGCCGCGCCATCGCCTGCTGGAAGTCGGGATGATTGCCCTGGTTGGCGAGCAGCGAGCGGCCCTGGACCAGCAGCGTCGGGTCGTCGCGCAGCAGCTTGGCGACAATGCGGTTCAGATAGTGGTGATCGAACAGCCCCGGCGGCGGCGTGCAGCCGCCGATATCGGTATGCACCTGCGCCTGGCGCCCCTGCTCGAGCAGCAGCGAGATGTGGGCGTTGATGCCGATGAAGTGCGCCTGGTCCACGCCCTCGACAGGCTGGCTCAGATCGGGCTCGCTGCTGGGCGCAAGCGCCCCTCCCTGGGCGCTGCGCACGAAATAGCCCACGCGCTGGCGCGCCTCGAGATGGCCGGCGGCCTCGAGGTGGCGCAGCATCTGCAGCGCCGTCGACAGGCTCACGCCGTGCCGGCGCATCACTTCGCGCACCGAAGGCATGCGTTCGCCGACCTGCAGCGCGCCCATGGCCATGGCGTGGGCGTAATCGGCGGCAATGCGCTGGTACAGCGGCAGCGAAGCGTCCGGGGTGGTCAGGGTCAGGGGCAGCAGCATGGGGCGTGACATCAAAGGGCTCAGGCCTTGCATCATGCCTGTTCTGGCTGTTCTGCAACAGATACAGATTGGCCATTGACCGACCAGAACAGCAGTGCACAAGCAGCGCTGCTACGGTGCACAAGGCTTTGTGCTGTGCCTGTTATGCCTGCCCTGCAGGCCCTACGCTTACAGCACCGAAACAGTCCTTGTGCGAGTCCCTGTATGCAACCCTCCACCCCCGCTCCTGCCCTTGCATTCCTGGCCCGCGGCCAGACCCTGACCCGCGCCCTTGCCGCCGGCGACGAACTGTTCTGTGCCAGCGGCACGCTGGAGCTGAACACCTCGGTGCTGGCCGGCATCGAAGCCATGGCCGGGCTGCAGCTGCGCCTGCACGCAGGCCAGAGCTGGCGCGCACCCGCGGCGCTGTGGCTGCAGGTCACGGCGCTCGACGGCCAGGCGCAGCTGCGCTGCCTTGCCGCGCCCACGCCCGCACCGCTGGCGCCGCCTGTGCCCCGCCCTTGGCGGGCGCGCATTGCCGCCTTGCTGGGCATGGGGCGCACGCTGCGCACCTGAGCGAGGCCAGACTAGGCGCGTTCCACGCCCGCCGCTGCAGGCAATCTGAGCTGCACTTCAAATCCAGGCGCGAGGTTGGCAAAGTGCAGGCTGCCGCTGTGCAATTGCACGATGGCCTGGACGCTGGACAGCCCCAGGCCGTGGCCGGGCTGGCGCTCATGGGCGCGATAGAAACGGTCGGTGATGTGCGGCAGCAGATCGGCAGGCACACCCGGGCCATTGTCCTGCAGGCGCAGATCGATCATGTCGCCCTGCTGCTCGGCCGTGATGCGCAGATGGCCGCCCGCTTGCTGGCATGCGTACTTGAGCGCATTCTCGACCAGATTGGCCAGCGCATTGGCCAGCAGATCGGCATCGCCGCGCGCGCAGGGGTGGCCGTGGACCAGGACTTCGAGATGCGAGCCGGTTTCCTCGGCGACCGGCGCGTAGAGGTCGGCAATATCGGCCAGCAGGCCCTGCATGTCGACCAGGCCGAACTCCTGGCGGCGCATGCCCGATTCCAGCTCGGCAATCTGCAGCAGCTTGTCAAACACCGTGCCCAGGTCCTGCACTTCCTGCTCCAGATGTTCGAGCAGGCGCTGCTGCTCATTGCCGCCCAGATGGCGCGCGCTGCGCAGCTGCAGCAGCACCCGGGTCAGCGGCGTGCGCAGGTTGTGCGCAATGGTGTTGGAGACATGGCGCACGCCGTCCATCAGCAGCTCGATCTGGTCGAGCATCTTGTTGATGTCGCGCCCCAGCCGAGTGAATTCGTCTTCGTCGTCGGACAGCGGAATGCGCTGGCCCAGATCGCCGTTCGCGACCTGCAGCATGGTGTGGCGTATGCTGGCCGCGCGGTCGTCCACCAGGCGCCCGAAGCCTATGCTGCCCGAGATCGCGAGGATGACCACAATCACGGCCGCCGTCAGGCTGGCGCGCATGAAGCGCTGCTCTATGTCCTGCAGCGCATCCATGTCGCTGCCCACGATCAGCAGATTGCCGCTGGGCAGCTGGGCCACGGCCACGCGCCCGGTCATGGTGCGGCCGTAGCGCTCCAGTGGCAATTCGCGCAGGCCAAAGGTATTGAAGCTGCGCTGCGGCAGGATGCGCGCATTGCCGATGAGAAAGTTGCCATCGCTGTCGGTGAGGATGGCGATTTCCGTCTGGCTGTCGACGCCGTCGCTGAGCAGGCGGTTGATTTCCTGGTTCAGCGAGGCTTCGCCGTGATTGAGCGCATGCTGCTGCAGACGCTGCAGGTCCATGTTGGCTTCACGGTCCATGCGGTGGCTGAACACGCTGACCATCTGCACATAGAAAATCGTCAGCACCACCACCATGGTCAGCAGCAGCAGGCCGCCGTAGCTCAAGGCCAGGCGAAACGCAATCGAGCTCCAGGGACGCCTGGCCGCGTGCAGCAGGCTCACAGCCCCGGAGCCTGGGTGGAAAGGCAGTAGCCCACGCCGCGCACGGTGTGGATCAGCGGCTGCTCCACGCCCTTGTCGACCTTGTTGCGCAGCCGGCTGATGTGCACGTCAATGACATTGGTCTGCGGATCGAAGCGGTAATCCCAGACCGATTCCAGCAGCATGGTGCGCGTCACGGTCTGGTCCACATGGCGCGCCAAAAACGCCAGCAGGCGGAACTCGCGCGGCTGCAGCATCAGCGTGCGCCCGCCGCGCTCGGCATGGCGGCTGAGCAGATCAAGCCGAAGATCGCCGACTTCAAGCACCGGCGCGGGCGCGGCCGACTGCACGCGGCGCAGCAGCGCCTCGAGCCGCGCCTGCAGTTCGGAGAACGCAAACGGCTTGGTCAGGTAATCGTCGCAGCCGGCCTTGAGGCAGCGCACGCGCTCGTCGGTGGCCGACAGCGCGCTGAGCACCAGCACCGGCGTGGTATTTCCCATGCCGCGCAGCGCCTGCAGGATCTTGATGCCGTCAAAGCCGTCGGGCAGCATGCGGTCCAGAACAATGGCATCCCAGTGGCCGGTCACGGCCTGGGTCAGTCCCTGCACCCCGTCGGGACAGACGCAGACTTCGGCCTGGAGTTCGCGCATGCCTTCGGCCAGGAAGCGGGCATTCTGGGAGTCGTCTTCGATGATGAGAAAGCGCGGCATGGATGCTGAAGGGCCAAAACCCCGAACTATAAACAGCCGGGCGCGGTGCAGCCCTTGCCCACGACCCCATAGCCCAGAGGCAACTGGCCACGCGCGGCATCAAGCGCCCATTCGGCTTGCCAGACCTGCAGCGTCAGATCGAGGTATTCCTGCTGGTGGCTGGAGACCGAGTCCATGGCATCGAGCCATTCCAGGATGGAGCTCTGGCCCAGGCGGTAGGCGTCCTGCGCCATCTGGCGCAGCGGCGCCAGCTGGCTCAGTCCGCGCGACTCGAAGCTCGTGAGCGACTTGCGCAGCAGATTGCGCTGGCGCAGCGCCTGCTGCAGCTGCTGACGGGCTTGATGCTGCGCCGCGTCTTCCTCGAGCAGCGCCTGGGCATGCTCGAGCCGGGCGCGCTCTATCGCGCCCTGCTTGCGGTCGAACAGCGGAAGTTCGATGGAGATGCCCACCTGGTTGTAGCCATACGACTCCTGGCGTCCACGCACCCGCGTCACGCCGACAGTAGGACTGGGCAGGGCCTCGCGCGCCTGCTGGCGCGTGAACTGCTCGGCCTGCACCACCTTGGCATGCGCGGCCTGCAGCGGCGCGAGCCGCGGCTGGGCCTGCAGCCACATGGCGTCAAACGTCGGCTCCTGCTCCACCAGCCTGGCAGGCAGCAAGCTGCCCACGGCCTCGGGGGTCCAGTTCGGCAGGGCCAGCAGTTCGGCCAGCGCGGCGCGCGCGGCCAGCGTCTGCGCCTGCTGCTGTTCGAACTGCACCTGCATCTGGGCGCGCTGCAGTTCGACCCGCGCGCCGTCGTAGCGGCTGCGCGCGCCCAGCTCGATTTGCCCTTGCACCACCTTGGCGGCCTGCTCCAGCTGCGCCATGGCCTGCTGCTTGGCGGCCAGCTTTTGCTGGTCCAGCAGCAGCTGCGCGAAGCGCTGGGCCGCCTGACCCAGGATGTCCTGGACCTGGGCCGCCCGTTCGGCCTCGCCGGTCACGGCCGCAAGCCTGGCCGCCTCGGTGCGCATGCCGATCTGGCCGAAGATCGGCAGGGACTGCTCCACGCCCCACTCCTTTTCCTCAGGCTTGCGTCCGTAGTGCACGCTGGGGTTGGCCCAGGTGCCCGCGGTCTGCACGTCGGCCTGCTCCATGCGCTGGCGCAGCGGCATGGCGCGCAGCGCCGGGTGCAGGCTGCGCACCAGCGCCAGATACTCGACCAGGCCCAGCGATGCCGGCAGCGCGTCAGCGCTGGCCGAAACCGGCGCGCCAGCCGATGCAGGGGTGGGGGCCGGCAGCGCGGCCAGGCAGGCGCCGGCGCCCATGAGGGCCACGGCGGCGGCAATAGTTTTAAGAGCGTTCATCCAACTCATCCGGTTTCTTCAAGGTCTTGGGGCCGAGCCAGGCATAGAGCACGGGCAGCAGTACGAGCGCGACCAGGGGCAGCACCAGCATGCCGCCGACGATCACCGAGGCAAAGGGACGCTGGGTTTCACTGCCCACGCCCGTGGACAAGGCCATGGGCAGCAGGCCCAGCAGCGCCAGCGTGGCGACCAGCAGCACGGAGCGCATGCGCTCGGCCGTGCCCTGCACCAGTGCCTGTTGCAGCGGCATGCCTTCGCGGCGCAGCGTTTCCACGGCCGACACCACCAGCAGGCCGACCAACGCCACCTGGCCCAGCAAGGCAATGAAGCCAATGGCGGCGCTGATCGACAGCTCGATGCCCGTGAGGTGCAGCGCGGCAATGCCCCCGACCATTGCAAACGGAGCGCACAGCAGGATCACCGCCGAGCTGCGCGCCTGGCCCAGCGCGCCAAACAGCAGGCCGAAGACAATCAGCAGCGACAGCGGCACGACCACCTGCAGGCGCTGCGAGGCACGCTGCTGGTTTTCCCACTCGCCACCCCAGACCGCCTGGTAGCCCGCGGGCACCTGGACATTGGCCTTGAACGCGGCCAGCGTGTCCTTGACCACCGAGCCGATGTCGCGGCCTTCGACGTTGAACTTCAGCGCCATGTAGCGGCTGTTGTTCTCGCGGAAGATGGATGCATTGCCGATCTTCACGCTGATCTTGCCGACCGAATGCAGCGGCACCGATCCGCCCTGGGGCGTGGGAATGGCGATGTCGCGCATCGTGGCTTCGTCCATGCGGTTGACATACGGCAGGCGCACGCGCACCGGCACCGGGTGCTCGCCTTCCCACAGCGTGGTTGCGAGTTCACCGGCCAGCGCCATTTCCAGGGTCTTCTGCGCGGTTTCCATGGCAATGCCCTGGCGCGCCAGTGCGGTGCGGTCGAACTCGACATGCAGTTGCGGCGCGGGCGCGTCGCGGTACAGATCCAGGTCCACCACGCCTTCGATGGGCCGCACCTGGTCCATGGTCTGCAGCAAAATGGCGCGCAGCTGATCGATCTCGGGGCCGAAGACCTTGAGCACCACCTGGCCGCGCGCGCCCGAAGTCGATTCCTCGACGCTGTCGCGGATAGGCTGCGAGAAGTTGAAGGCCACGCCCGGAATCACGTTCAGCTGGTCGCGCATCTGCTCGATCAGCGCGGGCTTGGTCAGGTCCTTGCGCCAGTCCTTGAGCGGCTTGAGGCGGATCAGCGCCTTGGCCATGTTGAGCGTCTCGTTGTCGGTGCCCGACTCCGGCCGGCCCTGCTCGGTGCTGACCGAAGTCACCTCGGGGAACTGGCGCAGGATATGGCGCACTTCGGCCAGCACTTCCTGGCCCTTCTCAAGCGAGATCGACGGCGGCATCTGCACCAGCACATAGGCATCGCCCTCATCGAGCTGCGGCAGGAACTCGGTTCCCAGCCGGGTCGCCGACAGGCCCGCGACCACCAGGATCACGATCGCCCCGCAAACCACCACGCGCTGGCGCGCAATGCGCTCCAACGTGCGGCCTATCCAGTGCTGGTAGCCGTGGTCCATGCGCTCGAACACTTCGGGCTCGGGCTTCATCACATGCTTGGGCTTGAGCAGCAGCGCGCACAGCGCGGGCACCAGGCCCAGGGCAAACACCAGCGCGCCGAGCAACGCGAAGCTGTAGGTCATGGCCAGCGGACGGAAGATCCGGCCTTCGATGCTCTGCAGCGAGAACACGGGAATCAGCGCCGCGATCACGATGGCCATCGCAAACAGCGTGGGCTTGGCGACGGCAATCGTCGACTCGATGATCACCGCGCGCATCTCGCGCTGGTTTTGCGGCCGGCGCAGGCGGGCGTTGCGGATGATGTTCTCCGCCAGCACCACCGCCCCGTCGACCATGATGCCGAAGTCGATCGCGCCCATGGAAATCAGGTTGGCGGGCATTCCCAGCCAATGCAGGCCGATGAAGGCCACGAGCAGCGACAGGGGAATCACCGTGGCGACGATCAGCGAGCCGCGCAGGCTGCGCAGCACCAGCCACAGCACGCCGACAATCAGGCTGGCGCCAAACAGCAGGTTGTGCTGCACCGTGGCCAGCGTATGCCCCACGAGATCGGAACGGTCGTAGGTGGTTTCCATCTGCATGCCTTCGGGCAGCAGGCCGCCGTTGAGCAGCTTGACCTTCTCGTGCAGGCCGTCAAGCACGATGGAGGGGTTCTCGCCGCGCTTGAGCAGCACCACGCCTTGCACCACGTCGTTCTCGTCGTCCATGCCGACCGAGCCCTGGCGCGGCGTATGTGCCTGGATCACGCTGGCGACATCGCCAATGGTGATGGGCGCGCCGCCGCGCAGCTGCACCACCACTTCCTTGATTTCCTGCGGCGAGCGCAGCAGGCCGATGCCGCGGATGATGAACGACTGTTCACCGCGGCGCAGCAGTCCGCCGCCGACGTTGCGGTTGGATTTCTCCAGCGCCTCGGTCACGTCGGCCAGCGACAGTCCCAGGCGATAGAGCTTGTCCGGGTCCACTTCGACGTGGTACTCCTTGACGAAGCCGCCGATGCTCACCACGTCGGCCACGCCCTGGACCTGCTTGAGCGTGCGCACGATGTTCCATTCCTGCTCGGTGCGCAGCTGATCCAGCGTGTGGCGGTCGCTCTTGAGGCGGTAGTAATAGATCTTGCCCAGAGGCGTGTAGTCGGGCGCCATCTCGGGCGTCACGCCCGCGGGCAGATCGGCCTGGGGCAGGCGCTGCGCGACTTCGGCGCGCGCGGTGAAGCTGTTCGCGTGGTCGTCAAAGACCATGTTGACCATGGACAGGCCGAAATAGCTTTCCGAACGCAGCGACACCAGACCCGGCGTGCCGTTGAGCTGGCGCTCGAGCGGCTGCGTGATCTGGCGTTCGACTTCCTCGGGCGCCAGACCTGGCGCCTGGGCAATGATTCCCACCTGGACGTTGGTCACGTCGGGGTAGGCTTCAATGGCCGTGTGCAGGTACGAATAGACGCCGTAGATGGCAATAAAAATGGTGGCGCACAGCACCACCAGCCGCCGATGGACGGCGAAATCAATCAATGCGCGCAACATGCTCTGGTCCGTTCCTTAGAACATCTGGCTGGCAGCGCCATCGAGCAGCAGCGCGCCGCGCACCACGATGCGCTCGCCGCTCTTGAGGCCCGAAATCACCGGCACCCAGCCGCGTACCGGCTGGCCCAGCTTCACGTCGCGCGCCTCGAAGGCGTTCTCGGCGGTCTGCACGAACACCACGTTGCGGCTCTCGCCCTGGATCAGCACCGCGCCAATGGGCACGCGCATTTCGGGCGAATGCTCCATGGCAATGCCCACGCGCGCCTGCATGCCGGCGCGCAGGCCTTGCGGCAGGTCCTTGTCGGTCAGCGCCAGTTGCACCGGTGCGCGGCGCGACTCGGCATTCACCACTGCGCCGATCTGCTGCACGCGCGCCGCGACGGGCGCCGACTGCGTGGACAGCTCGACCTGGGCCAGCACACCGGCCTTGAGCCGGGGCAGATCGGCTTCAAACACTTCGGCCACCACGCCCAGCGATTGCGGGTTGCCAATGGCAAACAGCACGGCACCGGCTTCGGCCAGCTGGCCCATGCTGGCCTGGTGCTGGGCGACGACGCCGGCATGCGGCGCGCGCAGCACGATGCGGTCGCCGCCGTCCGGGCCCAGCAGGGCCGCCGTGCCGCGCGCCCGCGCCAGCTCCTGCGCCGTTTCCTTGCTGCGCGCCTGGGCCACGCGCAGTTCCGTCTGCGTGCCCACGCCACGCGCGACCATGTCCTGCTGGCGCTGCAGCTCGGCGCGGCTGGTGTCGGCAGCCAACTGGGCCGCGCTGACTTCATGGCGCATGCGCAGCGCATCGGCGCTCACCAGGGTGGCGAGCGCAGCGCCGGCCTTGACGGCCTGGCCCGGCTGCACATGGATGGCGGTGATGCGCGCCTGGGCGGGCGAGGCCACGCTGTCGAGCTGGCCCGAGGGATATTCGAGGCGCGCAGGCGACCACAGCCATTGACTGGATTGGGGCGCCTGCACGGGCGCGATTTCCAGCAGGCGCATGGCCGCGGGCGCCACCTTGACTGCGGCCACCTTGACGGCTGCAATCTGTTGGCTGAATGCCGGTGCGGCAAACAGCGCGCCGGCAAACAAGGCGGCAAGGCTTTGGCGCATCAGCCAGGCGGGCGGCATCGCGGGGAAGGACGAGGGAACCATATATCGGCTTTCTCAAAGCGGTGCAGGCCATGCCGCACCAGGGTGATCTGAGGCGATGATAGGAAGGGCCCCACGCGCGCGGGATGAACTCCACATGACGGTTTGGTAAGAATTGGCCTACAGAGATGGCACCTGCCGCGCCTGGCCCCGACCGTTGGCCGCAGCCAACGCCCGCACGGCTTTTGTCACTGATTTCAGCACCTCCATTAGAATGAGAATCTTTCTCATTCATTAGCTGCCATGTCCGACGCCGCCGCGGCCTTACGACAAGATGTTCAAACCCTGTACAGCGACCACCACGGCTGGTTGCGGGCATGGCTGCGCCGTCGTCTGGGCTGCGGCGATCGCGCCGCCGATCTGGCGCAGGACACTTTCGTGCGCGTGCTGAGCACGCGCCAGGCCGCCGACACCGCCGCCTGGCGCGAGCCGCGCGCCTATCTCACCACCATTGCGCGCAATCTGGTGGCCGATCACTGGCGGCGCCAGGAACTCGAGCGCGCCTACCTCGAGGCGCTGGCCGCCCAGCCCGAGCCGCTCGCGCCTTCGCCCGAAACGCAGATGCTGGTGGTGGAAACGCTGCTGCGCATTGATGCCTGCCTGGCCGCGCTGCCCGCGCTGACGCGGCGCATCTTCCTGAGCTCGCAGCTCGACGGCCTGGTCTATGCCGACATCGCCCAGCAACTGGGCGTGTCGCTGCCCACGGTCAAGCGCCATATGAGCCAGGCCTTTCTCGCCTGCCTGAGCGCGGCATGAGCAGCGCCCCTACGGCAAGCGCCGACGCGGCACGCGCTGATGCGGCACGCGCTGATGCAGCACGCGCTGATGCTCCCATAGACCCTGCCATCCTGCGCGAGGCCGCCGACTGGCTGACCCAGCTGCATGACGGCGCGGCCGGCCCCAGTGAATGGGAAGCCCTTGAATGCTGGCGCGCGTCCAGTCCCGCGCATGGCCGGGCCTGGCAGCGCGCCGAGGCCCTGATGGGCGATCTGCGCGAGCTGCCCGGCGGGGCGCTGCGCGCCACGCTGGAAAGGCCTGGGGCGAGGCGCCGCCATCTGCTGCGCCTGCTGTGGCTGCCGCTGTTGCCGACTGCCGGCTGGCTCGGCTGGCAGCAGCTGCGCGTCGACGGCGAGCGCTGGCGCAGCGCGACTGGCGAACAGCTGCCCCTCACGCTGGCCGACGGCACGCGGCTGCTGCTCAATACATCGACGGAGATTGCCGTGGACTTCAATGCCCAGGCGCGCACCATCCACCTGCTGGGCGGCGAGATTCTCGTGACCAGCGCGCCCGACGCCGCCCCCCTGCCCCGGCCGCTGCGCGTGCTGACGGCGCATGGCAGCGTGCGCCCCATAGGCACACGCTTTTCGGTGCGCCGCGCGCGCGGCGATGACTACAGCCGCGTGGTGGTATTCGAAGGCGCAGTCGAAGTCCTGGCCCAGGGGCCGGCGACCCGCGTCAATGCGGGTCAGCGCCTGGATTTCGGCGCCGCCGGCATGGGCCAGACCCCGTCGCATGCCGACGTTGCCGACGAAGCCTGGACCCAGGGCATGGTCGTGGCGCGCAGCATGCGCCTGGACGATCTGGTGGCCGAGCTGGACCGCTACCACCCGGGATTTCTGCGCTGCCACCCCGATGTCGCCCACCTGCGCATTTCGGGCACGTTTCCGGCGCTGGCGCGCGCGCGCAGCCTGCAGTTGCTGGCCGAAACCCTGCCGGTGCAAGTGCGCCAGCGCAGCGCCTACTGGGTGACCGTGGAGCCGCTTGAGGCCGTGCCGTGATACCTTTTTGCGTTTCGTTCGTCGTGTTCATCAGTACATGACGAAAGGAATAAATGTCTTCCAAGCCCTTGCCTCGTTTCCAGCCTTGCGCGCTGACCATTGCCGTGCTGCTGGCCGCCAGCGCCCTGCCCGGCGCATTTGCCCAGACCAGCCCTGCGGCATCGCCGGTGCAGCGCGCCTACGCAATAGAGCCCGGGCCGCTCGATGAAGCCTTGCTGCGCCTGTCCACGGCCGCGGGCATGGGCCTTTCGTTCGAGCCTTCGCTGGTCGACGGCCTGCGCAGCCCCGGCCTGCGCGGCAGCTACGCCAACGAGGAAGCGCTGCGCCGCGTGCTCCAGGGCAGCGGCCTGGAGGCACAACAGCGCGGCGACGGGCTGTTTGTCTTGCGCAAGGCCTCTGCCGCACACCAAAGCAATGCCGCCGTGCCGGCAGGCAATGCCGCGACGATGTCGGCGGTGACAGTCTCGGCCCGCGCCGAACGCAGCGCCACCACGGAAGGCTCGGATTCGCTCGCGGTGCGCGCGGTCAGCATCAACAAGGGCACGCAGTCGCTCAAGGACATTCCCCAGTCGATCAGCGTGGTCACGCGCAAGCAACTCGACGAGCAGGCCATCACCGATCTGCGCGTGGCCATCAACAACGTCACCGGCATGGTGGGTGCGCAGGGCGTGGGCCAGGGCATGGTGCTGTCGGCGCGCGGCTTCGAGATCAATGACTGGCAGTACGACGGCGTGGCGATTCCGCGCAACGTCTATGCACTGGGCAACTGGGGCACCGAAGGCACGGTCTTCTATGACCGGGTGGAAGTGCTGCGCGGCGCCTCGGGCCTGCTGCAGGGCACGGGCAGCCCGGGCGGCGCGGTCAATCTGGTGCGCAAGCGCGGACAGTCGGAGAAAACCGTCTCCGTGAGCACGCGCGCGGGCTCCTGGGACCGCTATGGCGTACAGGTCGATGCCGGTGGACCGCTCAACGACGAAGGCACGCTGCGCGGCCGTCTGGTGGTCGACGAATCGCGCGGCCATTCCTTCATTGATCACGTCAACGACCGCACGCGCTCGCTGTATGCGGCGCTTGACTACGACATCAGCGCCGACACGACCGTGGGCGTGGGCATCAGCCATTCGGACAGCAAGTCGCGCCCCATGATCTACGGCGTGCCACTGCGCGCCGACGGCAGCGACGTGGGCCTGCCGCGCTCCACCTACACCGGCGCCTGGTGGAACCGGGGCAGCATCCAGCAGACCATGCTTTACGCCGATCTGGAGCACCGTTTCAACCCTGACTGGAAACTCAAGGTCGCGGCCGTGCGCCTGAGCGAAAAGAACACCTCCACCCACCAGCGCATGCACGGCGACGTGGCCGCTGACGGCAGCGGCATGACCTATGCCAACTGGATCACCGACTTCGACTCGGAAAAGCTCGGGCTGGACGCGTATGTGAATGGCAGGTTCGAAGCGCTGGGACTGCGCCACGAGACCACGCTGGGGGCCAACTACTCCAAGTACACCTCGGACGACCTGTTTGCACGCACCTTCACCGCCGGCGGCAATCTCTTTGCCATCGACCACAACCGCGCCATGCCGACCCTGGCGGACATGGTGGCCGCGGGTGTCAAGCCGTCGCTCGCGGGCTACGACGTGCAGCAAAAAGGCGTCTACGCCAGCCTGCGCTCGCGCCTGACCGAACAGCTGACGGCAATTGCCGGCGCGCGCGCCAGCTGGTACGACTCGATCTACAACAACAAGCAGACGGGCACCCGCTCCCGCACCACGGCCTCGCGCGAGATCACGCCCTATGCGGGCCTGGTGTATGCGCTCACGCCGCAATGGTCCGCTTATGGCAGCTACACGGGGGTGTTCGTGCCGCAGTCGGAGCGCACGGTCGCGGGCAATGTGCTTGAACCCATCATTGGCAAGAACTACGAGTTGGGCCTCAAGGGCGAACTGCTGGAGGGCCGCGTCAACTCCTCGCTGGCCGTCTTCCGCTACGACCATAGCAAGCGTGCCGTGAACGACCTGGAATCGGGCTTTGCATGCGACGGCTGGTATTGCTCCAGGAACTCCGGCAAGGTGCGCAGCCAGGGCTTCGAAGCCGAAGTCAGCGGCGAAGTGCTGCGCAATCTGCAGTTGATGGCAGGCTATACCTACAACACCACCAAGTTCCTCAGCGACCCGACGGAGCAGGGCAAGGTGTTCAGCACCATCACGCCCAAGCACATGCTGCGCGCCTGGGCATCGTATCGCCTGCCCGGCGAATGGAACCAGTTGACCATGGGCGCCGGCTTCAGCACGCAAAGCCATACGCTGGGCTATGACCGCTCGTTCAAGCTCGCCGGCTTCACCGTGGGCAATCTGCGCCTGGCCTACCAGGCCACGCGCGAACTCAACCTGGCCTTGAACGTCAACAATGTGTTTGACAAGCGCTATGTGCTGCCGGGCTACGTCGGCTACACGGGCGCGAGCTATGGCGAGCCGCGCAACGTGATGCTCACGCTGAAGTACACACCCAAGCTGTGACATCCAGGCTGTGACACCGGGCCGGCATGCCGGCCGCTTGGCGTCAGAAGCGATCGTGCGTGCACTCAGCCCGGCTGCCCATCGAGCCGCGGCCGCGACAGAATGGGCCAGTACAGCAGCGCATACAGCCCGAAGCCCAGCGCCCACAGCAGCGAGGAGAGCACCATGGCCTGCAGCGTGAGCGCGGGCAGCAGCAACGGCAGCAGCACCCGCACCAGCGCCGCGGCCGCGATCAACAGATAACAGGCGACCTCGCCCCGGCCCGCGCGCAGCGGCCGGCCGGTGTGGCCCAGCGCGGTGCGGGTGATCATGCCGATGATCAGGCCACCGGCCGCGCCCACCGTCAGTGCATGGATGCCGGCCGACACCGGCACCCAGCCCATGGCCGCAAGCGCGCGCAGCAGGAAATGCACGGGAATCCAGAGATAGGCCAGATGCAGCACCCACAGCAGCGGCTGGCGCAGCGTCTTCCAGGGCTGCCACAACCACCAGCGCACGCCATGCGCCGCGGCCGCGGGCAGCGCCAGCGCGATCGACCACGGCGCATCCAGGCCTGCGAGGTCGGCGGCAAGCAGCGCCAGCACCAGGCCCAGACTCAGCTTCTCCAGCCATGCACGGCGCGTGGCATTTGCGCCCGGCGCCGCATTGTTGGTGAACATGGGCAGCACGCGGCCGGCGATCACCACCATGATGAACAGCAGCATGTTGAGCCCCAGTTGCAGCCCGCCCCAGGCGTTCGACGCCGTCCAGCCCAGGCGCTGCGCGTGCACCCAGGCGCTGCAGACCGCGAACAGCAGCAGCAATCCGACAAAGAAATAGTTGCGCTGGTTGCGCGCCCGCCAGAACGGCACGGCCAGGCACAGCGCCGCCACCAGTGGAAAAGCGACATTCGCTGCGGCGGCTGTCACCTGCCAGCGCGTCAGCAGCAGCACCCGCGCCGCAAGCCACAGCAGCGCCACTGCGGCCAGCAGCGTGCCCGTCGGCGTCGCGTGGCCCGACCAGTTGCGCCCCGCGGTGAACAGGAAACCGACAATGACCGCCAGCGCAAATCCAAACAGCATTTCATGCGCATGCCAGAACGGCGCGTCGACATAAGAAAACGGCAGATGCCCGCTGAACTGCAGCGCCCACAGCGGCACTGACAGCGCGGCAAACAGACTGGCCAGCAGATAGAACGGACGAAAGCCCAGCGTCCAGAGCGAAAAGCCGCGCGCGGGCGGAGTCGGTTCGGATGGAATGATCAGCGGTTTCATGGGCGGCTTCTCCAGCAACGCATCGACAGGATTGTCAGGCGCGGCCGGACTTCAGACTCTGACCGGGATCAAGGCCGAGGCACAAACCGTTGCGCGATGGCTGCAGCTTCGCGCGCGCTCTGCCCAAGGCTTCAAGGATTCGATGGATAATCGGCATTGAGAATCCATCTCATTCCCATAAACTCTGCGCTTCCGTGACACCCACCGCCTCTCCCGTATGGCTCGGCCTGGACCTGGGCTGGGCCTACCATGCGCTGCTGCCCGCCATCTGGCGCAGCACGCGCTGCGTGCACCGCGCACAGGACGTGCTGCACGATGCCTTTGTGCGCTATGCGCTCAGCGGCCGGCACGCAAGCCTCGCCAGCCCGCATGCCTATCTGCGGCGCGTGGTGCATTCGGTGCTGGCCGACCATGCGAACGAGGCGCGGCGCTGGTGCGCCCTGCCCGACGACGCGCTGCAGCTGAAGAACGAAGGCGCCGACGTGACGCTGCTGACCGCGCCTTCGGCCGAATTCCTGCTCGACCTGCAACAGCGCCTGCATGCGGTGCAGACCACAATCAACGGCCTGCCGCCGCGCTGCCGCGAAGTCTTCTGGCTGTGCCGCATCGAAGGCCTGACCCAGCCCGAGATCGCGCGCCAGCTGGGCATCACGCTCAATGCGGTGGAGCGCCACCTGATCCGGGCGCTGGTCGATCTGCGCGCGCTGCGCGAGCAGATCGGCGGCTGAAAAATGGCCGCCCACCCGTCCGTGCGCGAAGACGCCGCACGCTGGTTTCTGCGCATGCGCACCGCCCCTTTGCCGCAAGGCGAACGCCTGGCGTTCGACGCCTGGCTCAATGCCCATCCCGACCATGCACGCGAATACGCAGGTTTCGATCTGCTGTGGCAGGACTTCGGCGCCACCGACCGCGCCCAGGCGCTGGCCACGGCGGCCACGGCACAACGCCGGCGCCAGCGCCGCCATGTCACGCGCGGGCTGCTGGGCCTGGCGGGCTTGGGCTGCCTGGGATGGCTGCTGAAGGCACATTGGCAGGCGGCCGATGACACCGCCCGGTTCACGCTGGCGCGCGCAACGGCGGTCGGCCAGTTCGATCCTGTAGCCCTGCCCGACGGCAGCGCACTGCGGCTGGGCGGATCGACTGCCATTGAAGTCGCCTTCGATAGCTCGCAACGCGCCGTGCGGCTGGCGCAAGGCCAGGCGCTGTTCCATGTGGCCTCCGATCCCGCGCGGCCTTTCATTGTTGATTGCGCGGGCGCGCGCATCACGGTGGTGGGCACGCAGTTCTCGGTCGATCGCCTGCCGGACAGCGTGCGCGTGAGCGTGCGCGAAGGCGTGGTACGTCTGGCTGCGCGCGACAACCCGCAGGCGCCGCTGGAGCTGCGCGCCGGCCAGGTAGGCGCGTGGTACGACACTGGCGCGCCCGGCAGCACGCCGCAGCGCCTCGCGGGCCTGCGCGCCGAAGACGCGTTTGCCGTCGAGCGCGGCCTCATCGTGTTCGAGCTCGCGACGCTGGAAGAGATTGCCGCCACGCTGTCGCGCTACCACGCCCTGCCCCTGCGCGCGCTGCCCGCCGCGGGCCAGGGCACGCCGCGCATCACGGCTGCGGTGCAGCTGCGCCAGCTCGATGATTTCCTGCGCGCGCTGCCGCATCTGGGCGCGGTGCGGGTGCAGCGCGCGGGCAGCGAAATCGTGCTGTCGGCGCGCTGAGGAAATTTATTTCGCTTTCGAACTCAGGGATTGAGGGGGCATCTGCGTCATACATGCAGGCTTGTCCGTGGGACGAGCAATGACCTCTCAGGAGCCACTTTTCATGTCGAAGTTTTCCCGCGCGGGCCGTCCCCTGCGCCAAGCCACCTTTTCCCTGTTGTGCGCATCCGCCTGGGCCGCTGCCTGGGCCGCGCCGCTGGCCATCGATCTGCCGGCCCAGCCGCTGGGCGACGCGCTCAAGTCGCTGGCGCGCAGCGCGGGCGTGACGATTGCCGCCGATGGCGCGCTGCTCGCGGGCAAGCAAGCGCCCGCGGTGCGCGGCCAGCTCGAACTCTCGGACGGTCTGCGCCAGTTGCTGCGCGGCAGCGGGCTCGAATTCGTGCAGTCGATACCAGGCACCTATCTGATTCGCGCGGTACAGCTGGACACGGTGACGGTCTCGGCGCAGGCCGTGCGCGATGCGGCCACCGAAGGCTCGGCGTCCTACGCCGCGCGCGGCGCGACGATAGGCAAGACCGTGCAAAGCCTGCGCGAGATTGCGCAGTCGGTGTCGGTGATCACGCGCCAGCAACTCGATGACCAGAACCTCAACACCGTGGAGGAGGCACTGCGCACCAGCACCGGCATCACCGCGGTCTCGCAGGGCGAGGGCACGGCGGTTTTCTACAGCCGCGGATACACGATGAACGCGCAATACGACGGCGTGCCCGCGGGCCGGCAGATCATCAACGGCTACAAGCAGCTCGACACCGCGGTCTATGACCGCATCGAAGTGCTGCGCGGGCCCTCGGGCCTGCTGCAGGGATCGGGCGAGCCCGGCGGCACCGTCAACCTGGTGCGCAAGGGACCGCTGGACCAGTTCCAGATCTCGGCCGCGGTGTCGGCCGGCTCCTGGAGCAACTTTCGCACGGAGGCCGACATCACCGGGCCGCTGGATGCCGAAGGCCGCGTGCGAGGGCGCATCGTGCTCGCGGCCGAAGACCGCAAGTACCACTATGACGCGGCGCGCAACCGCCAGCAGCTGGCCTATGGCACGCTGGACTGGGACCTGACGTCGAGCACCCTGCTGTCGCTCATGGCCACGCGCCAGCACAGCCGGCTCACGGGCCGCTCGGCGGGGCTGCCGACTTACGCCGACGGCAGTTTTCTCGCCGTGCCGCGCTCGACCTCGGTGGGCGCGGACTGGCAACGCTGGGAGTATCCAATCAACGAATACGCGGCCGAGCTGACCCAGCGCCTGGGCAACGACTGGAAGGCCAAGGTCTCGGTGCGCCAGCGCCGCACCAACTTCGACTCGGCCTTTCTCAACATGGGCGCGCCCGTCGATGCCGCCAGTCTCACCACCGACTTCAGCGCGCGCAAGACCGACTGGCCCGTGGAAAACCAGGACATCGACCTGAACGTCAGCGGTCCGTTTGACTTGCTGGGCCGGCGCCATGAACTGGTACTGGGCTTCAACCGCAGCAAGGTCGACGTCAAGGGCGGCTATGCCTGGTCCTACTTCTCGGGCCGCGATGTGTTCAATCCGGGCATCTCGGCGGCCGATCTGGCTGAAGGCAAGCCGAGCTTCGAGGAGCGCGAAATCCAGTCGGGCGTCTATGGCGCGGCGCGGCTCAAGATTGCCGACCCGCTGACTGTGGTGCTGGGCGGGCGCATGTCGCGCTTCGTGATCGACTCGCGCAGCGTGGACAGCGGCGGCTGGACCGACTACAGCAAGGCGCGCAACGAATTCACGCCCTATGGCGGGCTGATCTGGGACATCGATCCGCGGTTCACCGCCTATGCAAGCTACGCCGAAATCTTCGTGCCCCAGGGCGACAAGGAAGTCTCGGGCCAGCGCCTCGCGCCGCGCGTGGGCTGGCAGACCGAGGTTGGCATCAAGGCCGAGCTGCTCGACAAACGGCTCAACGCCTCGCTGGCCTACTTCCGCATCCGCGACAAGAACCGCTCCATGCCAGACCCCGACAGCAGCCATGTCTGCGATACCTGGAATGGCGCCTGCTACATCGGCGCCGGCCTGGTACAAAGCCAGGGCATGGAAGGCGAACTCAGCGGCAAGCTGACGCCGCAGTGGAATGTCTCGGCGGGCTACACCTACAACGCCACCGAGTTCCTGCGCGACGGCAATGCCGAGCGCGTGGGCCAGCCGCTGCTGACCTATGTGCCGCGGCATATCCTGCGGCTGTGGTCCAACTACACGTTCAAGCCGGCCGATTTCGGCGGCGCGCTGCAGGGCGTGAGCGTAGGCGGCGGCATCACCGCGCAAAGCCGCATGTATTCGACCAGCGGCTCGGCCACCATACGCCAGGGCGGCTTTGCCGTCGCCAATCTTCGCGTCGGCTACCGCATCAACCAGCACCTGAGCGCCACGCTGTCGCTGAACAACGTGTTTGACCGCCGCTATTACGAAAGCATAGACACCACGGGCGGCGGCAACTACGGCAGCAATTACTTCGGTGCGCCGCGCAATGTGATGCTGGCATTGCGCGCGACGTACTGATGGGCTGATGCGCCGGTTCTTCGGCACTTCGACAGGTGCAAACGGAGTTTTGCCTGCCGCGCACAGGCTCGGCGCGAACGGCAAACCGCCGTTCGCACGGCTCCCTCAAAGGTCCACGCTCGCCGACAGCTGGAAAGTACGCGGCGCGCCCAGCGCCAGGCTGGACAGCAGCGGCATGCCCCAGTACGCCTTGTTGGTCACATTGGCGATACCGGCGCGCAAGGTCACGGGATGGTTCGCGAGCTTGGTCGCGTAGCGCGCACCCAGGTCATACGTGGTGCGCCCGCCCACCCACAGGCCGTTGTCGGCGCTGATGTATTGCTTGGACACAGACGTCGCATTGCCCGTGAGCGTCAGGCCCGCGGCGCCGGGCACATCCCACTCCACGCCCAGCTTGCCCTGCAGCTTGGCCACGCCGGTGGCCGTCTTGCCCTGGGCGCTGGCGACGATGGTGCGCGTGACCTTGGGATCCACATAGGCAACGCCGCCCATCAGCCGCAGGCTGCGCGTGGCCGCGCCGAAAAAGCTCCACTCCAGGCCGCGGTTGCGCTGCTCGCCGCCCAACGAGAAGATGTTGCTGACCGGATCGGTATAGCTGCTGGGCTTTTCAATCTGGTAGAGCGCAAAGGTATGGGCAAACTCGCCCATGTCGACCTTGACGCCCATTTCCCTTTGCTTGGTCTTGTACGGCGGGAAAATATCGCCGGCATTTGCCGCGGTGAGAGGTGCGCTCTGCCCCTGGCTCAGGCCTTCGATGTAGTTGGCGTAAAGCGCCACGCGCTCGCTGGCCTTGACCAGCAGCGCCGCCGCGGGCGTGGTCGCGCCTTGGTCGTAGCGCGTGGCGAGCCGCCCGGTCACGGTGCTGTAGGTATCGCTCTTGACCTGCTGGCGGCGCAGGCCCAGCGTGAGCTGCACGCGGTCCTGGGCAAACGACAGGGTGTCGACCAGGCCAATGCTGGTCAGCGCCAGCGCGGTATGCGAGACCGGCGGCGCGATGAATGCCGGCGCCGCGCCCCAGACCGGGTTGTAGAGATTGGTGGTCCAGTCCGCACCGGGCACGGAGCGGCGGCCGTAGTCGTGCTGGTCGTGCTCGTAGCGCGTGGCGTTCAAGGCCCACTGGTGCTTGATGCCCGCGGTCTGCAGCCGTCCCTTGAGGCCCACTTCGGCCGATTTCTTGTCGACATCGAAAGCCAGCTGGCCCATGGTCGTGCGGTAGTCGCCCGCGGCGTTGAGCACCTGGGCCGAGATCGCGCCGTTGTACTGGTAGTTGGTCCTGGCCGTGCCGAACGCGCCATAGGCGGTGATCTGGTCGGTGAGATCGACCTCGCCGCGCAGGATGGCACCCTTGTCCTTGCTGTCGACATAGGCCCAGTCGGGGTTGATCAGCGTATTGCCGCCGGGCGGCCGGGGAATCGCAACGCCCGCAGCCAGGCTGATGCCGCGCGTCTGGCCGTTGATGTGGTCATCGGCGCTGTAGAAGTCGGCCGACAGACGCGCGCGCTGCGAACGCCAGTCAAGACCCAGCGCGCCCATCTGCAGCTTCTTGTCCTGGTTGTCGACCGGTCCCGCGCCATCGCGGTAGACGCCGTTGAAGCGCAGGCCGAATTGCTGTTGTTCGCCAAAGCGCCGGCCGATGTCGACATGGCCGCCAAACTGCGAATCCGACAGGTAAGTGGCCGTGAAGCGCGTGAGCGGCGTGTCGCCCGCGCGCTTGGGCACGAGGTTGATCGCCCCGCCCACCGAGCCACCCGGCGGCATGCCGCCCAGCAGCGCCGACGGGCCCTTGAGGACTTCGACGCGCTCGAACATTTCAGGCGAAGTGCGGTAGTACGGCGCCATGCCGGCCAGCCCGCCGAAAGTCATGTCGTTGGTGCTGGAAGCAAAGCCGCGTATTGAATAGTTCTCGCTCCAGGCGCCCGAGACGCCGTTGCTGAACACCGCCGGATCGGTGGCGGAAATCACTTCCGTGATGTCCTTGGCCTGGCGGTCGGCCACATACTTCTCGGTGTAGCTGATGGTGGAGAACGGCGTCTCCATGAAGTCCTTGTCGCCCAGAAAGCCGACGCGCCCGCCCGAGGAGACCTGGCCGCCCGCATAGGGCGCGGTGGCGGCGCCGGGCTGGCCCGAGACGGTGACGGTGGGCAGCGTGGCTGCGGTTTCGTTGGATTGGGCCTGCGCCAGCGGGGTGATCAACGTCAGCGCCAGCGCGGCGGCAGCGGTCTGGCGCAGCAAGAAGGCGCGCGGTGGTGTGGCAGGGGAAATGCGGCGGATGCGGGACATCGGATGCTTGCTTAAAAAGTGGAGGCGGATTGAAATGAGACGCACTCCCGTTTTCGCACGGAAGATTGCCGTTGGCGGCACGGGAATACGTCAGCGAGTCAGGCCCTGGTCGGGGCCGGAAAGGGGCTCAGGGCCTGCGGCCATAGCCCTTGAGAACGTCATCGATCACGATGCGCACCGAAGTCGGACTGGCCGCGGTCACATACCAGGCCTGGGCGTCGACAAACACCACGCGGCCGTTCTTCCAGGCCTTGGTCTGGCGCAGCAGCGGGTTGCTCAGGCTGTCGGCGTTGAGCGCGGCGCGGCGTTCCATCACCGCGGTGCGGTCAACCACGTAGATGATGTCGGGATCGGCCTGCTGTATGAATTCGCTGGACACGGGCTGGCCATGCAGACCGGTGTCGGCGGCCGGGCCCGCGGGCTTGACGCCCAGCGCGCTGAAGACAAAACCGTAGCGCGACTGCGGGCCGAACGAACTGAAGGCGCCGTTGTTGTGCAGCACGATCAGCGCCTTCTCGGTCCTGTCCCTGGTGGCCTGGCGCGCCTGCTGCACCTTGGCGTCGAGTTCCGCGGCCTTGGTGCGCGCCAGATCCTGCTTGCCGAACAGCTGGCCCAGCGTCAGCAGATGTTCCTTGATCACTTCGATATGGCGCGTGGCGCTGTTGCGGTAGTCGACGTCAAACTGGATGGTTGGCGCGATCTGCGACAGCTCCTTGTATTGGCCGGCCTGCAGCGAGGTGATCAGTATCAGATCAGGGCGGGCTGCATGCACGCGCTCCACATTCGGCTGAACGATGGAGCCCAGGTCCTGCACACGCGGCGCGTTCTGGTATTTGGCAAGGAAATGCGGAATGAAGTCCTTGGGCATGCCTGTCACCGGCACGCCCAGCTGGTCGAGAAAATCAACCTCGTTCATGTCCAGCGCCGCGACGCGCTGGGGCTGCCTGCTGATCACGGTCCTGCCCAGCTGGTGCTCAACGGTGATGGGCGCGAAGGCGGGCGCTGGCGTCTGTGCGCTGGCCGCCAGCGCGGTCATTGCGGCCAGCAACAAGGCAGCGCCGCGGAAGGTGAAACTCATGGTTTTTCTCCTGAAGATTGGAAATGATTGCTTGGCTGCGCCATGGCGAAATTCATGGCGCTCCCCGGTGGCGCACGACCAGCGCGAGGAAGTAGGCGCCGCAGACCAGATTGACGAGAATGCCCACCGTGGTGCGGTAATTGAAGACATGCTCGACCGCCAGCTGCGCCGCAATGAAGATGGCCACGGCAATGGCGCAGCCCAGGGGCAGCGTCACGTGGTGGCGCATGCTGCGCGCCAGCGCGTAGGCCGTGTTGGCGACAAAGATGCCCATGAAGGCCGTGGGCCCGAGCAGGCTGGTCGAGACCGCGACCAGCGTGGAAATCAGCACCAGCTGCAACCGCACGGCGCGCCGGTAGTCGACGCCCAGCGAGATCGCGCTCTCGCGCCCCAGCGCCAACACATCAAGCGTGGGCAGGGTCCTGTGCCCCACGGCGCATACCAGGGCCACGATCGCGCCCGCATACAGCAGCTGCGCGGGCTGGGCGCGATTGAACGACGCCTGGGTGAAGCCCAGCAGCATCGAGAACTCGCCCGGGCTGGTGCGGAACTGCACGAACTGCGTGAACGTGCCCATCACCAGCGTCAGCACCAGACCCACAAGCAGCAGCGAATACACATTGCTGTGGCCGTCCTGGAACAGCCAGCGGTGCAGCAGCCACGAATAGACCAGCATCAGCGCCACCGACAGCGCGAAGTTGCCGCCCGCGCCCAGCAGCACCAGGCTTTGCGTGCCCAGCACAAGCACCAGCAACGACTGCGCCAGCAGATAGACGGCTTCGTAGCCCATGACGGCCGGCGTGAGAATGCGGTTGTTGGTGAGCGTCTGGAAGGCAATGGCCGACCATGCAATGCAGATGCCGCCAATCAGCATCGCGCCCAGCCGCACCAGGCGCTTGGGAATCACATAGTTGAAATCCAGGCCCGAGAACAGAAGCACATAGGTCAGCGCCAGCGCCGCCAAACCCGCGCCCACGCCTGCCCAGAGCAACTTGCGCGTCATCGCCGCCTCCAGACAATGAGCCCCAGGAACAGCAGGCCGCCCACGCCGCCCGCGGTCAGGCCTATGGGCACTTCGTAGGGATAGGCCACGAGCCGCCCCAGGATGTCGCAAAACAGCAGCAGCGAGGCCCCTCCCAGCGCCACCACGGGCAGTGTGCGGCCCAGGTGATCACCATGGCGCAGCGCGACCAGATTGGGAATCACCAGGCCGACAAACGGAATCGCCCCGGCCGTGATCACCGTGGCCGACACCGTGACCGCGACCAGCAGCAGGCCCAGCAGCACCGTGGCGCGGTAGTTGAGCCCCAGGCTGGTGGCCAGGCCCTCGCCCATGCCCAGCATGGTGAAGCGATGGGCGTAGGCATAGGTCAGCGCGACGACGGGCAGCACCAGCCAGAGAATTTCGTAGTTGCCCTGAACGATGCGCGAGAAGTCGCCCAGCAGCCAGCCCTGCATGCTTTGCAGGATGTTGTGCTGGTAGGCGTAGAACTCGGCAATGGCGCCAAGCACGCCGCCGTACATCAGCCCTATGACCGGCACCAGCACCGTGCTGCGCGCGCGCACGCGGCGAATGATGGCGATGAACAACAGGCTGGCGCCCAGACTGAAGGCCAGCGCGAACAGCATGCGCACGGTGGTGCCCGCGCCGGGCGCCGCCGTCAGCGCGACCAGGATGCCCAGCTTGGCGGCATCGAGCCCGCCGGTGGTGGCCGGCTCGACGAACTTGTTGCGCAGGATCTGCTGCAGCACCACGCCGCAGACCGCCAGGCCCACGCCCGTGAGCACCAGCGCAGCCAGGCGCGGCAGGCGGCTCGCGGTCAGCGTGAGCCAGGCGTCGTCGGACAAGGACAGGATGTCGAGCCAGGCGACCTGGCGCGCGCCTATCAACAGCGAAGCCAGGCACAGCAAGGCAAACAGCGGCAGCAGGCCAGAACGCAGCAAGGGCATGGCGCGTCCGTGAGATCAGCGGGGCGCAGGCGCGATGCGCCAACCCTTGGCCGCACGGCGCTGGGCGAGAAACTGCGCATAGCGCCCGCCTGCGGCCGCAAGGTCCGCCGGACTGCCTTGCTCGCAGACCCGGCCGTCATCGAGCACCAGGATATGGTCGGCCATGGCCACGGTCGACAGCTGATGCGCAATCACGATCAGCGTGCACTGGCCGCGCAGCCGCGCCAGCGCCTGGGCAATCACCGCCTGGTTCTCGGCGTCCAGCGCGGCCGTGGCTTCGTCGACCAGCAAAATGGGCGCGCGCTTGATCAGCGCGCGCGCAATCGCCACGCGCTGGCGCTCTCCGCCCGACAGCCGCGCCCCGCCCTCGCCCACGGGCGTGTCGATGCCCTGCGGCAGGCGAGTGATGATCTCGGCCACGCCGGCCTGGTGCGCGGCCTGCAGCACTTCGGCCTCGCTGGCGCCGGGCCGGCCCAGGCGGATATTGTCGGCAATGCTGCCGGCAAACAGCGCGCTGTCCTGGAAGATCTGGCTGATCTGCGCGGCCAGCTGTTCGCTGCTCATCTCGCGCACATCGACACCGCCCACCAGCACGCTGCCCTGCTGCACGTCGAAGAAGCGCGCGATCAGCCGCGCCAGCGTGGTCTTGCCCGAGCCCGAGGCACCGATCAGCGCCGTCATGCTCCAGGGCGCAATGCGCAGGCTCACGCCCTGCAGCACAGCGGGCTCGCCTGCGGCGTAGTGGAAGCCGACATCGCGCAGTTCCACCGATGCATCGCGCGGCGCCTGCGGCCGCAAAGGCTCGGGCAGCGGCTCGGCGGCGAGAATCTCGCCCACCGCGCCCAGCTGGCCGCGCACGCCGCGCAGCACTTCGCCATAGCTGGCGACATCGAGCAAGGGATCGACAAAGCGGTTGACCAGCAACAGCGCCACCACGGCGGCAATGGCAGTTGCCATGTCGGGCGCGGCCTGCAGCCACAGCATGGCCGCAACCAGCAGCACCGCGAAGATCACCTGCACCGTCCAGGCATTGAGCACGGCCGATGCCGTGGACCGATAGATCAGCCGCGTGGCCGACCGGCTTTGCTGCGCCATCGTCTGCTCCAGCAGGCGCGTGCCGCCGCCTGCGCCGTTGAAGGCACGCAGCACCGACTGGGCCTGGGCAAACTCGACCATGCGCTGGCTGGTCTGCGCGAAATGTCGGTGGTAGGCCTGCTCGGCGTGCCGACCCAGCCGCGCCGCGGCCAGCGACACACCCGCCATCACGGGCAGCCCCGCCAGTGCGATCAGCCCCAGCGGCGCATGCAGCATGAGCAGCGCAACGACAATCACCAGCGGCGTTACAGCACCGCTGATCACGGGCGTGAGCACATGCGCGGGCAGCTGCGCCAGGGCCATCATTCCCTGGGTCAGTACATGGGACAGCCGGGCGGTGTTGCCCGGCGTGAACCAGCCCACGGGCAGGCGAGCAACATGGTCGCCGACGCGCTGGCGCGCGCTCTGCAAGATGGCCACACCCACGGCGACGCCGGCTTTTTCCACCTGGCGGCGCCAGGCCCAGCAGACGGCCATGCCGGACACAAGCAGCCCCAGCCAGGGCGCAGCGCCGCGCGCGTCACCGGCAAGCAGGCGCGAGAGAATGGGCACCAGCGTGACAATGGTCAGCCCGCTGACCAGGCCATAGGAAACGGCCAGCCAGCCATAGCGACGCAGCACGCGCGCCTCGTTGCCCAGAAGTTCAATGAAGGTCTTCAGCATGCGGCACCCGCTTCTTCTTCCGGCAATGTGTAGCCGCCCAGAGCCCACAGCCGCGCATAGCGGCCGTCGGCTGCCAGCAGTTCAGCATGGCTGCCCTCCTCGGCAATGCGCCCGCCTTCAAGCACGATGATGTGGTCCGCCTGGGCAATGGTGTCCAGCCGGTGGGCAATGACCAGCAGGCTGCGCCCTTGGGCGATGCGCGACAGCGCTTCCTGGATGGCCAGTTCGCTTTCGGCGTCGGCCGCGGCCGTGGCCTCGTCAAGCACCAGCACGGGCGCGTCAAGCAGCACGGCACGTGCAATGCTCACGCGCTGGCGTTCGCCGCCCGACAGTTCGGCGTCTTCTCCCACCACCGAGTCGTAGCCGCGCGGCAGGCGCAATATGCGTTCATGGATGTTGGCGGCGCGCGCCGCCTCCTCGATCTCCTGCGCGCTGGCCGAGGGCCGGCCCAGCGCAATGTTCTCGGCCACGCTCGCATGGATCAGCCGCACCTCCTGCAGCACGAAACCGATGCGGCGGTACAGCTCGGCGCTTTCCATCTGGCGCAGATCGGCGCCGCCCAGCGTGATGCGGCCTTGCGTGGGATCGAAAAAGCGCAGCAGCAGACGCGCCAGCGTCGACTTGCCCGAACCCGAGGCGCCGACGATGGCCGTGACGCTGCCAGGGCGCAGCGTGAAGCTGATGTCGTTAAGGACATTGTCCTGGCCGCCATAGCTGTAGCCCACCTGCTCGAACCGCACTTCGCAGCCCGCGGGAACCTGGCGCTGCGCCGGCACGGGCTGGGCCAGCACGGGCGTGCGCAGCAGCGCATGCACGCGCTGCGCGGCGCCGGTGGCGGCGTTCAGATCATGGGTCAGGTAGTGCAGCAGCAGCAGCGGCGCCGACAAGCCAGGCGCCACCAGCGCAAATGGCAGCAGGTCGGCCGGCGCCATCCAGCCCTGGCCCACAAACAGCGTGCCCGCGACCAGCACCCCGCCCAGCACCGCCACAGGCGCAATCATCGCGTTGGCATTGGCCATGGCGCCCACCAGCGGGCGCGTGAAATCGGTGAACAGGCGTGCAAAGGAATCGACGGCCTCGCGGTAGGCGCCATGGGACTTGCCGGCCGCGCCAAAGGCCTTGAGCACCGGCATGCCGCCCGTGAACTCGACCACCGCATTGTTGATGCGGCCCATGCCGGTCGCGAGTTCGCCCATGTTGGCCGCGCTGCGCTTCACGGCGCGGCCGAAAAACGCGAAGAACGCAGGAAACGGCAGCAGCGCCACGATGGCCAGGCGCCAGTCCATGGCCAGCAGATAGAGGGCGCCGGCCAGCACTGCACCGGCGGCGCGTCCCGCCGTGGTGAAGAAATGCGCGGTCAGCTCGTGCAGCGTGGCTATGTCGTCCTGCATCGCCTGCTTGACTTCACCGGACGCGCGCTCGGTGAACCAGCCCAGCGGCAATTGCGCCAGCCGCTGCACTGCCGTCTGGCGCAGCGCGTGGGTCAGATGGTTGTCGGCCAGATGCGCGACCAGCTCGCCAGCCGAGATCGAGGCCATGCCCGCAAGCAGGCAGACCACGCTCAAGCCCAGCATCGGCCACAGCGTGTCGGCCCATGCGCGGTCTGCACCCAGCGCCAGGCCGGCGACATGCGCCATGCCGGCCAGCGGCACCAGCGTCAGCGCCGCACCCAGCGCCGACAGCAGCGCCGCGGCAATCAGCCGTGCGCGAATGGGCTGCAGCACGCCGGCCACAGGGCCGGGCTCTTGCGCCGCGCCGCTCATGGAAGAGCCGCCTGGCCAGCGTTGTGCACGCCCATGCCAGGGTGGGGAGAAAACAGGGCTACGGTTACCGCGCAGAATGGCGGCCAGAAAAGAAACAGCGAAGGCACGATGCGTAATTGAGAATCAGAATTAGTTGCATCATACTAAACTAATTAAATCGCTGCCGTAATGCCCCAAGGAATGAAGATGGAATCTCCCCCACAGCCAGCCGCGCGCGGACGCGGCCGCCCGCCCTCGATCACCCATGCGCGCATTGCCGATGCGGGCATTGCCCTGGGCCTGCGCAACATCACCTTTGTCGGCCTGGCCTCGGCGCTGGGCGTGAGCCACATGGCGCTGTACAAGCATGTAGCCAGCCTGGAAGCGCTCAAGCAGCTGGTGGCCGACGAGATCATCGCCCGCTGGCAGATCCCCCAGGCCATGGGCCACGAGCCTTCGCAGTTGAGGGAATATCTGACGCTGTTCAGCGCCTCGGTGCAGGGTTTCGTCAAGGACCACCCGGGGGTGACACCCTATGTATTGCGCAGGATGGCGGCCTCGGACGCGGTGCTCGAGAAGATCCATGCGCACCAGCGCCACATTGCCCAGGCCTACGGCATTGCGCAGCCGCGCGCGCAATGGCTGCTGGCCACGGTGGCATTCCACTGCTTTGCCGCTGCCGATACCCTTTATTCGGTCGCGGCGCAGGAGCCCGTGGTCGCGGCCGACCGGGCTGCGGAAGAAGCCGAGATGGAGCTGGAGTTCACCCGCGGCATGCAGGCGCTGATCGTTGGCGCGCTGCTGCTGTCCGAGCCAGAGCCTGCCCAGACCATGAAGTAAGGCGGCAGCCGGGCGCGCGCTCAGCGGCGGCGCCCCGGCTTTCAATCAGGCCGCGGGATTGAACAGCCGGACTTCGCTGATGGCTATCGTTTCCCAGACGCGTCCCACGATGTAGGGCTCGGCCTCCAGCCAGGCATCAAAGGCAGCGCGATCGGGAAAGGAGAAATGGGCATTCGAGCCCACCATCTTGCCGCTTGCATCCACAATGGCTCCGCCGCTGAGAAAGCCGCCCTGGGCGGCCAGCGCGCGCGTGCGTTCCAGATGGGCTTCACGGCAGGCAAGGCGGCGCTCGAGCGCACCGTCATCCTGGTAGTCATGGGCAACAAGGGCAAATTGCATGGGGTTCTTTCTCAGGTAGGGAATACAGGACAGGCCCACAGGGCTGAACCGATGGTAGCCGCATCCCCGGCAATGAAAACCCGGCCCGGAATTGAAAAAGCCGCTCTGCATGGAGCGGCTTGATCTGAAAGAACCCTAGGTTCCCCAAGTCTTTCCCGAAACTCTGAAGGCTGGTTACTTTCAGAAGGAAAACTTGGTAGGCGCGATTGGACTCGAACCAACGACCCCCACCATGTCAAGGTGGTGCTCTAACCAGCTGAGCTACGCGCCTGTCGTTGAAGCCGCAAGTATAGCAGCATAAATCAGGGCTCCTGGGAAACCCCGCACTTTTTTGACGCAGCAATCAAATGGCTGGCGTCAGCACGCCGTGCGCCTGCAGCATGTGCAAGGTCTCGCGGTTGACGGCATCGCTCACCACCACCTGGATGCCCAGCGTGGTCGCGGTCTGAAGCATGGCCTGCAGCAGATGCTGAGCGCCCGGGCTGTGCCAGGATTGTTCGGCGAAGTCGCCCCCCAGCTTCACATAGCGCAGCGCCAGGGTGTGCAGATGCGCCAGCGCCATGGGCTGCTGGTCGAGGCGGCGCAGGCCCATGCCCGCGCCGGCCAGCGCCATCGCGCTGCAGAATTCTGCGACTTCCTGCGGATAGGCCACCAGGCCATGCGCATCCAGCTCCAGGCACAGGCGCTGCAGGCGCGCCGCGGTCTGCAGCACTTCGCGCAGGCGCGCCAGGAAGTCGGGCTGGGCCAGCGACGGCAAGGAGATGCGCACCACCAGTTCGGCATCCGCCTGCTCCTCGAGCCAGGCCAGGCCCAGCGCCACGGCGCGCAGATCGAAATCGGCCGACAGACCCAGGCGCACCGCCACCGGCAGAAAGAGCGAACCCATCAAGGTCTCGCCCGATGCCGCATTCAAGGTGAGCGAAGCCTCGCTGCGCGCCAGCGTGCGATCCGCGCCATTCAAGCTCAGCGGCTGCACGGCCAGCGACAGCATGCCCTTGGCCTCCAGCGCCTCGATCAGCATCTGGCGCCACAGGGTCTCGCCCGCCATGTTGGAGACGACTTCGTCATCGCCATAGGCCACATACTCGACTTCGGCCTGGCCCGAGCTTTCAGCGCGCATCAGCCCATAATCCAGGCGCGAGAGCACGCCGGTGACGGAGCTCGAGGGCGAGTAATCGGTCAGCGCAAAACTCCAGCGGCACCACTGCCCGCCCGCAAGCCGCACGCGCATGGACAGCAGCACCTGGCGGATCTGCTGCACCAGCGACATGGCCTGCGGCCCGGCCAATGCGGGCATCAGCACCACAAAGTCCGATCCGTTGAGCCGCGCCAGCTGCGGCCCGCCTTCGGCATGCTCCTTGAGCACCTGGCCCACATGCTCGACCACCGAAGCCAGCCAGGCATCTGCGCTGGCGCGCGACATTTGGGCATTGAGGGCCAGCAGGTCCCACTGGCGAAACAGCATCACATAGCCGTGCGCCACCCGACCGGCGTCGCCGCTGAGCGCGCGTCGCAGTTCGTTGACGAAATACTTGCGGTTGGGCAATTGCGTTCCGGGGTCGCGGTTGACTTCCAGCTCCAGCGACTCGATGCGCGCGATCTGCTCCATCGATGTCGCATGCACGCGCTCGCGCGTGTCCGCAATCGCGCGCACGACAGGCATCAGCTCGGCAACGATGGAGCGCTGCGCGGGCGCGGCCTGCACGCCATTGTCCGCGTCGATTGCCTGCACCTGGGTGGCGATCTCGCGCTGCAGTACCTTGCGAAACCACTGCAGCAGCAGCACCACGAACAGCGCCCAGGCCAGGCCCGCACCCACCACCAGCGTCGCCATGCGCACGCTGCTGCCCCACAGCGCCTCGCGCGCATAGCTGTCGTCCACCTCCAGCGTGAGCTGACCCACCTGGGTCCAGCCATCGCTGATTGCCCGCTCGGCCGTGGCCCGGTGCAGCGGCAGTGCCGCGGCAAACCATTGCGGAACGCGCGCGCGCTGCGATCTGGCGCCCGCGCCCGCGCCCGCTCCGACGCCGGCACCCGCGCCGCGCGTGCGCTCAAACAGCGTCTGCCCTTGCGGCGACTTCAGGCGAATCAACTTGAACTGCCCGCTGTCAAACAAGGCCATCATCAGCAATTCGCGCGTCACCGGGTCCTGGTTCGCGGGCTGCGACAGCGACAAGGCGAGCGACGAGGCCGCGTTCTCGCCCTCGGACTGCAGCTGCCCGTCGAGATACTCGCGCGCAGCTCCAATGCTGAACGCCAGCGTGCCAATCAGAATGGCCAGGATGGCCACGGTCACGCTGATCAAAAGTTGTTTCAACAAAGACATCTTGCGGCCCTCTCTGTGCCTGGCCACCGGTTGGCCTGTTCGTGCATCGTGCGATTCATGGCAAAAATCCCTCCAGCCTCATGCGCGCCAGCAGATCGCTCCAGCGCGTGATCCTGTCGACCGGCGACGGCTGCGCGCCGGCCACGTAGACACCTTGCGCGTTGAAGCTGAACACAGGCGTCAGGTCGCGGCGCTGGCTGGACGGCACGATGGGGTCGACCATGCTGTCGAGCACCAGCGGCTCGGCCGTCGGTGTCGCGTAATGGCCCAGCACCATGTGCGCCAGACTTTGCGTGCTGCCCACTCCGCCCATGCGCGCGCGCACATAGATCAGGCGCAGATTCTCCTCGGCCACGCCCAGGCGCAGCAGCGAGAAATACTTGCCAATCACATAGTCCTCGCAGTCCCCCGCGCCGCGCCCCAGCGTCTCCACCGGCGTCGCCCAGTAGTCAGGCTGCGACCAGAGCACGCTGTCTTCCGCCTGCACCACGGCGCGGTTCCAGAACTGGTTCACCGCCGCAAGCTGCTGCTGCAGCGGCTTGCCGGTTTGCTGCTGCAGCAAGTCAAGCCACTGGCGCAGCGCCTGCGCGCCCTTGGCGCCGTAGCGCGACTGCATGCCGGCCTGCATGCGCGCGGCATCGAAGTCCAGCGCGATTGCATCGCGGCCGGTGCGCAGCAGTCCAAGCCCCCATGCGGCAGCAGAAAAACCAAGCAACGCCCTGCGCGACATGCGCATCCGCGCGCCGACCGGGCGCGGTGATGACTGGCAAGGCATAGGGCTCAAAGGAACGACACCGTCAAAGGCAGGCGCTGACTGCAGCAAGCTGCAACGAGCGCCTGTGGAAATTAGGGATACCGCAGCGCGGCTGCGCACGAGGCCACGCTGGGAACGCGGCGCCGTGCGCATTGCACTACTGTAACCAATTGCGTTGACATCGGGGCAGATGCCCTTTGCCGAACGCGCGCGGCAAGGCCGCGGTTTCCCGCCGCCTTGCGCCACGCATCAGCTGCCGCTGTGGTCGATCTTCAGCTTGCCCTGCTCGATCAGGTCCTTGATCATGCTGTTCTGGTCATGGCTGCCGCCCGTCAGATTCACGCCCTCGAGCAGTATCTGCTGGTTGAAGCCATTGCCATCCGCATCCAGCGCGCCGGCTGTCGAGACCTTGATCAGCGTATCGACGGTCTTGCCATCGGCCTCGGTGCGGGTCTCCAGATGCAGGAACTTGCCCAGATCGCTGCTGGCTTCCTCGCCCTGCAGCAGATCGGCCAGGTCCAGCTTGTCGTTGCCCGCGGCGCCGAAGTTCTTGACCACATCCGTGACCGGGCTGGCAACCGTGCCGGCATCCCCCTGGTGCCAGACAAACAGGTCGTCTTCGGCCGTGCCCAGCAGCGTGTCGCTCGACGAGGTGCTGTGCACTTCATGCTCGCTGGTCTCGATGCTCGACAGCGCCATGCGCGCGGACATCATGCTCGGGGCGCCCGGGCCGGACGCACTGATGGTGATGTCCAGGCTGGCCTTGTCGGTATCGCCATCGGGCTGGGCCAGCTGGTACTCGAAGTGATCGACCTTGCCCGCACCGGCGGCGCTGGCCGTCGGGGTGTAGGTGTAGGAGCCATCGCTCTTGAGCACCAAGGTGCCGTAGGCGCCGTTCACCGTGGTGCCGCCAGCCGAGGCAGTGACCCAGCTCGAGCCGTTGAAGACCGACAGCGCCGAAGTTTCGCCCAGGGTGCCCAGCTTGTCGTTGGCCGTGACCGAGCCGCTGATGGCAGAGCTGCTCCACTCGATCGAGGACGTCGCAGGCACATTGGCCTGGAAGTTGTCAAACGTCACGGCTGCATCGTTGCTGCTGCTATTGCCTTCACGCACCGTCAACAGAATGCGATACATGGCATCGGCCTCAAGCGCGCCCGTCTTGATGGTCGTTGTGGATGAAATGTCGCCACGATCTCGCGTCTGCGCCGTCCAGGTGCTTCCACCATCCGTGCTCTTGTACAGCTGCCAGCTCGCAGAATCCGACGACTTGCTGAAACTGCTGAAGTTGGTGACGCTGAACTGCAGCGTCGTGCCGTCCACCATGGGCGTGTAGACCGGCGTCACCGCTTGCGCATCCCCGGAACGGTCGCCATTGTTGTCCTTCAGCACCAGGGCCGAGGAACTGATGGTGGCGTCCAAGGTGCCGCCGCTGAGCGACGTGGTCAGCCACTTGCCCGTATCGGACTTCAGCATCGCATTGCTCGACAGCGTTTCGGTGTCCTTGTCCACACGGGTGTCGCTGGCGAACCTCCACGCATTGCTTTCGTTGTTGGAGAAAGTCGCCAGTGTCGTTTGCTTGGCAGCCACGTCCACGATCTTCGAAGTCAGGGCTGCCGTTGCCGTATCGTCGTTTGCCACCGGCACGCTGTGGAAGATGTCGCTGCCGTCGGCCGTGCTGGTGCCGTCCGAGGCGGTGGCCACCACCTTCACCTCGCCCACGCTGACGTTCTCGGGCACGGTCATTTTCAGGCCCGTGATCGTGACCGCATTGGTCGTGGCATCCACGCTCACCGAGTAGCTGCCATTGCTTTCCAATGGCAACTCCCATTGGGTATCGCTGCCAGCCACCGGCTTGCCCGCGGACAGCGTCACGCCCTTGGGCACTTCGACGACCACCTTGGAGATGGTTTCCGAATGATCGATATCGCGCGGCTCCGCAGTGATGGTCAGCGGATAGGTGGTGGCCGTCGTATACGTCACCTTGTGGATCAGATAGTCATCGCCGTTGCGCGGTGCATCGAACACGATCTTGCCAATCGTCGTGCCCACAGGCGCGGTCAGCGAGAACTGCTCCTCGACGGTATCGGTCACGCCCTGCACCGTCGCGGTCTTGATCACCTTGCCGGCTTCGTCGTACATCACATAGCGCGCCTGCTCGCCGCTGGCCAGCCAGGCAAACTGCACGGTGATCTTGGTCACCGGAACATTGAAGGCAATGGTCAGCGATTCGGACTTGGTGCCGTTGCCTGCCAACTCTTCCGAGGCTGCGCCGGAGTTGCTGGTCACGGAGCCCGAGACGCCAAAACCGTCGTGATTCGTGCCGGTGATGATGCTGACATTTGCCTTGCCGCCATCGGCATTGGTCGCCGTCACGGTATGACCGGTGTTCGTGGAGTTGACGGTCGAGGTATTGATGGAGGTGGTCACCGGCGTGCTGGCAGAGCCCACATCAATGGATGCCACCGGCATTTCCGCCACCGGAGCCACCGTGATGGTGCCCGTAGCGGTGCTGGTCGAGACCTGGCCCAGATTGTCCTTGGCGCTGTAGTCAAAGGTGGTCGTTCCGCTCCAGTCCGGGTTGGGCTTGAAGTAGATCGTCGCGCCATTGCTGGTCGCAGCCAGCACATCGCTCAGCTGCAGTACCTGCAGGCCGGCGGCATCCTTGTAGAGCGTGCCATTGGTGGGCAGGCTGCTGAGCTGGAAGCTGACCACGGTGCCATCGGCATCCGTGCCGCGCAACGCAATCGTCACCAGGTTGTCTTCCGGCGCCGTTCCAGTGACTGCCTGCGGCACCGGGGCTTCGTTGGTTCCCGTGATTTCGACGGCAATCGTCTTGGTCGCGGTGCCGCCCTTGCCGTCATCGACCGTCACCGTGATGGTGTCGGTCACTTTCTGGCCCTCGGTCAGCAGCTGCACCTTGGTGCTGGCGTTATCCAGCACATAGGTCCACTTGCCGGTTGCATCGACAGTGAACGTGCCGTATTGGCCCTTGCCTGCATTGCTGACAGACCAGGTGTGCACGTCCTTGAGGTCGACGTCGGCTTGGGTCAGCTGGCCACCGGTAGTGATCAGCCCGTCTTCCTTCACCGCACCCGTGGCAACGCCGCTGATGGTCGGCGCATCATTGCTGCCGTTGATGGTGATGGTGATGGTTGTCGTGGCCGAGCCATCAAAGCTGGTGACGTTATAGGTTTCCACCACCTTCTCGCCGGCCTGCAGGTACTGGACCTTGCTGTTGTCGACCGAGTAGCTGTAGCTGCCGTCGGTGTTGAACACCAGCGTGCCCAGCTGCGCACCGCCAGCCACCGTGCTGCCGGAGAAGCTCGCGCCGGCCTTGAAGCTGCCTTCGCCCGTGTCCATGTCGGAAATCGTCACCGAGCCCGAAGTGCTGAGCTTGCCGTCGACCACGCCGACGTCTTCCGTCACCGCCGCCACGCCCGTGCTCAGCGTGGGAACGTCGTTCGTGCCCTTGATGGTGATCACGACATTGGACTTGGTGCCATCGGCCGTGGTGACTTCACGCGTTTCGGTCAGGGTCTGACCGGCGCCCAGTGCCTGGACAGCCGGGTTGCCATTGGTCAGCGTGTAAGTCCAGTTGCCGTTGGCATCAATGCTGAACTTGCCGTAGTCGGTAGTGACATTGGTTTGCGCCACAAACACCGCCTGGCCGGCATCGGGATCCGTGACATCGAGCTTGCCGCCTGCGGTCAGCTGGGTGTCTTCTATGACCAGGCCCTTGTCCGCGCCCACGGTGGCCGGAGTGACCACCGCACCGGAATCCGCGCCGTAGATGCGTATGACTACGGTGCTGGTGGTGCTGCCGTCGAAACTGGTGACGGTATAGGTCTCCACCACCGACTCACCGTTCTTCAGGTAGGCAACCTTGCTGTTGTCGACCGAGTAGCTGTAGGAGCCATCGGCATTGAAGGTCAGCACGCCCAGCGCGGTATTGGCCGCGAGGAACTTGCCTTCCACCTTGCTCAGCACCGCGCCCGATTGGAACTGCGCTTCACCCGCATCCACGTCGGAAATCGTCAGCGTGCCCACCGCGGTCAGCACACCGCCTGCCGCATTCGGGTTTTCGTTGATCGACTTGTCCGCCTGGCTCAGCTGCGGCAGATCGTTGGTACCGGCAATGGTCACCGTGACATTGGCCAAGGTTCCATCGGCCGTGCGCACGGTCACGGTTTCCGTCAACTGTTTGCCTTCACCCAGGCTTTGGATGACCGGGTCGTTGTTGTTCAGACGGTAATACCAGTTCCCGTTGGTTTCAATGGTGAACTTGCCGTACTGGACGGACACATCCCGCTGCTCAATGAAATAGGACTGACCGCTATCGACATCATTGACTACCAGGCTGCCGCTGGCGTCGGTCTTGGTGTCTTCCTTCAGCGTTCCGGTGTCGTTGCCGGTGACTACGGCGCCATCATTGGTGCCGTTGATGGTGATGGCAATGGTGGTCGTGGCCGAGCCGTCCTTGCTGGTGACGGTATAGGTCTCGACGATGGACTCGCCGGCCTTGAGGTACTGCACCTTGCTGTTGTCCACCGAGTAGCTGTAGCTGCCGTCGGTGTTGAACACCAGCGTGCCCAGCTGGGCGCCGCCGGTGCTGCTGGTGAAGCTGGCATCCGGCTTGAAGCTGCCTTCGCCGGTGTCGATGTCGGAGATCGTCACCGAACCCGAAGTGCTCAGCTTGCCGTCAACCACGCCGACGTCTTCCGTCACCGCCGCCACGCCCGTGCTCAGCGTGGGAACGTCGTTGGTGCCGTTGATGGTGATGGCAATGGTGGTCGTCGCCGAGCCATCGAAGCTGGTGACGGTATAGGTCTCGACCACCGACTCGCCGGCCTTGAGGTACTGCACCTTGGCGTTGTCCACCGAGTAGCTGTAGCTGCCGTCGGTGTTGAACACCAGCGTGCCCAGCTGGGCGCCGCCGGTGCTGCTGGTGAAGCTGGCATCCGGCTTGAAGCTGCCTTCACCGGTATCGATGTCGGAGATCGTCACCGAGCCCGAAGTGCTGAGCTTGCCGTCAACCACGCCGACGTCTTCCGTCACCGCTGCCACGCCCGTGCTCAGCGTGGGAATGTCGTTCGTGCCGTTGATGGTGATCACGACATTGGCCTTGCTGCCATCGGCCGTGGTGACTTCACGCGTCTCGGTCAGGGTCTGGCCGGCGCCCAGTGCCTGGACAGCCGGGTTGCCATTGGTCAGCGTGTAAGTCCAGTTGCCGTTGGCATCAATGCTGAACTTGCCGTAGTCGGTGGTGACATTGCTTTGCGCCACAAACACCGCCTGGCCGGCATCGGGGTCCGTGACATCAAGCTTGCCGCCCGCGGTCAGCTGGACGTCCTCGGTGACCGTACCCTTGTCGGAACCGGGCACCGCAGGCGTGATGGTCGCGCCATTGTCCGAGCCATTGACCGTCACTTCAATGGTCTTGGTGACCGTGCCGCCATGGCCATCGCTGACTTCCACCGTAAACGATTCCACCGGCTTGTCAGCGCTGGTGAGCGCCTGCGCCTTGTCGTTGT
>Ga0308165_1000497_pt1 | contig 72567 bp, 62 predicted proteins | sample PhyWR2_FD_201032 | JGI IMG/M metagenome (GOLD analysis project Ga0308165, IMG submission 201032) | Phyllosphere microbial communities from UC Gill Tract Community Farm, Albany, California, United States - DLSLW.R2 | ecosystem: Host-associated > Plants > Phyllosphere > Unclassified | place: USA... | reverse complement strand
GCCTGCTGTTCGGCGCGCCGGTAGCCCGCGGTGTTGAACAGCCCGGCGAGAAACGAGGTGCGCATCTGGCGATGCTGGGCGACCAGCAGGTTCTCGAGCGCGGTCATGGACTTGAACAGCCGCACGTTCTGGAAGGTGCGCACCACGCCGCGGCGCGCGACGTTGTGGCTGCCCAGGCCTGCAATGCTGCGCCCGGCCAGCGCGATGCGGCCCGCGCTGGGCTGGTAGAAGCCGCTGATGCAGTTGAACACCGTGGTCTTGCCCGCGCCGTTGGGGCCGATGATGGCAAACACTTCGCGCGGCTGCAGCGCAAAGCCCACGCTGTCGACGGCCAGCAGGCCGCCAAAGCGCATGCTGAGCGCCTCGACTTCAAGCAGCGGCGCGCTCATGGGCCGACCTCCAGATGGTGGCGCTTCATGGGCAGCAGGCCTTGCGGGCGCCAGACCATCATCAGAATCATCACCAGGCCGAAGATCAGCATGCGGTACTCGGAGAACTCGCGCGCCAGCTCGGGCAGCACGGTGAGCAGGATGGCGGCGATGATCACGCCCAGCTGCGAGCCCATGCCGCCCAGCACCACGATGGCCAGAATGAGCGCCGACTCGATGAAGGTGAACGATTCGGGGTTGACTATGCCCTGGCGCGCGGCGAAGAAAGCCCCGCCCAGGCCCGCGAACATCGCGCCCAGCGTGAACGCCGACAGCTTGATCTTCATCGGGTGCAGGCCCAGCGAGCGGCTCGCGATCTCGTCCTCGCGCAGCGCTTCCCAGGCCCGGCCTATGGGCATGCGTATCAGCCGGCTCGAGATCCACAGCGTGACCAGGGCCAGCGCGAGCGCCATCAGGTACAGCGCGATCACCATGTGCAGCGACTGGAACTCGAGGCCGAAGAACTGGTGAAAAGTGGTGCCGCCTTCGGTGCTGGCATTGCGCGTGAGTTCCAGCCCGAACACCGTGGGCTTGGGAATTCCCGAGATGCCGTCGGGCCCGCCCGTGAGCGTGGTCAGGTTGATCAGCAGCAGCCGGATGATTTCGCCAAAGCCCAGCGTCACGATCGCCAGGTAATCGCCGCGCAGCCGCAGCACGGGAAAGCCCAGCACGAAGCCGAACATCGCGGCCATGGCGCCGGCCAGCGGCAGCGCTTCCCAGAAGCTCCAGCCGGCCCAGTGGAACAGCAGTGCGTAGGTGTAGGCACCGACGGCGTAGAAGCCGACGAAACCCAGGTCGAGCAGCCCGGCAAAACCCACCACGATGTTCAGGCCCAGGCCCAGCATCACGTAGATCATTGCCAGCGTCGCGATGTCCACCGCATTGCGGCCGGCAAAGAACGGCCAGGAAACGGCGATCAGCAGCGCGGCCAGCATCAGGCCCTGGCGCTGGCGCTGCGTGGCTGCGGGCAGGGCCGGGCGCTGGATGCGCGGCGCGCGCGCCCAGGCACGCGCGAGCCAGGGGCGCAGCAGCTGCACCACGAACACCAGCGCGCAGGCCCAGGCGACCGTGGTCCAGTGCGGCACGATCAGCGTGCGCCCGCCCGCGCGCTCCAGGTGCAGGCCGAAGATGGGAATGGTGACCAGCGCCGTGAGCACGGCGGCGATGACTGCGTCGCGCAGGTTGTGCCTAAGCAGGGAAGCCGTCGTCATCAAACTTTCTCCACCTCAGGTTTTCCGAGAAGGCCGGTGGGGCGCACGAGCAGGATCAGCACCAGCAGCGTGAACGCCACGATGTCCTTGTATTCGGAGGAGATGTAGGCCGCGGCCAGCGTCTCGGCCACGCCCAGCAGCACGCCGCCGAGCATGGCGCCGGGAATGCTGCCAATGCCGCCGAGCACGGCCGCCGTGAAGGCCTTGATGCCGGCCAGAAAGCCGATGAACGGGTTGAGCTTGCCCACGGCCAGGGCGATCAGCACGCCGCCCACGGCCGCGAGCACCGCGCCCAGGATGAACGTGAAGGAAATGACGCGGTGGGTGTTGATGCCCAGCAGGTTGGCCATGTGCATGTCCTGAGCGCAGGCGCGCGAGGCCCGGCCCATGCGCGAGTGGCGGATGTAGAGCGTGAGCAGCACCATCAGCACCACGGCGACGACGATGATCATGATGCGCGTATACGGTATGAAGATCTCGAAGCCGCCGCTGCCGCCGCCGAACTGCAGCGCGCCGGGCAGCAGCTGCGGCACAGCCATGTCGCGCGCGCCCTGACCCAGCGCGACCCAGTTCTGCAGGAAGATCGACATGCCGATGGCGGAGATCAGCGCCACCAGCCGCGGGCTGTTGCGCACCGGTTTGTAGGCCACCTGTTCGACGACGAAGCCGTAGACGCCGGTGATGATGGCCGCAACCACCAGCATCAGGCCTATCACCAGCCATATGGGCACGCCGCCCTGGGTGCCCACGGCTGTCAGCGTGACCAGGCCTACATAGGCGCCGATCATGTAGATGTCGCCGTGGGCAAAGTTGATCATGCCTATGATGCCGTAGACCATCGTGTAGCCGATGGCGATCAGCGCATAGATCGCACCCAGCGACAGCCCGTTGAACAGCTGCTGCAGCAGCTGGGGCAGGAAATCATCCATCGGTCACCACCTTCCGGCAGAAATGACTGTCTGTACCAAGGGCCGCCAGCCCGGCTGCGCGGCCCTTGGTGTGCGTGGCGAAGGCCTTACTTGGCCGCCGCGGTCTTGCTGCCGTCCTTATGCCACTCGAAGACCTGGAAGTCAAAGGCCTTGAGGTCGCCCTGCTTGTTCCAGCCCACGGTGCCCAGCGCGGTCTCGAAGTTGGTCTTGTGCAGATGGTCGGCGACCTTGGCGGGGTTGTCGCCCACGGCCTTGATGCTGTCGAGCAGCACCTGCACGGCCGCGTACGAAGTGAGCTGGAACGCGCCCGAAGGGTTGCGCTTCTGGTCCTTGAACGCCTTGACCACGGCCGCGTTCTTGGGATTGGCCGCGAAGTCGGCCGGCAGGGTCACGAGCATGCCTTCGACCGCATTGCCGGCGATGGCGTTGACCTCCGGGTTGCCCACGCCTTCGGGGCCCATCATGCGCACCTTGAGGCCTTGCTCGGCAGCCTGGCGCAGCAGCAGGCCCATTTCGGGGTGGTAGCCGCCGTAGTAGACGAAGTCGACGCCGTTGCTCTTGAGCTTGGTGATCACGGCCGAGTAGTCGCTGTCGCCCGCGTTGATGCCTTCGAACAGCGCGACGTTGATGTTGGCTTTTTTCAGCGCGTCGCGCACCGAGGTCGCAATGCCCTGGCCGTACGACTGCTTGTCGTGCACCACCGCGACTTTCTTGGGCTTGGCCTTCTCGATGATGAACTTGGCCGCCGACGGGCCTTGCTGGTCGTCGCGGCCTATGGTGCGGAAGATGTAGTGGAAGTTCTTGCCGTCGGTCAGCGCGGGCGAGGTCGCCGAAGGCGTCACCACGACCACGCCTTCATTGTTGTAGATGGGCGCGGCGGCAATCGCCGCACCCGAGCACACGGGCCCGACCACATAGCCGATCTTGGCGTTGACCACGCGGTTGGCCGCGACCGGTCCCTGCTTGGGCTCGCAGGCGTCGTCCACCGGAACGAGTTCTATCTTCTTGCCCTGGATGCCGCCCGCGGCATTGATCATTTCGACGGCCGTGGACGCACCTTCCTTGACCATGTCGCCGTACTGGGTCAGCGCGCCCGTGGTCGGAATGACCATGGCAATGCGGATGTTCTGCGCATGGGCCACAGGAAGCAGGCCCGCGGCGACCAGACCCGCAGAGGCGACCAGAACAGACAGGCGAAACGGTTTTTGCATGGCGATCTCCTTGAATGGCGTGTAGGAGTCCCAGCTTATGCGAGCCCGCAAAGCCTGCAATAGGGTATATGCCAGGGGACGAAGCGTGGTGTGTGCGCTTCAGGGTAAATCCGTGCGCCGAGCGCTCGTGTCAGAACGGCGCGGACAGCTCGAATGCGCGCCAGTCGCCCGTTTGCGGGTGGGTCAATCCGAGTTGCTGGGCGTGCAGCAGCAGCCGCGGTGCAGCCGCTGCGATCGGGCCGTCGGCGTAGAGCGCATCGCCCAGGATGGGGTGGCCCAGATGGGCCAGGTGCACGCGCAGCTGGTGGGTGCGGCCGGTGATGGGTTCGAGCTCCACGCGCGTGCAGCCGGGCCAGCCCGGCGGATCGTGGGCCAGCACGCGCCAGCGCGTCTGGCTGGGCTTGCCCGCGGCGTCTATGATGCGCAGCGGCCGGCGCGGCCAGTCGGCCGCAATCGGCGCGTCTATGGTCTGCCATTCGTCGCTGCCGTGGGCAGTCAGGATTCCGTGGACCACGGCCACATAGCGCTTGTGCACCGCGCGCTGCTCGAACGCCAGGCTCAACTGGCGCTGCACCAGCGGCGACAGCGCCATCAGCACCAGGCCCGAGGTCGACATGTCGAGCCGGTGCACGACCAGCGCCTGCGGCCACTGTGCCTGGGCACGCGCGCTCAGGCAGTCCTGCTTGTCCTCGCCGCGTCCGGGCACGCACAGCAGGCCCGAGGGTTTATCGAGCACCAGCAGCGCGTCATCGGCCGCGATGCAGCGCAGTCCTTCGCACATCGCCATCACGTCAATCGCGCAGCGGCTGGTTCATGAGCTGGTCGACGGTGGTGCACAGCTCCTCGACATCGTTGGGCTTGTGGATCAGCGCGCGCGCGCCCGCGGCCAATGCCTCGGCCTCGATTTCGGCCGTGACATAGCCCGAGGCCAGCGCCACCGGCAGGTCGGGGCGGGTGGCGAGCGCGACGCGCACCAGATCCACACCGCAGAAGCCGGGCATGTTGTAGTCGGTGACCAGCAGGTCGTAATGGGCAGGCGCAGCTTGCAGCGCGGCCATGGCCTCGCGCGGATCGGTGAAGCCGCTGACGTCGTAGCCGCGCCGGCGCAGCAGGCGCTGCACCAGGAACACCAGCGCCTGGTCGTCATCGACATACATCACATGCCGGCGCGGCACGCCGCCGGGCTGCGCGTCGGGCGCGGCAGGCGCGTTGAGCGCCGGGCGGCGCGCGACCGGCGTGGCGATCACCGGCGCCGAACCGCTGGCCACGGGGAAATAGAGCGTAAAGCGGCTGCCTTCGCCGAGAACGCTGGAGACGTCGACCGCGCCGCCATGGGTGCGCATCACGCCATGCACCACGGCCAGGCCCAGGCCCGTGCCCTGGCCCACGGGCTTGGTCGTGAAGAACGGCTCGAAAATGCGCTGCAGCGTGGCGGCGTCGATTCCCGGGCCGTTGTCCTGCACGCTGAGCGCGACATAGTTGGCCAGCGGCAGGCCCAGCCGGTCGCTCAGGCGCTGGTCGGCCAGCGTGAGGCTGGCCGTGACCTGCACCATGCCGCGCGCGTCGCCGATGGCGTGCACGGCATTGGTGGTCAGGTTGAACAGCGCCTGCTCGACCTGGGTCACATCGGCGAGCAGCGGCGGCAACTGGGGCGCGATATGCGAGTGCAGCGCAATTGCCGGCGGCAGCGTCACGCGCAGCAGGCGCTCGGTGTCGCGTATCACTTCGGCGGCCTGGACGGCGCCGCGCTTGGGCGGCTCGTTGCGGCTGAAAGTCAGGATCTGGCGCACCAGATCGCGTGCGCGCCGGCCGGCCTTCTCGATTTCGAGCAGGCTTTCGAGCATCGCGGAATTCTCGGGGCAGTCGGCGCGCGCAAGTTCGACATTGCCCAGGATGGCGCCGACGATGTTGTTGAAGTCGTGGGCAATGCCGCCGGCCATGGTGCCCACGGCCTGCATCTTGTGCGATTCGCGCAACTGCGCTTCGAGCTCGCTGCGGTGGGCTTCGGCTTTCTTGCGGCTGCTCAGGTCGCGCGCGAACACCGTGGTGGTGGTTTCGCCGCCGCTGTGCTGCACGAAGGCCAGGCTGACCTCGACGGCCAGCTGCTTGCCGCTGGCGGTGCGTGCTTCCATCTCGCCGAGCACGGCCTGGGTGGTCAGCGCGGCGAATTCAAGCGCGCTCGCGGCATCGGGCAGGAAGCGCTCTAGCGGGCTGCCCAGCGCATCCTCGGCGGCGCAGGTGAACAAGGCCGCGGCCGTGGGGTTGAATACCGTGATGCGCTGCGCGCTGTCGACGCACAGGATGGCGTCCAGACTCGAGTTGATCACCGACTCGAGCCGGCGTTCGCTGGCGAACAGCTGGTTGTTGCGCTCCTGCAGCGCCAGGCGTTCGGCCAGCAGCGGACCCTGGTCGACGACGGCGCAGAGGAACTGGGCGATCGGCGGCCCTTTTTTCTGCGGAATCTCTATGCAGGCGATATGCAGGTCGCCGCAGAGGTTGATTTCCGAATTGATGGAGAAGACCACCTCGTGGACTTCGCTGCCGCCGCGTTCGCGCGCTTCCATGAAAGCTTCGCAGACGCGGTCGGCGTGCTTTTCGCTGACCAGCGGCATGAACGACACCAGGATGCGGTCGCGCTCCGTGGGCTGGAAGGCGTTGTGCGCCATGGCATTGGCCTGGATCACCATGTCGTGCTCGTCGAGCACCAGCAGCGGCAGCGGAATGCTCGCGAACAGCGCTTCGAAGCGCTCGGACGCGCTTTCGGCCACAGCCTGGCTGTAGTCGAGCACCTTGTTCTGGATCTCCAGCTCGTGCTGGTAGTTGCGCAGCTCGGCGACGAGCGCGGCCAGCGGCTCCTCGGCAATGGGCTCAAGCACTTCCTCGGTCCACGGCAGAGGCGTCATATCCTGGGCATCCGGCCCCATGAGGGCGTGCAGACCCAGGGGATCGTCTTTGCGCAGGAGAAAGGACAGGTCGGGACGGCTCATGTGAGGTGGTGCAGTGGCCGTACGCCAGAGGTTGCGCAGACGCCGCGAGTTTAAGCGCGCGCCCGCGGCCTCACAAGCCTGGGGCCAAGTGGGCGGACAATCAGCTCAGGTAAGACTCCAATGGTATGCAACTGCAGTGCAGGTTGCGGTCGCCATGCACGTTGTCTATGCGTGCCACGGGCGGCCAGTACTTGGCGTGGCGCAGCGCGGGCTGCGCAAAGGCCGCCTGTTCGCGGCTGTACGCATGCGGCCATTCGGTGGCCAGCAGTGCGGCGGCGGTATGCGGCGCGTTCTTCAGAACGTTGTCGGTACGCGACACTTCGCCCGATTCTATCGCCCGGATTTCCGCGCGTATGGCAATCATGGCGGCGATGAAGCGCTCGATTTCCTCCAGCGGTTCGCTTTCCGTGGGCTCGACCATCAGCGTGTTGGGCACGGGAAACGACAGCGTGGGCGCATGCAGGCCGTAATCGATCAGCCGCTTGGCCACATCCTCGGCCGTGACGCCGCTGGTGGCCTTGAAGCCGCGCAGATCGAGAATGCATTCGTGGCCCACGCGTGCGCGCCGGCCTTGCGTCCCCACGTTCATGCTGGGGCTGGCGTACAGCGTGGGGTAGTGCTCCTGCAGGCGACAGCTGATGTAGTTGGCGCTCAGGATGGCGGTCTCGCTCGCATGCTTGAGGCCTTGCGCGCCCATCATGCGCATGTACATCCAGCTGATGGGCAGCACCGCGGCATTGCCCAGCGGCGCGGCGCTGACCGCGCCCACGCCCGAATGCAGTCCCGTGCTCGCATGGCCGGGCAGGAAAGGCACGAGGTCTTCGACCACGCAGACCGGGCCCACGCCCGGGCCGCCGCCGCCATGCGGAATGCAGAAGGTCTTGTGCAGGTTCAGATGGCTCACGTCGCCGCCGAACGCGCCGGGCGCGGCAATGCCCACCAGCGCATTCATGTTCGCGCCGTCGACATAGACGCGCCCGCCGTGGCGGTGCACCAGCGCACACAGCTCCTCGACGCGGGCCTCGAACACGCCGTGCGTGCTGGGGTAGGTGATCATCACGCACGACAGCCGCTCGCTGTACTTCTCGCACTTGTCGGCCAGGTCGGCCAGGTCCACATTCCCCTGGGCATCGCAGGCCGTGACCACGACTTCGAGTCCGGCCATCTGCGCGCTCGCGGGGTTGGTGCCGTGGGCGCTCGAAGGAATCAGGCAGATGTCGCGCTGGCCCTGGCCGTTTGCCGCGTGGTAGGCGTGGATGGCCAGCAGGCCCGCGTATTCGCCTTGCGAGCCGGCATTGGGCTGCAGGCTGACGCCCGCATAGCCCGTGGCTTCGCAGAGCCAGGCGCGCAGCTCGGTGTCCAGCTGCCGGTAGCCCGCGAGCTGGTCGGCGGGCGCGAACGGGTGGATCTGCGCGAACGCGGGCCAGGTGATGGGAATCATCTCGCTGGTGGCATTGAGCTTCATGGTGCATGAGCCCAGCGGAATCATCGTGCGGTCCAGCGCCAGGTCCTTGTCCGACAGCGCGCGGATGTAGCGCAGCATCGCGGTTTCGGCGTGGTGGCGCTGGAACACCGGGTGCGTGAGAAAGCGGCTGGTGCGGCGCAGCGCCGCGGGAATGCGCAGCGCCGTGCCGGCTTCTAGCGCCGCGACATCGGGCAGCGCCTGACCGGGCGCGGCAAATATCTGCCACAGCAGCGCGAGGTCGGCGCGCGTCGTGGTCTCGTCGAGCGCTATGCACAGCGCTTCGGGCGAATAGCGGCGCAGGTTCGCGCCCAGGCCCACGGCGCGCTGCGCCAGCGTTTCGGTGGCCGCGCCGGAGTGCACCAGCAAGGTGTCGAAGCTGCCGTGCTCGGCCACTGTGCGGCCCAGTTGCTTGAGACCCTGGGCCAGGATGGCGCAGTAGCGCGCGATGCGCAGCGCGATGCGCGTGAGGCCTTCGGGGCCGTGGTAGACCGCGTACATGCTCGCCACGACCGCGGGCAGCACCTGGGCGGTGCAGATGTTGCTGGTCGCCTTCTCGCGCCGGATGTGCTGCTCGCGCGTCTGCAGCGCGAGCCGGTAGGCCGGCTGGCCCTGGGTGTCGCGGCTCACGCCCACGATGCGTCCGGGCAGGGCGCGCTTGTAGGCATCGCGGCAGGCCATGAAGGCCGCGTGCGGCCCGCCCGCACCCATGGGCATTCCCAGGCGCTGGCTGCTGCCGACCACGATGTCGGCGCCCCATTCGCCGGGCGGCGTGAGCAGCGTCAGTGCCAGCAGATCGGTGGCGACGATGAACGCCGCCTGACGCGCATGGACCTGCGTGGCGTCGGCGCCCAGATACGCGATCCGGCCGTCGGTTGCCGGGTACTGCGTCAGCGCCGCGAAATAATCGCCTTCGAGTGCGCGCTGCCAGGCCGCAGGCGAGTCGGGCACCAGCACTTCTATGCCCAGCGGCTGCGCGCGAGTACGTATGACTTCAATCGTCTGCGGGTGGGTGCCGGCCGAAACGACGAAGCGCCGGCTGGCCGATGCCGTCATGCGCAGCGCCAGCGTCATGGCTTCGGCCGCGGCCGTGGCCTCGTCGAGCAGCGATGCATTGGCGATGGGCAGGGCCGTGAGGTCGCAGACCATGGTCTGGAAGTTGATCAGCGCTTCCATGCGCCCCTGGGAAATTTCCGCCTGGTAAGGCGTGTACGCGGTGTACCAGGCCGGGTTCTCGAGCACGTTGCGCAGGATCACGCCCGGCGTGTGCGTGCCGTAATAGCCCTGGCCGATGAAGCTCTTGAGCTGCTGGTTGCGCGCGGCCAGTTGCTGCAGTTCGGCCAGCGCCTGGGCTTCGCCCACGGCCGGCGGCAGTTGCATGGGCGTGTGCCGCGCGATGCCGGGCGGAACGATTTCGGCGATCAGCGCGGCGCGCGAGGCGGCGCCGACCACCGACAGCATCAACGCTTCGTCAGCCTCGCCGGGCCCGATGTGGCGGGCAATGAATTCGTCGGGGTTTTCGAGGGAATGCAGCGCGGGAACATGGGGCATCGTCATGGCAGGACCTGTGGAAAAGGCTGAAGCAATGGGATTGCCGGGCCACGAAAGCCCGGTCGCGCGGCGCAGTTCCCGCGTTTACGCGCTCTGCGCGAAAGCCGTGTAGGCGGCTTCGTCGAGCAGGCCGTCCAGCTGCGCGGGGTCGCTGAGCTTGATCTTGAAGAACCAGCCGCCGGCCAGCGGGTCGGAATTGGCCAGCGAAGGGTCGTCGCGCAGCGCCTCGTTGACTTCGACGATCTCGCCGCTCACCGGCATGTAGATGTCGGCCGCGGCCTTGACGGACTCGACCACGCCGGCGACATCACCCTGGGCGAAGGTCTTGCCCACTTCGGGCAGGTCGACGAACACCACGTCGCCCAGCGCGTCCTGCGCGTGCACGGTGATGCCCACCACGGCAGCGGCCGGGTCGGCGGCGTTGATCCACTCGTGGTCTTTGGAAAATTGAACGCTCATGAGAACTCCAGGAAAAACAAAAAAGAAAAGCGCAAGGCCGTAGTTCGCACTGTATCCCGTCGGCGGCCTCCCGGGCGTCAGATGACGGACTTCATCCGCGGTAATAGCGGTTGGGAACAAATGGCATGGCCGTGACTTCCATGGGCACGGGCTTGCCGCGCACCAGCGCCTGCAGCCTTGTACCGGGCGCGGCACTGGCGGATTCCACATAGGCCTGGGCAATGGGCTGGTTGAGCGTGGGCGACAGCAGGCCGCTCGTGACCTGGCCCACCTGGCGGCCGCCGGCGTCGTGCAGCGGCGCGGGCTCGCGCACCGGAACGCGCTCGAGCGCGCGCAGTCCCACGCGCTGGCGCGGGCGCAGCGCGGGCTCGGCAATCTGCGCCAGCAGGCGCTCGGCGCCGGGAAAGCCGCCGGCGCGCGCCCCGCCGGTGCGCCGCACTTTCTGCACCGCCCACAGCAGGCCGGCCTCGGCGGGCGTGGTCGTGGTGTCGAGTTCATTGCCATAAAGACACAGCCCGGCTTCCAGGCGCAGCGAATTGCGCGCGCCCAGGCCCGCGGCAGCGACTTCCGGGTGGTGCAGCAGCGCGCGGGCAAAGGCTTCGGCCATGGGCCCGGGCAGCGAAATCTCAAAGCCGTCCTCGCCCGTATAGCCGCTGCGCGTGATGTAGAGCTCGCTGCCTTCCCAGACAAAGGCCGCGCCGTCCATGAACAGCAGCTGCTCGACGCCGGGCACCAGCCGCTGCAGCGCATCCACCGCCAGCGGCCCCTGCAGCGCCAGCAGCGCCTGTTCGCTCAGCGGCGTGATCTCGCAGCGCGCGCCGATATGCGCCTGCAGGTGGGCGAGGTCGGCGTGCTTGCAGGCGCCGTTGACGACCAGCAGGAAATCGTTGCCGCGCTGGATCAGCATCAAGTCGTCGAGCACGCCGGCCTGGTCATTGAGCAGCAGGCCGTAACGCTGGCGGTGCAGCGCCAGGTCCAGCAGGTCCATGGGCATCACGCTTTCCAGTGCGGCCGCGGTGTCGGCGCCGACCAGGCGCAGCTGGCCCATGTGCGAGACATCGAACAGGCTGGCGGCCGCGCGCGTGTGCTGGTGCTCGGCGATCAGGCCCTGGGGAAACTGCACGGGCAGGTGGTAGCCCGCGAAATCCACCATGCGCGCACCAAGTTCGAGGTGCAGCGAATGCAGCGGCGTGGGCAGCAGTTCGCCGGCAGCGGCCTGGGGGAAATGGGGCGTGGGAGGGCTGGTCACGGTGGTCATGGCGTTCTCCGGTCAGGCAGGCGCTGGGCCAGGCCGCAGCGCCATATGCAAATTTCCATTGGCGATAAGCCCAAGCCTACACTGGCCCGCAAGATTCGTGAATTCCCGGAGATTTTCAATGCAACTCACCCTGGGCGATACCCTGTCCTGGCCCGCGCGCTACCTGCCCCACAAGGAGGCGCTGGTCGCCTGGGAGGGCGGCGAGCGCCGCGCCTGGACCTATGCGCAGCTCGACGCCGAAGTCAACCGCCATGCCCATGGCCTGCTGGCGCTGGGCATTGCGCGCGGCGATGTGGTCGCAGCCTTTCTCTACAACACGCCGGCCTTTGTGTTCACGCTGCTGGCCGCGGCGCGCATAGGCGCGGTGTTCAATCCGATCAACTACCGGCTTGCGCCGCAGGAGCTGGCCTTCATCCTGCAGGACGGCAACGCGCGTGCGCTGGTCTTCGAGCGCGAAGTCGCCGAGGTCGTGGCGCGCACCCAGGCCCTGCTGGGCGACGACAGCGCGCGTCCGGCGCACTGGATCTATGCCGATGAAGGTGTGGCCGACGCCACACCCGAAGGCGCGGGTACGCGCCTGAGCGCGCTGGCCGCGGGGCACGCGAGCGACGCGCCGCAGGTGAGCGTCGACGAGACCGACCCCTGCATCCTGATGTACACCAGCGGCACCACGGGCCGGCCCAAGGGCGTGCTGCACAGCCACCGCAGCAAGCTCGCGCACAACGCGCTCATGCACCAGGTGATGCAGCTGCGCCGCGAGGATGTGGGTTTGTCGGTCGCTCCGCTCAACCATACGGCCGAGCTGCACACCAGCTTCCTGCCGCGGCTGCAGGTGGGCGCGACGCTGGTGCTGCAGCGGCGCTTCGACGCCGCCGAAGCCTGGCGCCTGGTCGAGGCCGAAAGAGTCACGTTCTTCTTCGCCGCGCCGACCATGGTCTCCATGCTGCTGCACGAGCCCACGCTGGCCGCGCGCGACACGCAAAGCCTGCGCCTGGTCGAATACGGCGGCGCGTCGATGGCGCCGCACCTGATACGCGAATGGACGCGCCAGGTAGGCTCGGGCCTGGTGCAGGTGTTCGGCACGACCGAGATGGGGCCTTGCATGTCGGTGCTCTACCCGCACGAGCAGCTGTCGCACGCGGGCTCGGCCGGCCTGCCGGCGCTGAGCCATGACCTGGTCGTGGCGCGCATTCCCGCCGACGGCAGCCCCACCGATCCCGCCCTGCGCTGCGCCGTCGGCGAAGTCGGCGAGATCCTGGTGCGCGGGCCCTGCATGATGGCCGGCTATCTGCACCGGCCCGACGCCAACGCGCGCGCCCTGGCCCATGGCTGGTACCACACGGGCGACATGGGTCATCTGGACGCGGACGGCTATCTGTGGATTCGCGACCGCATGGACTACATGATCAATTCGGGCGCCGAGAACGTCTATCCGCGCGAAGTCGAGGATGCGCTGGTCGAGCACCCGGGCGTGCTCGAAGTGGCCGTGGTCGGCGAGGCCGATGAACGCTGGGGCCAGGTGGTCGTGGCGCATGTGGTGCGCAAGGCCGCCGCCGCTGCCGCCGACGCGGCCGGCCTAGACGCTTTCCTGGTGCATGGCGACCGCCTTGCGGCCTACAAGCGCCCGCGCCGCTATCACTTTGTCGAGTCGCTGCCCAAGACCACCAGCGGCAAGATCCAGAAACATCTGCTGCGCCAGCCGCGTTGAGGTTCGCAGGCTGCAATACCCGGATCAAGGGCTCCTGCATTGGCTGCAGGGGCCTTTTTTTCGGTGTAATGACAGCAGATCAGGGAGGAAGTCATGCCGCTGCCCGCACGCATCTTTGATTTGCACACGCATCTGTTCAACGCGCGCTACCTGCCGCTGGCCAGCGTCATCGCCCATGCGATGGGCCGCGACGCGAGCCCGCTCGCGCGCCAGGTCGCGCGCCTGCTGCAGGCCCTGACGGGCTCGGCGTATGCGGTCGTTCCCGTCGAAGCCGTGTTTTCGCAGGCCACCGACGACACGCTGGAAATCGAGTGCCTGGAGCATATCTGGCGCATGGTCGAGTACGAGTTGCTGCTGGGCACGGGCTCGCTCGCCGCCGTGGAGCAGGGCGTGCTGCCGCAGCTCGAGCAGTCGCTCGAGGCGCCGGTGTTCGATCGCCTGCGTGCCTCGCAATTCATGGACATCCTGCTGACGCTGGACCAGATCGATTACGCGGCCGAAGGCTGGCCCGGGCCGCGTGCGCCCGAAGCCGAGGAGGTCGCAGTGCAGCAGATCCCCGAAATGAACGCCCGCTTCTCGGACTTCCTGCAATGGGCCGAGCGCGTGGTGCGCAAGGCGCTGTGGGTCGTGACGCGGCTCATGGACCCCATGGCCTGGGGTGAAGTCGTCAACTATCCCGCTTTCTTCCTGACCCTGCTGCATTCGGAAGAGCAGCTGCTGCAGAAGCTCTTTGCGAGCTATGGCGCGGGCCTGCCGCCGCTGCAGGCCGCGCACTACCTGATCGACATGCAGATGGCCTATCCCGGACAGGAGGCGCCGTTCTATCCGCTGCAGCCCGTGCAGGAAGACCGCATGCAGGCGCTGCAGCGCGCGCACCCGGCGCGCGTCTTCGGTTTCGCCGCATTCGATCCGCGGCGCGAAGATTGGCATGCGCGCGCGCTGCATTCGCTGGGCAAGGGCTTTGCGGGCTTCAAGTTCTATCCGGCCATGGGCTTCAAGCCCACGGGCAACGACGCGCCGATCCAGGCGCGCGTCGATGCGTTCTTCGACTTCTGCATTGCGCGCGATCTGCCGGTGTTCGCGCACTGCACGCCCGTGGGCTTCCAGACGCGGCTGCGGCTGGGCGCCAACGCCCATCCACGCCACTGGCAGGCGCTGCTGGAGCAGCCGCGCTGGCAGAGACTGCGGCTGTGCCTGGGCCATGCGGGCGGCGGCAACCTGCGCAACGGCGCGCTGCATTCAGCGGGCTGGTTCGCGGTTTCGGACGAGGCCTGGCAGCATGCAGACAATTTTGCGCGCATCGTGAGCGAGCTGTGCACGCGCTATCCGAATGTCTATTGCGAAGTCGGCTACCTGACCGAGTTGCTGGCGGATGACGGCCCCGCGCGCCTGGAGTCCAACCTGCAGCGCGCGCGCGCGGCGCAGCAGCCATTCGAGCTGCTCGACAAGATGGCCTACGGCTCCGACTGGCATATGCCCGAAGTGGTCACGCGCACGCGGCAGTATCTCGAACAATGGCTGGCCCTCATGGAAAAGCCCGCGTATGCGGGCTTTCGCGAGCCGTTCTTCTGGAAGAACGCCTACCGGTATCTGCGCCTGCCTTTGTGAGCTCAGTACGGTTCGGCCTTGACGCGCATTTCGCTGTAGGGAACGATGCGCGAGCCCTTGACCAGCCGATAGCCCCACCAGATCAGCAGGAACAGCGGCAGGCCGATATAGGTCGCGACCACGCCGCCCCAGTCGATGCGGTCCTGGATGAAAGCCTGGTAGTTCTGGCCCAGCGTGATGATCAGGCACAGCACGAAAGCGAAGATCGGCCCGAACGGGAATGCGGCCGCGCGGTAGGGCAGGGCCGCCAGGCTCAGGCCCTGGGCTTCGTAGCCCTTGCGAAAGCGGTAGTGGCTGATGGCAATGCCCAGCCAGGCGATGAAGCCGGTCATGCCCGACAGGTTCAGCAGCCAGATGTAGACCGCCTGGGGGCTGAAGATGTTGGTCAGAAAGCACAGCGCGGCAATCGCCGTCGTGGCCAGCAGCGCCATCAAGGGCACGCCGTTGCGGTTGACGCGCGCGAAGATGCGCGGCGCCATGCGCTGGCAGGCCAGCGTGTAGAGCATGCGCGTGGAGGCATACATGCCCGAGTTGCCGGCCGACAGCACCGAGGTCAGCACCACGGCATTCATCACGGCCGCGGCAGACAGCAGGCCGGCGCGCTCGAACACCAGCGTGAACGGGCTCACGCTGATGTCGCTCACATCGTTGCGCAGCAGCTGCGGGTCGTTGTAGGGCAGCAGCAGGCTGATGATCAGGATGGCGAACACATAGAACAGCAGAATGCGCCAGAACACCTTGCGCACCGCGCGCGGCACGTTGCGCGCCGGATCCTCGGATTCGCCGGCCGCGATGCCGATCAGCTCCGTGCCCTGGAACGAGAAGCCGACGATCATCGCCACGCCGATCAGTGCCGCGAAGCCGCCGGCGAACGGCGCGTCGCCCACGGTCCAGTTGGCCAGATTGCCCCAGATGCCTTCGGGCGCGCCGCCTTGCATGATGCCCAGCACCATCAGCAGGCCCAGACCGATGAAGACGATCACCGTCACCACCTTGATCGCGGCAAACCAGTATTCGGCTTCGCCAAAGCCTTTGACCGAAATCGCGTTGAGGCCGAACATCAGCGCCAGGAACAGCGCGCTCCAGACCATGCCGTTGACATCCGGTATCCAGTAGGCCATGACCAGCTGCGCCGCGACCAGGTCGACCGCAATCGTCACCGCCCAGTTGTACCAGTAGTTCCAGCCGAGCGCGAAGCCGAAGCCTTCATCCACATAGCGCGCGCCGTAGGTCGCAAACGAGCCCGAGACCGGCAGGTGGGCAGCCATTTCGCCCAGGCTGGTCATGAGGAAATAGACCATCAGGCCGACAACCATATAGGCGAGCAGCGCGCCGCCCGGGCCGGCCTGGGAGATGGTGGCGCCCGAGGCCACGAACAGACCGGTGCCGATGGAGCCGCCGATGGCAATCATCGACAGGTGGCGCGCCTTGAGGCTGCGGCGCAGGCCGGGCTCGGCCGCGTGATGGGTAGTGGAAGCGTTATCGCTCATCGGTTTTGTTCCTGTGTTCCGCTGCGGCCCGCCCCCCGGCAGGAACGCAAAAGGCCGCACTGGCGCGGCCCGGAAAAGCGGCATTGTGCGTGATTTGCACCGCCGTGTTGTCCGATGGCCACAAGACCCTAAGCGGGCTTCAGAAAAACTGCAGCGTTTACGGCTTGCCGCTCAGATGTAGGGATAGGGCCACAGGGACGGTATCGTACTCTGCTCCAGCTCCATGGGCTCGGCGCCGTCATGGAAGTCGTTAACCGTGGCAGGCGCGCTTTCACCGGTAGCGCACATCGCTTGTCCCGGGTTTGCATCGATGTCGTCCATTCGGTCCTTCCACTCCTGCCATGCGGGTGTGGTGATCGCTTGCGAAAGGAGTTCCCACACGGCGTCTGCGCGCGCCAGGCTGGGGCAACGGCCCGCATAGTCCAGCGCGGTACGGCCCGCTGTGTCGATGACGGTCGGGTCGGCGCCCGCGTCCAGCAGGAGCTTGATAGTGGCGGGACTACCGGATGCCGCTGCAACCATCAGCGGAGTCGTGCCGTCGCTGTACGCGCGGGCATTGGGGTTGGCGCCGGGGTAGCCGTTGCGCGTCTGCAGCAGCGCGTCGACGACGTCCGATGACCGCCGAGCGCAGGCCAGCATCAGCACGCTGTGACCCCAGTCGTCGTCGCCATCGGCGCCGTATCCGGCGTCGCGCAGAATTTCTATGATGTCCACCGTGCCCACTTCCACGGCAAGCGTCATGGGGTTGTAGACTTCGCCCTCGTAGTCGCCGGCCTGCGGGGCTGAATTCTCAGGGATCCACTGCACCGCGGCCTGCCCAATACCCAATCGGAAAACCTCCCTCAGCACACGGTGGCCTGCAGGCTCCGCCAAATCCGGGCACGCATCCGCTTCCAGCAGCGCTGCGAGCACGGCAGTATCGGGCGCGACGAGCGCAGGCTCGAGCGCCTGGCGGTTGGCGCCCTCGTTGGGGTCGGCGTTCGCGGCAATCAGGCTGCGCACCAGACGCGCATCTCCCTGCTCGGCCGCATGGGTCAATACGGCCTTGCCGTTGTCATCGACGGCATTGGGATTGGCGCCCGCGGAAAGCAGCAGTTGCGCGGTGTCGGTCAGCTTGTAGATGACGGCCACCACCAAGGCGTCCTGATTCGCGGCATGAGTGAGATCTGCCTTGGCGTCTAGCAGGCTGCGCACCATGCCCGTGTCACGCGATGCGAGCGCCAGCGCGGATTGCCCCAACGAATTGGTGCGGTGCACATCCGCTTGAAATTCTATCAACTTGTCCACCGTGGGTTGGTCGCGGATTTTCACAGCCGCAGTCAACAGATTGTCGCCATTGTCGTATGTGGTGTTGAGGTCCGCTCCGGACTCCAGCAGCAATTGGATGATATCGGGGCGCTGGTTAAGCACGGCATACGACAGCGGCGTAAGGCGATGCCCGTCGGGAAGATCGACGCGGGCTCCCAGGTCGATCAGTGTCCTGACCGCTTGGGGTTGATTGCAAACGGTGGCTGCGACCAGGGCGGTGGTGCTTTCCTCGAGGGCGTTGATGTCTGCGCCAGCGTCCAGCAAGCCCTTGAATTCACCTGTGCGGCCTTCGCATGCGGCGTTGATGAGCTTCCGGTTCAAAACGGTGTTGTTGCGGCTCTTTGGCATGATGTTTACAAATTAACTATTGATTTATTATATCAATAGTTAAAAGCTATTCAAGCAGGCGAAAGACGGCATTTCGCATTGCCGGTGGACCGCAATGCTGTGGCGCGGGAGCAGGGCGGGACGCGCGTGGTCCGCCCTGCGGGCTGGGCCTCAGCCCAGCAGCAAGGCGTCGTCGGCGAGCTTTTCGCCGCGTACCTTCTCGAACATCTTGAGCAGGTCGGGCACGTCGAGGCGCTTGCGCTCCTCGCCGCTGACGTCGAGCACCACCTGGCCCTGGTGCAGCATGACCGTGCGGTCGCCCACATCGAGCGCCTGGCGCATGCTGTGCGTGACCATCATGGTCGTGAGCTTGGCCTCGGCCACGATGCGCGCCGTGAGCTGCAGCACGAAGTCGGCGGTGCGCGGGTCCAGCGCGGCCGTGTGCTCGTCGAGCAGCAGGATGCGCGACGGCTGCAGCGCTGCCATCAGCAGGCTCACGGCCTGGCGCTGGCCGCCCGAAAGCAGGCCAATGCGATCCGACAGGCGCTTTTCGAGGCCCAGACCCAGTGTGGCCAGCCGCTCCTGGAAGACTTCGCGCATTTCGGCACGCACTGCGCGCGTGAGCCGGCGCGACGCGCCGCGGCGCTGGGCCAGCGCCATGTTTTCCTCTATGGTCAGGTCTTCGCAGGTTCCGGCCATCGGATCCTGGAAGACCCGGGCCACGCGCTCGGCGCGCGCCCAGACGGGCAGTGCGGTGACGTCCTGGCCGTGGATCACGATGGAGCCGCCGTCGACGCGCTGGTCGCCCGACACGGCGTTCAGGAAAGTGGACTTGCCCGCGCCGTTGGAGCCGATGACGGTCACGAACTGTCCGGCCGGAATCTCCAGCGACAGTCCGCGCAGCGCGCGGGTTTCGATCGGCGTGCCGGGGTTGAAGGTGAGAACGATGTCTTTTGCACTCAGCATGGGATCTCCGACCGACTTAACGCGGCTTGCGCTTGGACAGCTTCTGCTTGAGCTGCGGGATGACGAGGGCCACGGTCACGAGCACGGCCGTGACCAGGTTCAGGTCCTGCGCCTTGAGGCCGATGAAGTCGCTGTTGAGCGCGGCGGCAATGAAGAAACGGTAGACGATGGCGCCGATCACCACGGCCAGCGTCGCATAGATGATGCGCCGCGAAGGCAGCAGGCTTTCACCGACGATCACGGCCGCCAGGCCGATGACGATGGTGCCAATGCCCATCGAGATGTCGGAGCCGCCCTGGGTCTGCACGAACAGCGCGCCGCCCAGGCCCACCAGGCCGTTGGAGACCGCCATTCCCAGCAGGATCATGCCGCCGGTGTTCACGCCCTGGGCGCGCGCCATGCGCGCGTTCGAGCCTGTGGCGCGGATCGCCAGGCCGCGTTCGGTCGAGAAGAACCAGTCCATCGCGAGCTTGGCGATCAGCACGATCACCGCCAGGATCAGCGGGCGCGCGACGTAGTCGGGCATGCCTTCGGGCTGCAGCAGGGTGAACAGCGTGGCGTCGTTGATCAGCGGCACATTGGGGCCGCCCATGATGCGCAGGTTGACCGAGTACAGAGCGATCATCATCAGAATGGACGCGAGCAGGTCCATGATCTTGAGCTTGACGTTGAGCCAGCCCGTGACCATGCCCGCGGCAGCGCCCGCGGCCGTCGCGGCCAGCGTCGCGAGCCAGGGGTTGGTGCCCGTGGAAATCAGGATGGCGCAGACCGCGCCGCCCAGCGGAAAGCTGCCGTCCACGGTGAGGTCGGGAAAGCGCAGCAGCCGGAACGAGATGAAGACGCCCAGCGCCACCAGGCTGAAGATCAGGCCGATCTCGATGGCGCCGAGAAATGAGAAAAATGACATGGGGAGTGCGGTTGCGCCCGCAGGCTGGGTAAAAACAATGGCAGGTCCGTGCATCGTACGGTACCTGCCATATGGAAGCCCCCACCGGGCTATATACCCGGGTGGTCTTTTATTGAATCACTTGCGCGGCCGACTTGACCAGCGCATCCGACAGCTTCACGCCTTGCTTCTCGGCGGCACCGGGGTTCACGAAAAGCTCCATCTTGGTGCTCACCTCGGGCTTGATGTCGCCGGGCTTCTCGCCCTTGAGGATGCGCGCCACCATGCGGCCGGTCTGCTCGCCCAGGTCACGGTAGTTGATGCCGTATGCCGCGACCGCGCCGCGCTTGACGGAGTCGGTGTCGGAAGCAACCAGCGGGATTTTCGCATCCTGCCCGACCTTGACCAAAGCTTCGTAGGCCGAAACCACGTTGTTGTCGGTGTTGGTATAGATTACATCGACCTTGCCGACCAGGCTGCGCGCGGCGCTGCTGACGTCGACCGAGCGCGGCGCGGCGGCTTCGACCAGCGTCAGGCCCAGGGTAGGCAGGAGTTTCTGCATTTCCTTGACCACGACCATGGAGTTCGCTTCGCCCGGGTTGTAGACGATGCCCACGCGCTTGGCGTTGGGCACGACCTGCTTGACCAGCTGCATCTGCTTGTCGAGCGCGAGCAGATCGGACACGCCGGTCACGTTGCCCTTGCTCGGCTCCCAGCTGGGCAGCAGCTTGGCGGCCACGGGGTCGGTCACGGCCGAGAACACCACGGGCACGGCCTTGGTCGCGGCAACCACTGCCTGGGCCGAAGGCGTGGCGATGGCGACGATGGCGTCGGGCTTGTCACCGATGAACTTGCGCGCGATCTGCGCGGCCGTGCCGGTATTGCCCTGGGCGCTCTGGTATTGCCATTTGAGATTCTTGCCGGTTTCAAAGCCCGCATCCTTGAGCGCGGCCTGCACGCCGTCGCGCACCGCGTCGAGCGCGGGGTGTTCGACGATGGCGGTCACGGCCACCGATTTCTGCTGGGCATGCACCGAAGTCATCGATGCCAGGGCCAGGGCCACCGCGCCCAGTGGCGCCAAGGACAGGAATTTCATTTGTATCTCCACCGCTGAATGAATGTTGTGCTCCGAACGAAGCCTCGATTCGAAGTCTACTGCAGCCCAGGCCGCTTGCGAACGAGTCCGACCCCCGAGGTTTCCACGGGACGCGCGCGGCCTGCGATGAAAAAAGGCCTGCAGTGCAGGCCCTTCGTTTACATGCCCGAATAGTTCGGGCCGCCACCGCCTTCGGGCGTGACCCAGACGATGTTCTGCGTCGGGTCCTTGATGTCGCAGGTCTTGCAGTGCACGCAGTTCTGTGCGTTGATCTGCAGGCGCTGGCTGTCGCCGCCCTTGCTTTCGTCGGGCACGAACTCGTAGACGCCGGCCGGGCAGTAGCGGCTCTCGGGCCCTGCATAGCGCGCGAGGTTGATGTCCACGGGCACGCTCGCGTCCTTGAGCGTCAGGTGGGCCGGCTGGTTCTCGGCATGGTTGGTGTTGCTGATGAACACGCTCGACAGGCGGTCGAAGGTCAGCTTGCCATCGGGCTTGGGATAGACGATGGGCTGGCACTCGGCCGCGGGCTTGAGGTAGGCGTGGTCGGGCTTGTCGCGGTGCAGCGTCCAGGGGATGTTGCCCTTGAGCACGAATTGCTCCAGGCCGTTCATCAGGGTCGCGGTGGTCAGACCCTTCTTGAACCAGGCCTTGAAGTTGCGGCTCTTGTTGAGTTCGGTGTAGAGCCAGCTGTTCTCGAACGCCGTGATGTAGCTGCTCAGTTCGTCGCCCTGGCGGCCGGCCTGGATGGCCTCGAACGCGGCTTCGGCGGCCAGCATGCCGGTCTTGATCGCGGCGTGGCTGCCCTTGATGCGGCTGACGTTGAGAAAGCCCGCGTCGCAGCCGACCAGCGCGCCGCCGGGGAACACGAACTTGGGCAGCGACAGCAGGCCGCCGGCGGTGATCGCGCGCGCGCCATAGCCTATGCGCTTGGCGGGCTTGATGCCCTTGGCTTCGTCGCCTTCGAGGTAGTAGCGGATGTTGGGATGGGTCTTCCAGCGCTGCATTTCCTCGAACGGGCTCAGATACGGATTCGAGTAGTCGAGGCCCGTGATGAAGCCCAGCGTGACCTTGTTGTCTTCCATGTGATACAGGAAGGCGCCGCCGTAGGTGTCGGCCTTCATGGGCCAGCCCGCGGTGTGCAGCACGAAGCCCGGCTGGTGGCGCGCCGGGTCGATTTCCCAGAGCTCCTTGACGCCCAGGCCGTAGGTCTGCGGATCGCGCCCTTCGTCGAGCTTGTAGCGCGCGATCAGCTGGCGGCCCAGATGGCCGCGCGCGCCTTCGGCGAAGATCGTGTACTTGCCGTGCAGTTCCATGCCCAGTTGGAAGTCGCCCGTGGGTTCGCCATCCTTGCCCACGCCCATGTTGCCCGTGGCCACGCCCTTGACCGAGCCGTCCTCGTTGTAGAGCACTTCAGCCGCGGGAAAGCCGGGGAAGATTTCCACGCCCAGGCCTTCGGCCTGTTCGGCCAGCCAGCGCACGACATTGCCCAGGCTCACGATGTAGTTGCCGTGGTTCTGGAAGCAGGCCGGCAGCAGGAAGTTGGGCGTGCGCAGCGACGACTTCTCGCCCAGGAACACCATGGCGTCGTCGGTCACGGGCTGGTTCAGCGGCGCGCCGAGTTCCTTCCAGTTGGGAATCAGCTCGGTCAGCGCCTTGGGGTCCATGATCGCGCCGGACAGGATGTGGGCACCGGGTTCCGAGCCTTTTTCGAGCACCACGACCGACAGTTCCTGGCCTTTTTCGGCGGCCAGCTGCTTCAGGCGAATCGCGGTGGACAGGCCGCCTGGGCCGCCGCCGACCACGACCACGTCGTATTCCATGGCCTCGCGGGGGCCGTACTGGGCCAGGATTTCATCATTTGTCATCGGGCGTCTCTTTTTGATTCAGATGGGTAGGCGTAACGCGGCGCACCTCGGCCGGGCGCGCTCCAGCAGCGGCTGATTCTATGCGCAGCGCGTGCGCGTTCATGTCACCTCGGATTTTTTCTGCGGCCGCTGTCGCCTCGGAGGCGGTCATTCAGCGCCATCCCTGCGATGCTGGTGGGCATGCCGAATAACCAGGATATCCGATGAAAATTGAAATTCCGCAGAACAAGAAACGGGTCCACGAGCTGCGCTTTCCAGTGCGCTGGGGCGACATGGACGCCATGGGCCATGTCAATAACAGCCAGTATTTTCGCTATATGGAGACGGCGCGCATCGAGTGGATGTGCGCCATCGGCTGTCAGCCGGCGCCGCAAGGCCAGGGGCCGGTGATCGTCAATGCGTTCTGCAATTTCTACCAGCAGCTGGCCCATCCCGACCAGCTGCTGCTGACCACCTATGTCAGCGACCCGGGTCGCTGCACGTTCGAGAGCTGGTGCACGATAGAGCGCGAAAGCCAGCCGGGTTTGATTTGCGCGGCCGGTGGCGCGACCGTCATCTGGGTCGATGCGGCGCTGCAAAAAGCCAGCCCGCTGCCGGATTGGATGCGCGCGCTGGTGAACGAATGAGCGTCAAGGACCGGCTTTTTTCCTGCCGCGCGGCCTGGGCGCTGGTGCCGGCGGGGTTTCCCGGTCTTCGTCGGGCGCCGTCTTGCCGCTGGGAAAGGCGTTGGTCTGAAAATCGAGCCAGGGGGGATTTTGCGTATACATCAGCGCGATCAGCTCCTTGATCGCGGGGATGTACCAGGAGTCGTCGTTGAGGCGGTGGCTCAGGATGATGGGCGAGGTCGCCTGCTCGTCCTCGATCAGGCGGTAGACCAGGTCGGAGCGCAGCCGGGCCGCGGCCGGCACGATGCACACGCCGATTTCGCAGGCCACCAGCCCAAGCGCGGCCTGCAGCTCGCGCACTTCATGCACCTGGGCCAGCGGCACTGCCTGCTCGTGCAGCAGGCCCAGCACGTGGTCGGCGTAGCTGGGCCGGGGCTCCTTGGGAAACACGATCAGGTGCTGGTTCGCGATCTCGCTCAGCCGCACCGGGCCGCTGCTGGCGGCCAGCGGTGAACTCGGCGCCAGCGCCAGCACCAGCCTTTCCTCGCGCAGCACGCAGCGCGCCACCGAGGTGTCACGCGTCCTGATGCGGCCGAATCCCAGGTCGATGCGGCCCGACTTGAGCTCGGTGATCTGCTGCACCGAACTCAGGTCGACCAGGTGCACGTCGGTGTCCGGATATTTCTGGCGGAACATCCGCACCAGCATCGGCAGGCCGCCGTACAGCGTGGAGCCCACATAGCCTATGGAGATCGACTGGCGCAGGTTGCGGCCCGCCTGGCGCATGCCGGTCTTCATCTGATCGACGCGCTGCAGCACCTGCAGCGACTGCTCGTAGAACAGCCTGCCGGCTTCGGTCAGTGCCACGGGCCGGCTGTTGCGCAGTACCAGCTGCACGCCCAGCTCCTCTTCGAGCAGCTGGATCTGGCGGCTCAGCGGGGGCTGGGCGATGTGCATCTGTTCCGCGGCACGCGTGAAATTGCGCGTATTGGCGACGGCGACGAAGTAGCGCAGCTGGCGTAGATCCATAAGGGAAAACGATATGGTTGATGATTTTTGAGCCGTAAGTCATTGTTTTGCAATGCGTGTTCTGTGAATTATATGGAAAAGGTATCGAATTAGATTGATTTGGTGTTGGCGTGCTGCGCGGGGCCAGGATTCCAATGGAGGCATGCAACATTCATCCCGCTTCTCGCAGCCCGGCGCTGTCGCTGCCGCGCCCGTGATCATCGAAAAGGTCGAGACCATGCTGGTCGACCTGCCGACGATTCGTCCCCACAAGCTCTCCATGGCCGTGATGAGCGGCCAGACCCTGATGCTGGTGCGCATCCACTGCGCGGACGGCACGGTCGGGGTGGGCGAAGGCACGACGATTGGCGGCCTGGCCTACGGCGGCGAGTCGCCCGAAGGCATGAAGCTGGCGATCGATACCTATTTCACGCCCCAGTTGCTGGGCGCCAACGCCAACCGCGTGGCGGCCGTGATGGCCGGGCTCGACCGGGGCATACGCGAGAACCGCTTTGCCAAGTGCGCCGTCGAAACGGCGCTGTTTGACGCGCTGGGCCAGCGCGTGGGCCTGCCGGTGTCCGAGCTGCTGGGCGGGCGCCTGCGCGACCAGCTGCCCGTCGCCTGGACGCTGGCGTCCGGCGACACGGCCAAGGACATCGACGAGGCGCAGCGCATGCTGGACCAGCGCCGCCACCGCATCTTCAAGCTCAAGATCGGCCGCAAGCCGGTGCGCGAGGACATCGCCCACGTGGCGGCAATCAAGCAGGCGCTGGGCGAGCAGGCCGTGGTGCGCGTCGATGTGAACATGGCCTGGACCGAGCTGCAGGCCCAGTACGGCCTGGCCGGCCTGGTCGATGCCGGCTGCGAGCTGGCCGAGCAACCCGTGGCCAGCGCCGAGGCCCTGGCCCGTCTCAAGGGCAGGTTCCCGATCGCGCTCATGGCCGATGAATCGCTGATGGGCCCGGCGACGGCTTTTTCCCTGGCGCGCAACGCCGCGGCCGATGTGTTTGCCATCAAGACCGAGCAGTCGGGCGGACTGCAGGCCGCGCAGCAGGTGGCGGCCATCGCCGATGCGGCGCAGATCGAGCTGTACGGCGGCACCATGCTCGAAGGCGCGTTCGGCACCATTGCCTCGGCCCAGGTGTTCTCCACCTTCCGCGCGCTGCAGTGGGGCACCGAGCTGTTCGGTCCGCTGCTGCTGACCGAGGAAATCCTGACCCAGCCGCTGGAGTACCGGGATTTCCACCTCACGCTTCCCGCCGGCCCGGGGCTGGGAATCGCGCTGGACGAAGACCGCGTGCGCCACTTCCGCCGCGACCGCACGCGCGTCAGCGTCCCGACCTTTGCCTGACGCCGCCGGCACAGCCAAGCCTTTCAGATCACAACAAACCCCCGTTCAGGAGACCACGATGAGCACGCAAATCTTTCACACCCCCGAAGTCCAGGACTTTCTGCGACTGGCCAGCGGCCTCGACCAGGCAGGCGGCAATGCCCGCACCAAGGCCATCATCCACCGCATCCTCAGCGACCTGTTCAAGACCATCGAAGACCTGGACATCACGTCCGACGAGTACTGGGCCGGTGTCGCCTACCTGAACCAGCTGGGCGCGCGCGGTGAAGCCGGCCTGCTGTCGCCCGGCCTGGGCCTGGACCGCTACTTCGACATGCGCATGGATGCCGAGGACGCGGCGCTGGGCGTGGCCAACGGCACGCCGCGCACCATCGAAGGCCCGCTGTATGTCGCCGGCGCGCCGGTGGAGCAGGGCTTTGCGCGCCTGGACGACGGCAGCGACACCCACGGCCACACGCTGATCATGCACGGCACCGTGCACGGCGCCGACGGCCGGCCGCTGCCCGGCGCGACGGTGGAGGTCTGGCACGCGAACACCAAGGGCTTTTATTCGCATTTCGATCCCACCGGCGAGCAAAAGCCGTTCAACATGCGCCGCACCATCGTCACCGATGCGCAGGGCCGCTATCGCTTCCAGAGCATCGTTCCCGTGGGCTATGGCTGCCCGCCCGACGGCCCGACGCAGGCGCTGCTCAACCAGCTCGGCCGCCATGGCAACCGCCCCGCGCACATCCACTTCTTCGTCAGCGCCGAAGGTCACCGCAAGCTGACCACGCAGATCAACATCGACGGCGATCCGCTGGTGTATGACGACTTCGCCTATGCCACGCGCGAAGGCCTGGTGCCGCCGCTGGTCGAGCGCAGCGATGCGGGCAGCATCGAGCGCAACGGCCTGAGCGGCCCGTTTGCAGAGATCGCGTTCGACATCACGCTCAGCGCGCTGGTCGACGGCGTCGACAACCAGATCGTCGAGCGCGCGCGTCTGGCGGCCTGAAGCCATTGCCCCCAGCCCCATGCGGGGCCTGTCTGCAGCTACCGACCGCGATGGGCATCGCGGCGGATGAACCCACCCCAAGGAAATTCCCATGAACACCACCGCATCAACGGATCGCTACGGTGAAGTCGAAAAACTGCTGGACTCGGCCCTGCAGGACGACAAGGACAGCGGTGTCTTTCGCTGCCGTCGCGACATCTTCACCGACCCCGCGCTTTTCGAGCTGGAGATGAAGCACATCTTCGAAGGCAACTGGGTCTATCTCGCGCACGAGAGCCAGATTCCCGCGGTCAACGACTACTTCACCACCACCATAGGCCGCCAGCCGGTGGTCATCACGCGCGGCAAGGACGGCCAGCTCAACGCCGTGATCAATGCCTGCGCCCACCGCGGCGCGATGCTGTGCCGCAAGAAGCACGGCAACAAGGGCAGCTTCACCTGTCCGTTCCACGGCTGGACGTTCAGCAATACCGGCAAACTGCTCAAGGTCAAGGACGAGAAGACCACCGAGTACCCGGTGCAGTTCAACACGCAAGGCTCGCACGATCTCAAGAAGGTGGCGCGCTTCGAAAGCTACAAGGGCTTTCTGTTCGGCAGCCTCAACGCCGACGTGCTGCCGCTGGCCGACTACCTGGGCGAGACCCGGGTCATCATCGACCAGATCGTCGACCAGGCGCCCGAGGGCCTGGAAGTGCTGCGCGGCAATTCCAGCTACACCTATGACGGCAACTGGAAGCTGCAGATGGAAAACGGCAGCGACGGCTACCACGTCAGCTCCGTGCACTGGAACTACGCCGCGACCATGGGCCGGCGCAAGGACGGCGGCACCAAGGCGGTCGACGCCAACGGCTGGAGCAAGAGCGTGGGCGGCGTCTACGGCTTCGAGCACGGCCATATCCTGCTGTGGACCCAGACCATGAACCCCGAGGTGCGCCCGGTCTACCACCGTCGCGAGGAGCTTGCCCAGCGCCTGGGCGCGGACACGGCCAACTTCATCGTCGGCCAGACGCGCAACCTGTGTCTCTATCCCAATGTCTACCTGATGGACCAGTTCTCCACGCAGATCCGGGTCACGCGACCGATCAGCGTCGACAAGACCGAAATCACCATCTACTGCTTCGCGCCCAAGGGCGAAAGCGCCGAGGACCGCGCGCTGCGCATCCGCCAGTACGAGGATTTCTTCAACGTCTCGGGCATGGGCACGGCCGACGACCTGGAGGAGTTCCGCTCCTGCCAGACCGGCTACGCAGGCAAGGCCGCACCGTGGAACGACCTGAGCCGCGGCGCGCCGCTGTGGGTCCAGGGCGCCGACGAGAACGCGCAGCGTATGGGAATGAAGCCGCTGATCAGCGGCGGGCGCAGCGAGGACGAGGGGCTGTTCGTGTGCCAGCACGACTACTGGGCCGAATCCATGCGCCGTGCGGTGAAGTCCGAGCGCGAAGGAGACCTGTCATGAGCGCGGAACACGCCAGCATCTGCGCCTTCCTCTACCGGGAAGCGCGCCACCTCGACGATCGCGAATGGGAGCCCTGGCTGGCGCTGTATGCGCCCGAAGCCGAATACTGGATGCCCGCCTGGGACGACGACGACAAGTTGACCGAGGACCCGCACCGCGAGATCTCGCTGATCTATTACCCCAACCGCAACGGCCTGGAGGACCGGGTGTTCCGCATCCAGACCGAGCGCTCGAGCGCGTCCATGCCCGAGCCGCGCACCAGCCACATGCTGAGCAATGTGGAAGTGCTTGACGAGCGCGGCGATCAGGTGGACGTGCGCTACAACTTCCACACGCTGAGCCACCGCTACAAGGCGACCGACCAGTTCTTCGGCACCATCTTCGTGACCTTGAAGAAGGACGCGGACGGCAGCTATCTGATCCTGCGCAAGAAGATCGTCCTCAAGGACGACTACATCCGCCAGGTCATCGACATCTATCACATCTGACACGGGGGGATTGACGATGACCAGCTATCGCATCGCGCTGAATTTCGAGGACGGCGTCACGCGCTTCATCGACTGCGGCGCCAACGAAAAAGTGCTTGATTCGGCGTTTCGCAATCGCATCAACCTGCCCATGGACTGCTCGGACGGCGTCTGCGGCACCTGCAAGTGCCGCGCCGAGGCCGGCAGCTATGACCTGGGCGACGAGTACATCGACGAGGCGCTGACCGAGGAGGAGGCCGGCGCCGGCCTGGTGCTGACCTGCCAGATGGTGCCGCGCTCCGACTGCGTGATCTCGGTGCCCATGTCGTCCACGGCCTGCAAGACCGCCACCGCGCAGTTCGCGGCCTCGGTGGCGCAGGTGGCGCGCCTGGGTGACGCGGCCTACGAGCTGGTGCTGGACGCGCCGGACGCGGCGCCGGTGTTCCTGCCCGGGCAGTACGTCAACATCGGCGTGCCCGGCAGCGGCCAGCACCGTTCCTATTCGTTCAGCTCGCTGCCGGGCGCGGGCCGCATGGGCTTTCTGGTCAAGCAGGTGCCCGGCGGGCTGATGAGCTCCTGGCTGCAGGCCGCCCAGGCCGGGCAGGCGCTGGAGATGACCGGTCCGCTGGGCAGCTTCTACCTGCGCGCCGTGACCCGGCCGCTGCTGCTGCTCGCCGGCGGCACCGGGCTGGCGCCGTTTCTCTCCATGCTCGAAGTGCTGGCGCTGAAGGGCACGGACCAGCCCGTACACCTGATCTACGGCGTCACGCGCGACCAGGATCTGGTGCTGGTCGACAGGCTTGTCGAGTACGCCCAGCGCATTCCCGGCTTCACATTCAGCACCTGCGTGGCCGATGACGCGACCACGCACGAGCGCCAGGGCTATGTGACCCAGCACATGCCGGCCGCGGTGCTGCACGGCGGCGATGTCGATGTCTATCTGTGCGGCCCGCCGCCCATGGTGGACGCGGTGCAGCAGCACTTCAAGTCCGCGGGCATTGCGCCGGCCAATTTCCATTACGAAAAATTCACCCCGACCCAGCCGGTCGCGGCCTGAACGGAGACAGTCCATGAAGACATTCGAAGGCAAGGTGATGCTGATCACCGGCGCGGCCCAGGGCATAGGCGAGCGCGTGGCCGAACTGGCCGCGGCGCAGGGCGCGCGGCTGGCGCTGGTCGACCGCTCGCCGCTGGTGCAGGACCTGCGCGCGCGGCTCGAGGCCCTGACCGAAGTGCTGGCGCTGGAGCTGGACCTGGAGCAGTTCGATGGCGCCCAGCAGGCCGCGCAGCGCACCCACGAAAGGTTCGGCCGCATCGACATCCTGGTCAACAACGTGGGCGGCACGATCTGGGCCAAGCCCTACGAGGAATACGCGCCGCAGGAAATCGAGGCCGAGGTGCGGCGCTCGCTGTTTCCCACGCTGTGGGGCTGCCGCGCGGTGCTGCCGTACATGCTCGCGCAGCAGCAGGGCGCCATCGTCAATGTCTCGTCGATCGCCACGCGCAGCGTCAACCGCGTGCCCTACGGCGCGGCCAAGGGCGGCGTGAATGCGCTGACCGCCTGCCTGGCCTTCGAGAACGGCGAGCGCGGCATTCGCATCAATGCGGTCGCGCCCGGGGGCACCGAGGCGCCGCCGCGGCGCATTCCGCGCAACGCGGCCGAGCAGAGCCCGGCCGAAAAGGCCTGGTACCAGCAGATCGTCGACCAGACCGTCTCCAGCAGCCTGATGAAGCGCTACGGCTCGCTGGACGAGCAGGCCGCGGCGATTCTCTTTCTCGCGTCCGACCAGGCTTCCTACATCACGGGCACGGTGCTGCCCGTCGGTGGCGGCGACCAGGGCTGACGCCGCAGCGCTGACAACGACAACAAACAAGCACAACAGGAGACAACATGAAGACATTGGATGTGAACGAGGTGATCGACAACGCGCGTTTCACGCGCTTTCACTGGACGGTGATGTGGCTGTGCGCCACGCTGCTGATCTTCGACGGCTACGACCTGTTCATCTATGGTGCGGTGCTGCCCACGCTGATGCAGCATTGGCAGCTCACGCCGGTGCAGGCGGGTGCGCTGGGCAGCTATGCGCTGTTCGGCATGATGTTCGGCGCGTTCATCTTCGGTCCGCTGGCCGACCGCATAGGCCGCAAGAAAGGCATTGCAATCAGCTTTGTGCTGTTCAGCCTGGCGACGTTCTGCAGCGGTTTCGCGGCCACGCCCACCGAGTTCGGCATCTTCCGCTTCATTGCCGGTCTGGGCTGCGGCGGCCTGATGCCCAATGCGGTGGCGCTGATGAACGAGTACGCGCCCAAACGCTCGCGAAGCACACTGGTGGCCATCATGTTCAGCGGCTACTCGCTGGGCGGCGTGCTGTGCGCCGGTCTGGGCATCTACATGCTGCCGCGGTTCGGCTGGCAGTCGATGTTCTTTGCGGCCGCCGCGCCGCTGGCCATCCTGCCCATCGTGCTGTGGAAGCTGCCCGAATCGGTGGGCTTCATGCTGCGCCAGGGCCAGCATGAGAAAGCCCGCGCCACGCTGCTGAAGATGGCGCCGCATCTGGATCTTGCGGACACGCAACTGGTGCAGTCGGGCACCAAGGGCGCGGGCGCGCCCATGCTGGACCTGTTCAAGGACGGACGCAGTCTTGGCACGTTCATGATCTGGCTGTCGTTCTTTTGCTGCCTGCTGATGGTGTACGCGCTGGGCTCGTGGCTGCCCAAGCTGATGGCCAGCGCCGGCTACAGCCTGGGCTCCAGCCTGTCCTTCCTGCTGGCGCTCAATTTCGGCGGCGTGATCGGCGCGATTGCGGGCGGCTGGCTCGGTGACCGTTTCAGCCTGCCCAAGGTGATGGTCGGCTATTTCGCGCTGGGCACGGCATCGATTGCGCTGCTGGGCTTCAACAGCCCCATGCCCATGCTCTATCTGCTGATCGTGGTCGCGGGCGCCACCACCATAGGCACGCAGATCCTGCTGTATGCCAACACCGCGCAGTTCTATCCGCTGGCAATCCGTTCGACCGGCATTGGCTGGGCTTCGGGCGTGGGCCGCATCGGCGCGATTGTCGGGCCGCTGCTGGGCGGCTCGCTGATGGCCGCGGCGCTGCCGCTGAAGATGAACTTCCTGGTGTTCGCCGTTCCCGGCCTGGTGGCGGCGCTGGCCATAGGCGTCTTCATGCTGGTCTATCGCGCGCGCGCCGCTGCGCCCACGCTTGCCGCCCAGCCACCCGCGGTCGGTGCGCGCAAGCTGGCCTGAAGCCGCCGCGCTGCGCATGCCAATGAGCTTCAAGGACTTCTCGCTCAGCGCCTGGGTGGCCGGCGCGCTCGCGGTGCTGATTTCATACTGCGGGCCGCTGGTGATCTTCATCCAGGCCGCGCAGGCCGGGGGCATGGACGCGCAGACGCTGAGCTCGTGGATCTGGGCGATTTCCCTGGGCGCGGGGCTCAGCGGCCTGCTGCTGAGCGCCTGGCTGCGCCAGCCCATCATCACGGCCTGGTCGGCGCCGGGAACGGCGCTGCTGTTGAGCCTGTTTCCGCAGATATCCATGGCCGAGGTGGTGGGCGCCTACCTCACGACGGCAGTGCTGGTCATCGCCATCGGCGTCACGGGCTGCTTCGAGCGCATCGTGCGGCTGATTCCCAAAGGCATTGCGGCCGGGATGCTGGCCGGCATCCTGTTCCAGTTCGGCGCGCAGGCGTTTCGCGCCAGCGCCGACATGGCGCCGTTGGTGTTGGCGATGCTTGCGGCCTATCTGCTGGGCCGGCGCCTGTGGCCGCGCTATGCCATCGTGCTGGTGGCCGGGGTGGGCCTGGCGGTGGCGACGCTGCTGGGCGACACGCGGTTGCAGATGCTCGCGCCGGTGCTGGCCAGCCCGGTATTTGTCGCGCCGGCGTTTGGCTGGAGCGCCTTCTTCAGCTTCACCGTGCCCTTGCTGCTGGTGAGCCTGACCGGCCAGTATCTTCCGGGCATGAGCCTGCTGCGGCTGGCGGGTTATCAGACCCCGTCGCGCGCCGTGCTGACCGGCACGGGCCTGGCCTCGCTGCTGGTGGCCTGCTTTGGCGGCATCACCATCGTGCTGGCTTCCATCACCGCCGCGCTGTGCACCGGCGCCGACGCCCATGCCGATGCGCGCAGGCGTTATGTCGCGGGCATTGCCAGCGGCATCTTCTACCTGGTCGGCGCGGCGTTTGCGGGCAGCATCGTTCTGCTGTTCAATGCCTTTCCGCCGCCCTTCATTGCCGCGCTGGCGGGGCTGGCGTTGATCGGCGCAATTGCCAGCAACCTCGAATTGCTGGCGCAGGAGCGCGGCACGCTCGAAGCTTCGGTGATTGCCTTTTTGGCCACGGCCTCGGGCATGTCGCTGTTCGGGCTGGGCGCCGCGTTCTGGGGCGTGGTGCTGGGCATGGCCAGCCACCTCATGCTGCGCCCACGCGTCACCTGAGCGCCCGCGCCTTGCCGCAAGAACCGCCGCCAACGAGGTCTTCGCTGGATCGCCGGCGCCGGGCGATCAGGTGCGCGCCGCGGGCTTGTCCTTGGGAACGCGGCCCATCAGGTAGAACTCGGCGTTGGGCTGCATGCCCGCAAAGCTCGCCATGCGGTTCGACAGCCCGAAGAACGCGGTGATCGCCGCGATGTCCCAGAGGTCTTCGTCATCGAAGCCATGGGCGTGCAGCGCCGTGAAGTCGGCGTCGTCGATTTCATGGCTGCGCTCGCTGACTTTCATGGCGAAGTCCAGCATGGCGCGCTGGCGCGGCGTGATCTGCGCCTTGCGGTAGTTGACCGCGAGCTGGTCGGCCAGCAGCGGTTTCTTCTCGTAGATGCGCACGATGGCGCCATGCGCGACCACGCAATACAGGCACTGGTTGGCGGCGCTGGTGACGGTGACTATCATCTCGCGCTCGCCCTTGGTCAGCGAGCCTTCCTCCTTGAGCATCAGCGCGTCGTGGTAGGCAAAGAACGCGCGCCATTCGGCGGGCCGGCGCGCGAAGGCGAGGAACACGTTGGGAATGAAGCCGGCCTTTTCCTGGACTTCGAGGATGCGCGCGCGGATATCCTCGGGCAGGGCGTTGAGATCGGGGAAAGGGTAGCGGGTGGACATGGTCAGCGTTCTCCTGAAGATGTCTCAGCATAGTGCGCGGCGCGCGCCTTTGCCATGCGAACAATCCAGCAGAGCGCGACAAAAAAAGCCCCCGCCGGCCTGGACCGACGGGGGCTTGGAGCCACCAGGCCGGACGCTTACTTGCCTGCCTTGAGCGCGGCAATCGCCTTGGCCACGCCCGCGCCGTAGGCCGGGTCGGCCTGGGTGCAGTGGGCAATGTGCTTTTGCACGATATGCTCGGACACGCCGTGGATGTTGCGCGCCGTGTTGTCGAACAGCCGCTGCTGGGCGTCGGGCGTCAGCAGGCGGAACAGGTCGCCGGGCTGGGTGAAGTAGTCGTTGTCGTCGTCACGGTAGTTCCAGCGCGCGGCGGCGCCATGCAATGCAAGTGGCGGCTCCGTGAAGTCGGGCTGCTCCTGCCATTCCCCCTTGGTGTTGGGCTCGTAGGCAATGGTCGCGCCGTAGTTGCCGTCGACGCGCATCGCGCCGTCGCGGTGGTAGGAGTGCACCGGGCAGCGCGGCGCATTGACCGGAATGCTGTGGTGGTTCACGCCCAGGCGGTAGCGCGCGGCGTCGCCGTAGGCGAACAGCCGCGACTGCAGCATGCGGTCGGGCGAGACGCCTATGCCGGGCACCAGGTTGGCGGGCGTGAACGAGGCCTGCTCGACATCCGCATGGTAGTTGTGCGAATTGCGGTTGAGCTCGACGATGCCGACTTCGATCAGCGGATAGTCCTTCTTGCTCCAGACCTTGGTCAGGTCGAACGGATGGAAGCGGTAATGCTCGGCTTCGGCCTCGGGCATGACCTGCACGCACAGCTTCCACTTGGGGAAGTCGCCGCGCTCGATCGCGCCCAGCAGGTCGCGCTGCGAGCTTTCGCGGTCGCCGGCCACCACGGCCGCGGCCTCGGCGTCGGTGTAGTTCTCTATGCCCTGCTGACAGACGAAGTGGAACTTCACATAGAAGCGCTCGTTTTGCGCGTTGTAGAAGCTGTAGGTGTGCGAGCCGAAGCCATGCATGTTGCGGTAGCCCTTGGGAATGCCGCGGTCGCTCATGACGATGGTGATCTGGTGCAGGGCTTCGGGCAGTCCGGTCCAGAAGTCCCAGTTGTTTTCCGCCGAGCGCATGTTGGTGTACGGATCGCGCTTGACGGCCTTGTTCAGGTCGGGGAACTTGAGCGGGTCGCGGAAGAAGAACACGGGCGTGTTGTTGCCCACCATGTCCCAGTTGCCTTCCTCGGTGTAGAACTTCATGGCGAAGCCGCGGATGTCGCGCTCGGCATCGGCCGCGCCGCGCTCGCCGGCGACGGTGGAAAAGCGCGCGAACATTTCGGTGGTCTTGCCGATCTGCGAAAAGATCCTGGCCTTGGTGAAGCGCGTGATGTCGCCGGTGACGGTGAACGTGCCGAAAGCGCCCGAGCCCTTGGCATGCATGCGGCGCTCGGGAATCACTTCGCGGTTGAAGTGGGCGAGCTTCTCGAGGTGCCAGATATCCTGCAGCAGCATCGGTCCGCGCGGACCCGCGGTCATCGAGTCCTGGTTGTTGGCTACGGGAGCGCCGGCGACTGTGGTGAGTTTGTTCATGCGTGGCCTTTCGTTATGAAGATAAAGCAATCGGTGTGGTCCATTATTGAGGTGAATCCGTCATTTGCCGTGGCTTGCGCGATTGCAAGTTTGGAACTCCGTCATAGGATTTTTTATGACACCAACTAGCCGAGAGCGAGTTTTCGCACCAGGTCGGCGGCCGTCGCCGCGCCGTATTTGCGCATCAGACGCGCGCGGTAGATTTCCACCGTGCGGTGGCTGATGCCCAGCGCCTTGCCCATCTCCTTGGAAGTCAGGCCTTCGAGCAGCCGCGCCGCGACTTCGCGCTCGCGGCCGGTGAGCCCGGCCTTGACGGGGCGCTGCGCGCTCAGGTCCTCGAAGCTCCAGACGCCGGCCGCATGCGGGTTGCCGCGCTCTAGCGTGCGGCCCGAGACATGGCACCAGAAAGTCTCGCCCGTGGCGCGCTGCATGATGCGGCTGTCGGAATACAAGCCCGTGGCGCTCATGATGGGCGCAATGCGCTCGCCCAGGCGTTCATACTCTTCCACAGATGGATACAGCACCTGGAACGACTGGCCTATCAGCAGTTCGCGCGAAGCGCCGAACATCGTGCACAACTGCTGGTTGCAATCCATCATGATGCGGTTGCGGGAAATGACCAGGCCCACGGGCGCCATGTCGAAAGCCAGGCGGTAATCTTCAGTCATTGACCTGTTCCTAGTGCTAGTCTTTACGGAAAACTACGTAGTTCTCTACGTAGTATGCTAGCCCAAACCCCTTACCAGGAGACAAGAGTGAAAAAGCTTTACCCTTCAGCGGAACAGGCCTTGCAAGGCGTGGTCGCGGACGGCCAGACGCTGGCCGTCGGCGGCTTCGGCCTGTGCGGCATTCCCGAGGCACTGATCGATGCCTTGCGCGACAGCGCGGTGCGCAACCTCACCGTGATCTCCAACAACGCGGGCGTGGACGGTTTTGGCCTGGGCAAGCTGCTCGAGACGCGCCAGATCAAGAAGATGATCTCGTCCTATGTGGGCGAGAACAAGGAGTTCGAGCGCCAGTACCTCGCGGGCGAGCTCGAGCTCGAATTCACGCCCCAGGGCACGCTGGCCGAGAAGCTGCGCGCGGGCGGCGCGGGGATTCCTGCGTTCTTCACCAAGACCGGCGTGGGCACGCTGGTCGCCGAAGGCAAGGAATTGCGCGATTTCGACGGCGAAACCTATGTGATGGAGCGCTCGCTGGTGCCCGACGTGTCGCTGGTCAAGGCCCACCGCGCCGACAAGAGCGGCAACCTGCAGTTCCGCCTGACGGCGCGCAACTTCAATCCCGCGGCCGCGACGGCCGGCAAGATCTGCATTGTCGAAGTCGAGGAAGTCGTCGAGATCGGCGAGATCGCGCCCGACGAGATCCACCTGCCGGGCATCTACGTGCACCGCATCGTGCACAACCCGAATCCCGAAAAGCGCATCGAGAAGCGCACCATCACCGCAAAGCAAGGAGCCTGACCATGGCGTGGACCCAAGACCAGATGGCCGCGCGCGCGGCGCAGGAACTCGAAGACGGCTTCTACGTCAACCTAGGCATTGGCATCCCGACGCTGGTGGCCAACCACACGGGCGACAAGGAAGTCTGGTTGCAGTCGGAGAACGGCATGCTGGGCATTGGCGCGTTTCCGACCGAAGACAAGGTCGACGCCGACCTGATCAACGCCGGCAAGCAGACGGTCACCACCATTCCCGGCTCGGCGATCTTCGGCAGCGACCAGTCGTTCGCGATGATCCGCGGCGGCAAGATCAACCTGTCCATTCTCGGCGCAATGCAGGTCAGCGAGAAGGGGGACCTGGCCAACTGGATGATTCCGGGCAAGATGGTCAAGGGCATGGGCGGGGCCATGGACCTCGTGGCCGGCGTCAAGCGCGTGATCGTGCTGATGGAGCATGTCGCCAAGAAAAAGGACGGCACGACCGACCTCAAGATCCTGCCGCAGTGCACCTTGCCGCTGACCGGCGTGGCCGTGGTCGACCGCATCATCACCGACCTGGGCGTGTTCGATGTGACGCCCGAAGGCCTCAAGGTGGTCGAGCTGGCCGAAGGCGTGGCGTTCGAGGAAGTCCAGGCCCAGACCGGCGTGACGCTGCTGCGCTGATGCTTTCCTGGCTGCATTGACATACGGCCCGCAAGGGCCGTTTTCCATGGGCGATGCATTGGCTTACATTTAGGGTCTGTCTCAATACCATCCAACGAATGTCAACAAGTGCTCTCTCAGATCCGGATGCGGTTCCGGACGATCTGCGCGACAGCGTGCATTTCCTGCGGGCGATCACGGAACTGGCCGAAAACGATAACGTCATCACGCACAGCGCGATCTTCACCGACAAGGGCATCAAGCTGGTCGAAAGCGGTGCGCGCATCGACAGCCGTCTCTATGACCGGCTGGTGCAGGCGCCGCTGCGTGAAGCGATAGACCACCATCTGATGGTCGACAACATGGTCTGCATACAGTCCATCGAAGCCGAAGTCATGGTGCAGTGCGAAACCGTGGGCCTGGTGCGCAGCCTGGTCGCCGCGCTCGGCGGCGTCGACCGCCTGCTCACGCCGCTGCGCTTCATGCCCCTGCCCAGGCCCATTGCGTTCAAGCTCACGCTGATGCGCGAGCAGCGCCCCGAACTCTATGCCCACAGCCTGCAGATGATGCTGGTGGCGCTGTACCTGGCCGTCAAGGCGGGCTGGACCGAACGCGAATGCGTTCCGCTGGCCGCGGCCGGGCTGCTGCATGACATCGGCATGCTCTACATGCCGCCGGGCTGGACCGACCCCGAGCACAAGCTGACACCCGAGGAACGTAAGCAGTTGGTGGCGCACTCGGTCACCGCGATGTGGGTGCTGCGCGAGCAGCGCGTCTACCCGCTGTCGGTGCAGGTCGCGGTGCTCGAGCACCATGAGTGCATGGATGGCAGCGGCTATCCGCGCGGCCTGCAGGGCGAGCAGATTTCGGCGATGGGCCAGATGCTGATACTGGCCGAAGTGGTTTCCGCCTTCCACGAAAAGTATGCCGACATGGCGGCTTCGCGCCTGTCCTTGATGCTGCGCATGAACCATCGCCGCTATCCGCCGGACCTGGTGCGCAAGATATTGCCCCTGCTCGCGGGCGAGGTCGACAGCAGTCTGGAGATCGGGCCGCTGCTGCATGAAGTGCAGACCATGACCACGCTGCTGGGCGAAGCCTTTGCGCGCTGGGCCCAGTTGCGCGCGCAGTTGCCGGCGGCGCTGCCGGTATCTTCGCCCTCGCTGACCAAGCCGCCGCCGCGTCCCGTGGACCGTGCCGTGGTCTGGCTCGACGGGCGGCTGAAGGTGCTCGAGAAGGAGCTGGCCCAGGCCGGCTCCCACCCCAAGCAGCTGCCCGATCTGCTGGGCTATCTGAAGGACGACCTGCAAGGCATGGCCGAACTCGCGCTGCTGCACCGCGAAGCCGTGTGGCAGCTCGAAGCGATTGCCAACAACTGCCTGCGGCGCTGGCCGCAACTGCTCGAGGGCGCGACGCCCATGGAGCATGCGCTGGCGCGCTGGTGCCGGGCCGCGGGCCGGCAGGCCAGCCAGGAAGCGGCGCAGGAAGTGGGAGAGCAGCCGCTGGAGGACGCTGCGGCCGACGCTTAGCGCCGGCCGCCGTGCGTCAGCGCGCGCGCGGCTTCTGCTTCGCGCCCTTGCTGCCCGACTGCACGGCGGACCGGCCCTGGGCCAGCAACTGGCTGCAATTGGCGTCGTCCTCGGCACCGGGCACGGTGATGGGCACCAGGGCCAGCGCGACCGGCGCGATCGCGATCGCTGCGGCGGCGGCGCCCGCGCGCAGCAGCAGCGGGCCGGCCTCGGGCCCGACCTTGGGCTTGGAGAAGGGGCCGCGCACATACAGCGGCGTGCGCAGCGAAAAGAACTTCCATTCGAGCGATTCAGGCTTGATGTGCAGGTCGAGCTGCTCCTGCGCCAGATCTATGGTGCCCGTGGCCTCGACATTGGCTTCGGGCGTCGCGAGTTTGGCCACGCGCGTCTGTGCCACGCCCTTGCGCACCGCGAAATCGGCGACCGCGCACTGCAGCTTGACTTCCTTGTCGTCGCCGAACAGCTTGGCGACCACGACGGAGCCGACGTTGAGCGCGGCCAGATCCAGCAGCTGGCGGCTCAAGGTGCCGTCGCGCACATAGAGCTTGAACTCGCCCGTGCTGCTTCCCAGCAGCTTGGCGATGGAGTTGCCCTGGGCGCTGAGCGCGACCGCGCCATCCATCTGACCCAGGCTTTTTTCCATCAGCGCGACCTTGGGGAACAGCGCCGAGAGCTTGAGCCCCTGCACCGTGCCCTTGATCTCGCCCTGCAGCGGTTTCTGGTTGCTGTCGAGCACCACCACCGTATCGAACTTGCCCTTGGCGACGCCGAAGCGCAGCGGCTCCAGGCGCAGCACGCCGTCCTGCAGCACGGCGTGGGTGCTCAGCGAGTCGATGGGCAGGTTTTCCGAACCCACGACATGCTTGCCGTCGAACTTGATGTCGAGATCCATCGCATTCCAGCGACCGATGTTGAACGCGTTGTCGGGCAGGATGCGTCCACCCGTGGCGCGGGCCTTGCGCGCCTTGGCTTCGGAGGTGCCGAGCACGGGCACCAGGTCGGCCAGGCGCAGCTGCTCGGAGCGCATGTCGCCGACGAGCTTGGCGCGCGGCTTGCCCGAGGTGTAGGTGAGGTTGCCTTTGAGATCGCTGCGTCCGACCTTGCCGCGGAAGTCTTCATACTTCCAGACCGCTTTTCCCGGCTCCAGGCTGCCGGTCAGATGGCCGCGGGTGTCGAAGGTCGGCGTATTGGGCAGCACCAGTCCCGTGAGCGGGTAGAGGTCGGCCATGCTGAAGCCTTCGAGCGTGACGTCGAAGTCCAGGCCCGAGAGCGCCACCGGGTTGGCCAGAATGCCTTCGGCCGTGGCGGCGATGCTGCCGGCACGCGCCGAGAACTGCAGCGGATAGTCCACCTTCCTCTCGCGCAGGCTCAGCACGGGGCCGGCCTTGCCCTGGCCCGTGACCTGGGCCTTGCCATAGCGGCCAGTGAGCACGAAGCCCAGGCCATAGGGGCTGTCTGCGGGCGCATCGTCGAGGGTTGCCAGGCGCGCGCGCACCGACAGGTCGATCGCGCCATCGAGATAGCCCAGCCAGCCCTGCTTGATCTGCAGCTCGCCCACGTCGAACTGCCAGGGCCGGGCGCTGGGTTCGGGGCGCTCGAACTTCCAGTTGTTGCTGCCGTCCTTGCGCCGTGCAAGCACGATGTCGGGTTCATCGAGCACCAGGGTGTCGATCTGCAGCTGGCGCGCGAGCAGCGGCCACAGGCGCAGCGAGGCGCTGGCGCGCGCCACGCTGGCCATGGTCGCGGCGTCGCGTGCCGCGGGCGCAGCGGTGTCGGCCACCGGCTGCGACGCAGCGGGCTTGGCATCGCCCTGACCGGCTTTTCCTTGCGCTGGCACCGCGATCGCCTTGCGCGCCGGCAGGATAGGCAGGCCCGTGACTGCGCGCTGCGGTGCTTCTGGGGTGCTGAAATCCACCGGGTTGCCCAGCGTCAACTGCTCTGCGTGCAAGGTGACGCCCGGGATCCAGTGGCGCCAGCCGGTATCGAGCGGTTGCGGCCACTGCCATTGGGCCGACAGCGGCCCGGCGATGGCGAAACTGCGGCCCGTGGCTTCGCTGACTTTCTGTTCCACCCAGGGCTTGTAGCGGTTCAGATCGGCATAGATGATGAACAGGACGGCGGCGACCAGCAAGGCCAGCAGCAGTGCGAAGAGGGCGCCGATCCAGCGCAAGGCGCGATAGCGTCGTACGGGGGGCTTGGTGTCTGGGTTTGGGGTCATGCGCAGCAAAGGGGAATCCGTCGAAATAGCGCAGGTTCGCGCGGGCAACCGTCCTCGGTTGCAGGATGAATGCATCCTAGCCCTGCAGTCGGCCGCATCCAAGCGCGGGGCAGACGCTCGCGCCATTGGCTTACAGCGCAATGCCCTCTGAAGGTCCGTTGCGCGCGCGCTGCGCTGCCTGCGCCACGCTTTTGTCGCCCCAGGGGCGGCAGCGGCGCGCCAAACAGGCCCTAAAATCACGCCGCCATGCACAACCCGCACGATCCCAAAGTTCTGCCTCTGCGCGATGGCGTCAGCCCCAGCTGCATCGTGTTGCCCCACCAGGTCGAAGGCCTGGTGCTCGATTTCCTCGCACGGCGCCTGCCCGTGGTAGCGCGCGCCGATTGGCGCGCGCGCATGGAGGCCGGCGATGTGGTCGATGAGCATGCACAACGCGTGCTGCCCGACCGCGCCATGGCCGGCGGGCTGCGCGTGTACTACTACCGCACGCTGGAAAATGAGGCGCCCATCCCGTTCCAGGCCAGTGTGCTGCTGCGCGACGCGCACCTTCTTGTCGCCGACAAGCCCCATTTCCTGCCCGTGGTGCCCGCGGGGCGCTATCTGCAGCAAAGCCTGCTGGTGCGCCTCAAGCGCGAGTTCGATCTGCCGGATTTGTCGCCCATCCATCGCATAGACCGCGAAACCGCGGGCCTGGTGCTGTTTTCGGTGCAGCGCGCCACACGCGGCCTCTACCAGGGACTGTTTCGCGAGCGCGCGATCGAGAAGACCTACGAAGCCGTCGCGCCCTGGAGCGCGCAGCTGGCGTTTCCGCGCGAACATGCAAGCCGCATGGAGGAAAGCGGTCATTTCTTTCGCATGCACCAGGTGCCGGGCGAGCCCAACAGCTTCACGCGCATCGAGGTGCTGGAGCAAGCGGGCGACTGGGCGCGCTACCGGCTCACGCCCGTGAGCGGCAAGCGCCATCAGCTGCGCGTGCACATGGCGGCCCTGGGCCTGCCGCTGGTCGGCGACACGCTGTACCCCGAAGTCAACGACGCGCCGGAAGGCGATTTTTCGCGCCCGCTGCAGCTGCTCGCGCGCTCGCTGGCCTTCGTCGATCCGCTTACGGGCGAGCACCGCAGGTTCGAAAGCCAGCGCAGTCTGGCAGACCTGCCGAGTTGAAACGCCGGCCGCGCAGCGCAGCGCGGCCCATGCGCCAGCACATCCATCGGCCCGGCATCGAAGCGCCGGAGGCAGGGGCGCGAGCGAGCGCGCCGCGACGGCCATGCGCAGGGTGTCGCAGCCCGATAGTTCATTGCTAACACCATAGCTATTGCACAGGCTAAGCCAATCATTTGCTGAAAAATGCAGTCGAAATTGCGTCCGAAAATGGCTGTTCAAACCCCTTGTTGGCGGCATGGTTAAAGCAAAAATCTGTCACCAGTGCACGGATTTCTGGCCTTGATTCAGCGCTTTTGCGGCATTTATTCCGGCACTGGAAGTCCGCTGAATCAGGAGCAAGCTTTCAAGGCGTGGCGTGTATTTCATCAATTTTTGTGTCGGCGGGTTCTGACAAAAAACGGCCTAAGAAACCATGGCGAGATATCGGCTATTTGCAAGAAGCTTGCTTGACAAAGCTAACCAACGGAATAGGATTTTTTCAAAATAAAACAACTTGCAAAGATCGATAGGAAGTTTCTATTTTTCCAAGCAAGGACCGGTGTCGGAACTGCCTGAATGACGGCCCATCGGCGCCTGCGCCCAGCCCTTCACCAGCGACGAAGTACACGCTTGTCAGACCCGATCGAATGGAGGTAGGCCATGGAATTTTCCGAACTCCGCGCCGCAGCCGAGCTGGTGGGCATGCTGTTTGCCGATCCGCGCTCGCTGACCCTTCTGCTGCTGCTGCTCGCGGCCGCCGTCTGTGATCTGCGCACGCGCCGCATTCCCAACCGGCTGACATTCGGCGGTGCCACCGCAGGCTTGCTGTTCAGCCTGGCCGCACCCCATCACGGCGGTGGACTGCTGTGGGCCCTGGGCGGTCTGGGCCTGGGGCTGGCGCTGATGCTGCCGCTCTATCTGCTGCGCGCTCTGGGCGGCGGCGACGTCAAGCTGATGGCCATGTCCGGCGCCTTTCTGGGCCCTGAAGGCACCTGGCAGGCCGTGCTCTTTGTCTTTGTCGTGGGCGGAGTGCTGGCCATGGCCTACGCGCTGTGGCATCGCGTGGTGGGCAGGCTGCTGCGCAACACGCTCAAGACGGTGCAGATCCTGTCCATGACCGTGGCCGCGGGAATGCGCCCCGACGCCCGCGCCAGTTCGGCGCAGTCGGTAGGCAGCTTGCCCTACGGCGTCAGCATCGCGCTGGGAACGGCAGCGTTCCTGGTTGCCCGGCAGTTCACCTGGGTTTAGCAACCACAACAGCTTCGCAGGGAGTTCCCATGAAAAACGTCAAAGCTCTGGGTCTGTTCGTTCTGGCGGCGCTCGTCAGCCTGGCGGCCGCGGTCTATGCGGCGAACTGGGTGGCACGGCGTGGCAGCGTGGACACCGACCGGGTGGTCGTCGCGGTCACCGATATTCCTCTGGGCAGCAAGCTGGTGCCCACCATGCTCGGCACGGCCGAGTGGCCGCGCGGCTCGATTCCCGAAGGCGCCTTCACGGACATGCAGCGTCTGCAGGACCGCGTGATCAAGGTCGGCGTGCTGCGCGGCGAAGCGCTGCTCGAAGGCAAGCTGGCCCCTGAGGGAACGAAGGGCGGACTGGCCGCCATCATCGCTCCGGGCAAGCGGGCCATGTCGGTGCGCGTCAACGATGTGGTGGGCGTCGCCGGCTTTGCTCTGCCGGGCAACTATGTGGACGTGCTGGTCAACGCCGAGCAGGACAAGAGCGGTGGGACGCAGCAGCATCAGATCAGCATGACCGTGCTGGAGAACGTGCTGGTGCTGGCCGTGGCGCAGGAAGCGGGCCGCGACGAGACCAAGCCCAAGGTGGTCAGCGCCGTGACGCTGGAACTCAGTCCTGCGGATGCCGAGAAGCTGGATCTGGCGCGCAGTGTCGGCAGCCTGTCGCTGGTGCTGCGCAACCAGGTGGACAAGGACCCGGTCGGCACCGCTGGCATCACCAAGAACCAGCTGTTCGGCACCTCAGAGCCGGCTGCCGTTCCAGTCAGCGCTGCGGTCAAGGTGGCTGCTGCCGTCAAGCCTGCCAAGCCGGTCGCGCCGCGCGCCCGGCCCGCAGCGCAGTTCCCGGCCGCGACCTGCGTCGAAGTGATTCAGGGCGGGGGCAGCACCTTCAACTGCTTCTGATCTTCAAACAACCAACAACCCAGAGAGGCCGGCCGTGCGAAACCACCACCTGTACAGAGCAGCGAGCATGCTGCTTGCCAGCGCCGTTCCGGCCCTGGTCGCCAACGCCCAGCCTGCGGACACGCCGGCAAAGGCTCCCGCCGCGGCTGTTACGGCGCCAGTGCCGGCGCGCAGCGCCGTGTCCGCGCGCAATTGCAGCGCCATCCGCATGGAGGAGCCGGCCACGGTGACGCTGGGCAAGTCCGTCGTCATTCCACTGAGCTCGCCCATGGCGCGCATTCTGGTCAGCGGGCACACGCCGGGCAGCGCGCAGGCGGGCGTGCCTGCGGCAGCGGCGGCGGCCGCCGCCACCCAGACGGCGGTGCAGGACGGCATAGGCGATATCGAAGTGCAGCTGCTCAGCCCGCGGGATCTGTTCTTTCGCGGCCGCAAGTCGGGCGGCATGAACGTCATCCTGCAGAACGCCCAGGGCATCTGTTTCGTCAAGGACGTGGTCGTGACCATCGATCCCGGCCCGCTGCAGGCCAAACTCGCCGAGCTCATGCCCGAGGAGCGCGGCATCCGCGTGCAGGGCGCGGACAACGCGCTGGTGCTCAGCGGCGAGATCAGCAATCCGCTGCGCCTGGACGACGTGCTCACGCTGGCCGGCGCCTACAGCGACAGCAAGCGCATCGTCAACCTGCTGCGCACCACCTCGCCCCACCAGGTGATGCTGGAGGTGAAGATCGCCGAGATCAGCAAGACGCTGCTCGACAAGCTGGGCGCGGGCTTCAACGGCCAGCGCATCGCCAGCGGCGGCATGAACAGCTACTCCATCATTTCCAATTTTCTCAGCGGAGGGGGCGGGCTGTTGAGCGCGCTGCGCATAGGAAGGGGCGCATTCACCATCGACGGGCAGAAGGACGATGGCCTGGTGCGCATCCTGGCCGAGCCCAACATCATGGCCATCAGCGGCCAGCAGGCGAGCTTTCTTTCGGGCGGCAAGATCTTCATTCCCGTGGCCCAGTCCAACACCAATGGCGTGCCGGTGATGACGCTGGAGGAAAAGGAGTTCGGCATAGGCGTCAAGTTCACGCCCACCGTGCTGGGCAATGCGCGCGTCAATCTGAAGCTGGTGTCCGAAGTGTCCGACCTGTCGCAGACCGGCTCGCCCTTCACGTCGATCAACGGCGTGACCTCGGTCATTCCCTCGTTCTCGGTGCGCCGCGCCGACACCACGGTGCAGCTCAATGACGGGCAAAGCCTGGTGATCGCCGGTCTCATCAAGAACAACATCACCGAAGCCATCAAGCGCTTCCCGGGGCTGGGCGAAATCCCGGTGCTGGGCGCGCTGGCGCGCAGCACCGAGTTCCAGACCGACCAGACCGAGCTGATGTTCGTCATCACGCCGCGCCTGGTGCAGGCACTGGCCGAAGCGCCGCGCCTGCCCACGGACAACCATGCGACGCCTTCGCGCACCGAGGTCTACCTCAACGGCGCGCTGGAAAGCGCGACGCCTGCGGCGGCGCCGCCGGCGCCCGCAATGCCGGGCTCGACCACGCCGCGCCCCGAACTGTCGCCCACGCCGCTGCAGCCTCTGGCACCCCCTGCCAACCTGCCCGATCCACAGAATCCGCCCTCATGAAAGGAGGTCCGCCATGATCGCTCGCACCCTCTGGCTTCCCCTGGCCGCGACCGCAATGCTGGCCGGCTGCGGCAGCACCACGCCCCATTACGACGCGCGCTTCGGCGACGCCGTGCGCAGCGCCCGCGCGCAGATGACCATCCATCCGGACGCGGGCCTGGTTGCGGGCAGCGGCGTTGACGGCGCCACCGGCATGGACGGGCGCACCACGCGCCAGACCATGCAGCGCTACGAGCAAAGCTACAAGACGCCGCCCAAGGCGGTCAATGTCATCAACATCGGCGGCTCGCTGGGAGGCACTTCGTCCGCCGGGGGCGAGACGCAATAGGCCGGGCGACGGTCGTCCGGCGACACGCAATTGATTGAATTGAAAAGGAGTCCAGACCGCATACCGGCCTTGCACGCCACCCACCGGTCCACAGACCGGCGCATTCAGCGCAGTTCCTTTCATTTATCCACTTTAGAGGTGTCACCATGACCAAGTTTGCTCAACAGTTTGGCAATTCCCTGCAGTCCTTTGCAAGCGACGAAGAGGGCGCGCAGGTGATCGAGTACGCCCTGGTGGTGGCCGTGGTTTCGATCGGACTCATCTTGTTGATGAAGTCGTCCATCAGCACCACGCTGTTCACCGATTGGCTCACCAAGGTCAAGGCCTGCCTGACCAACAGCGCTGCCTGTGTGTAGTGGCTTCGCGCGCCAGCAAAAGCCTTTGCAGCCTCCGCGCCGCATCGGCTTTGCGCTGGCACATCGCTGCAACCCTTCAACCACCATGCGCCATGAAAAACCATCCGCACCCACGGTCCAGTCATTGGTCCACGCGCGATGCTGCCGCTGCGGCGCGGCGCCAGCATGGTGCGTTTCTCATCACGTTCGCGCTGTTCATGCTGTTCCTGCTGGGATTCATGGGCGTGGCGCTGGATTTCGGCCGGCTGTTCGTCGTCAAGGGCGAGCTGCAGACGGCCGTGGACAGCTGCGCGCTGGCGGCGGCGCGCGAACTCAACGGCCAGGCTGACGCCATTGCGCGCGCCCAGAGCGCGGGCATGGCGGCCGGCAATGCCAACCGCGTCAACCTGCAGTCCACGGCCTGGAACGGCCAGGGCAAGCTGACGAACGCCGACATTTCCTTTCGCGACCAGGCCTACGCCGTGACCGGCGCGGCCAATCTGGCCCGATATTCCGAATGCCAGTACACCATGGGCGGGCTCAAGCTCTGGCTGCTGCAGGCCATGGGCGCGTTCACGGGCGACAGCGCCAACTGGGCCAATGCGGGCACCGTGGCCGCGCGCGCCGTGGCCACCAGAGGCGTGGCGCAGAGCGCCTGCCCGGTTCCGGTGCAGCTCAAGCAAGCCAGGTTCCAGACGCTGGCCAAGGGCGACTGGGTCGTGGTGCTGAGCAAGTCGGGCGACAGCGGCAGCGACTTCGGCTGGGCCAACCTCGACGGCAGCACCAGTGCCACCGAAACCTGGGCCGAAATGGAAGGCAAGTACTGCAGCACCAGGCTCGGCGACACCATAGGCACGGGCGGCGTCAAGGCCTCGGTCTTCGAGTACTGGAACCACCGCTTCGGCATCTACAAGAACAATGCCGCGACCCCGGCCCAGGACCCGAACGCCAGCCGTCCCGACTTCACCGGCTATATCTACAGCGCCACGAACTGGACTGCGGGGCGCAATGCCTACGACGGCAGTTCGGGCGCGACGCCCAATTTCAAGGCGCAGCGCCAGGCCTTTGCGGCCTGCAACCCCAGCTGTCCCGTCAAGGGGCAGGAGGTGGCGCTGGGCGCGGGCGCGCTGCAATCCTATGGCGCCGACCGCCGCCTGGTGCTGCTGCCCGTGGTCTCGGCCAGCGGTGTGGTGGTCGATTTCGCCTGCATGCTGATGCTCCAGCCCATACCCACGCCGGTCAAGGATGACATCCAGCTCGAGTTCCGCGGCAAGGCCAGCGACCTGGACAGCCCCTGCACCACGTCGGGCCTGGCGGGCGGCACGATAGGCCCGCTGGTGCCCACGCTAGTGAGGTGAAACCATGCGCAAACACCATGCACAACGAGGGGCGGCGCTGATCGAGCTGGCGCTGGCCATCCCCTTCATGATCCTGCTGAGCATGATCGTCATCGAGTTCGGCCGCGCGCTGTACGAGTACGGCGCGGTCACCAAGTCGGTGCGCGACGCCGCGCGCTATCTGTCGAACCAGACGCCCAATACCCTGTGCGCGAACGCCCAGAACCTGGTCGTCTACGGCAGCCTGACCACGGGCAGCACGCCGCTGGCGCCCGGCCTCAACACCGGCGCGGTCAGCTGCAGCTGGCAGACCGCGGGAACGTTTCCCTTGATCAACACCGTCACCGTCACCGTGACCGGCTACCGCTTCCAATCCATGGCAAGCAGTGTGTTCGGCACGCAGTTGACCGATGGCGGCATTACTTTCGGCGCCATCTCCGCCACCATGAGGACGCAGTCATGAAACGCCTCACACAGCGTGGCGGCACGCTCATCGAGTTCGCGCTGGGCTTGCTCATCTTCCTGATGTTCCTGCTGGGCGTGGTCGACTTCAGCCGCATGCTCTACACCTGGGGCGCGGCCAGCGAGGCGACGCGCGCCGGCGCGCGCTTCGCCGTGGTCTGCGACGACCAGGCGCAAAAGGCCCAGGTGCTGGGCTACATGCAGGCGCGGCTGCCCCAGATTTCCGACGTGGACATCGTCTGGGCGCCGAGCGGCTGCACCACGGCCAGCTGCGAGGGGGTGACGGTGAGCATTCCTGCGGGCGGGCTCAAGTTCCAGTGGATTGCGCCCATCGTGGGCTCGGGCCTGCAGGCGGCCATCGACGTGCCGCGGTTCTCCACCTTCCTGCCGCGTGAAGCCATGCGCAAGGACCTCAACAGCGAAACGGCCTGTGCCAACTAACCAGAGTGCGCGCATCATGAAAATCGCCATCATCTCTCCCAACCCCGCGCATCTCCAGGACATGGCGCATGCGCTGCAGACGTACTCGCACCAGGTGTGGACTTTCGAGGGCGGCAAGACGCGCATGCCCGCGATCGCCGAGCAGGAGCGGCCCGATCTGATGATCGTCGACGGCATGTGCTGCGATCCCGGGGACCTGGCGCCGGTGGAGTACGTGACCAGCCACCACCCCCACACGGCGGTGATTCTTCTGTGTGCCCAGCAGACGCCCGAGTTCCTGCTGCAGTCGATGCGCGTGGGCGTGCGCGAAGTGCTGGCTTCACCCGCGCCGGCGCAGGCGCTGGTGGAGGCCGTGCGGCGCATCGCGGCGCGGCTGCAGGACGGCGCGTCCGAACACGCCAAAGGCCGGATCATGGCTTTCGTCTCCTGCAAAGGCGGCAGCGGAGCCACTTTCCTGACAACCAATCTGGGCTGGATGCTGGCGCGCCATCACTCGGTGCTGCTCATGGACCTGAACCTGCAGTTCGGCGATACGCTGGCCTATCTGCACGAAGGTCCGCCCAGCTCGACGCTGGCCGATGTGACGCGCGACATCCATCGCCTCGATGCGTCCTTTCTCACGGCCAGCACGGTCAAGGTCACGCCGCGCCTGCATGTGCTGGCCGCACCCGAGGACGCGATGCATGCCATGCAGGTCGATCCTTCGGATGTGGATGCCATCTTGCAGCTGGCCGCCGCGCATTACGACTTCGTGCTGCTGGACATGCCGCGCGTGCTCGACCCGCTGGCGCTGCGCGTGCTCGACCGGGCGCAGATGATCGTGCCGGTGCTGCTGCCCGACGTGCCGGCGGTGCGCAACGCGCAAAAGCTGCTGGGCATGTTCCACGACCTGGGCTATTCGGAAAGCCGTCTGCATCCGGTGCTCAACCGGCTGGACCGGCGCAGCGAAATCGGCCTGGCCGAAGTGCGCAAGGCGCTGCGCCTGGACCTGCCATGGCACGGCGTTTCCGACGCGCCGCATGAAGTCCAGGCGGCGATCAATGCGGGCCTGCCGCTGGCGCAGGCGCAGCGCGGCAGCGCCGTGGTGCGCGAGCTCGCGGCCTGGGCCGATGGGCTGTCGCCCCAGGCCCATCAGGAAAGCATAGGGCTGTTGCAGCGGTTGTTTCGCCGTGCCTGACAGCGCCAGTCGAACACAAGGAGAAGGTCATGTCATTACGAGACTTGCTCGCCACCCCCCTGGCCCGCAGCCCCAGGCCTGCGCTGCAGGCGGTCCCCGCGGCCGCCGACATCGCCCCGGCCGACGGGCCGCCGCCTGCGCCGGCCGTGCCGCTCTACGGTCACTCGGCGCCGTATCTGGCGCTGCGCGGACGCATCCATGCCAAGCTGCTGGAGCGTTTCGACCTGGCCGCGCTCGAGTCGCTGTCGCCCCAGATGCTGCAGCAGGAGATCGCGGCCATGACCGAGCGCCTGCTGGACGAGGATGCGGAGGCGATCAACGACCTCGAAAGAAAGCTGCTGGTGCGCGACATACAGCATGAAATGCTGGGCTTTGGACCGCTCGAGCTGCTGATGGCCGACCCCGCGGTCTCGGACATCCTGGTCAATCGCCACGACCAGATCTATGTGGAGCGCCACGGCAAGCTGGAGCTCACGCAGGTGGTCTTCACCGACGAAAAGCACTTGCTGCGCATCATCGACAAGATCGTCTCGCGCATAGGCCGGCGCATCGACGAGTCCAGTCCCATGGTCGATGCCCGGCTGCCCGACGGCTCGCGCGTGAACGCGGTCATCGCTCCGGTCGCGCTGGACGGCCCGATGATGTCGATACGGCGCTTCGCGCGCACGCCGCTGCGCATGGAGAACCTGGTCGGCGATCTCAAGAGCCTGACGCCGGGCATGGCCCTGGTGCTCGAGGCCCTGGTCAAGGCCAAGGTCAACATGATCATCTCGGGCGGCACGGGCGCAGGCAAGACCACGCTGCTCAACATTCTCTCGGGCGACATTCCCGTCACGGAACGCGTGGTGACGATAGAGGACGCGGCCGAGCTGCAGCTGCAGCAGCCGCATGTGGTGCGCATGGAAACCCGCCCGGCCAACATCGAGGGCCGCGGCGAGATCACCCAGCGCGCGCTGGTGCGCAACGCGCTGCGCATGCGCCCGGATCGCATCATCATCGGCGAAGTGCGCGGCGCCGAGGCCGTGGACATGCTGCAGGCCATGAACACCGGGCATGAAGGCTCGTTGACCACGATCCATGCGAACACGCCGCGCGACTCGCTGGCCCGGCTCGAGAACATGGTCGGCATGGCCGGTCTGAACCTGCCGCACCAGGCCGCGCGCCAGCAGATCGCCTCGGCCATCACGGTGGTGGTGCAGGTGCTGCGGCTCACGGACGGCAAGCGCAAGATCACCAGCATCCAGGAAATCACCGGCATGGAGGGCGATGTGGTCACCATGCAGGAGATCTTCGCGTTCGTCCAGACCGGCATAGGGCAGGGCGGCGAAGTGCAGGGCTATTTCCATGCGACCGGCGTCAGGCCCAAGTTCGCCGACCGGTTCCCGGGGCTGGGAATCGTGCTGCCCGATTCCGTCTTCGATCCCGAGCGGCACTACCAGTGAACCAGGAGGCTGCCATGTCGTCCTTTCTTTCCTCGCATTCGTTCATGGTGATCAGCGCGCTGGTGTTTGTCGCGGCGCTGCTGCTGCTCGAGGCGCTGCGCCTGCTGTGGAAGCAGTACAAGAGCCCCGAAGCCAAGCGGCTGGAGCGGCGGCTGCGCGCGCTGTCGGCGGCGCATGACCACAGCGCCCCGACCAAGCTGGTGAAGGAGCGCGCGCTCAGCGACATACCGCGGCTGCAGCGCGCGCTGCAGCGCGCGCCGCGCGCTTACCAGCTGGACCGGGTGATCGTGCAATCGGGCCTGGAGTGGACGGTTTCCGGTCTGCTGCTGGGCTGCGCGATACTGTTTGCGTTCGGCGTGCTCGCGGCCGTCATGTTGCGCCAGCCCATGGCGCTGGCCATTCCCCTGGGCGCCGCGCTGGGCCTGCTGCCCTGGCTTTTCCTGCAGCGCAAGCGCCATCAGCGCCTGGCGCTGATGGAGCGCCAGCTGCCCGAAGCGCTGGATCTGATGACGCGCGCCTTGCGCGCCGGCCATGCGTTTTCCTCGGGCCTGCAGATGGCGGGCGACGAACTGGCCGAGCCCATCGCCGGTGAACTGCGCCTGGTGCACGACGAGATCAACTACGGCACTTCGCTGCCCCAGGCCTTGACCAACCTGAGCGAGCGCGTGCCCATCACGGACCTGCGCTACTTCGTCGTGGCAGTGCTCATACAGCGCGAGTCCGGCGGCAACCTCACGGAAATGCTGATCAACCTGAGCCGCCTCATCCGCGAGCGGCTCAAGCTCCACGACAGGGTGCGCGTGCTTTCCGCAGAAGGGCGCATGTCGGCCTGGATTCTGGGGCTGATGCCGTTCGGGCTGGCCGCGATGCTCAATCTGCTGAACCCGGAATTCATGTCGGTGCTGTGGAGCGATCCCATAGGCATCGCGATACTGCAAATACTGGCCGCGTTGATGGTGATCGGGGTGCTGATGCTGCGCCGCATCGTTCGCATCCGGGTCTGAGTTTGGTCCTGAACGCAAGGAGTCCGCCATGCTGATCGTCGCTTTGCTCACTTTCGTCGCGCTCATGCTGGTCGCGGCAGCCATGTTCTCCTGGATGGTGCCCACGGCCACCGAGCAGCGCCTGCAGTCGCTGGCGCCCGCGCCCGCGGACCAGGGGTGGACGCAGACCGTGGTCAAGCTGGTAGGGCCGTTCGCCCACTTCTCATTGCCCACGGGCGGCATGGACGCATCGCCCTTGCGCCTGCGTTTTCTGAACGCCGGAATCCGCCACGAGAGCGCGCCGCTGCTGTATTTCGGCAGCAAGACGCTGCTGCCGCTGCTCGCTGCGCTGGGGGTGTATTCGCTGATGCTGACTTCCAGCGCGCCCGATGGCACCGAGCGCCTGTTCTATCCGCTGGTGGCCGCGCTGGTTGCCTGCTATCTGCCCAATCTTGTGCTGCGCCGCATGGCCGCGCGGCGCCAACGCGAGATCTTCGAGAATTTCCCCGATGCCGCCGATCTGATGCTGGTCTGCGTGGAGGCCGGCATGGGGCTGGACGCAGCGCTGAGCAAGGTGGCCGAGGAAATCCGCATCAAAAGCCAGGCCCTGGCCGACGAGCTGCATTGGACCAACCTCGAAATGCGCGCCGGCAGCAGCCGCGAGAAGACCTTGCACAACCTGGCCGCGCGCACCGGGGTCGAGGAGATCCACTCTTTCGCCGCCATGCTCACGCAGGCCGACCGCTTCGGCACCAGCATTGGCGACTCGCTGCGCGTGTTCTCGGACGATCTGCGCCACAAGCGGCAGATGCGCGCCGAGGAACTCGCGGCCAAGATTCCCACCAAGATGCTGCTGCCGCTGGTGCTGTGCATCTTTCCGGCCATCGTGATGGTGGTGCTCGGGCCCGCGGTGATAGGCATAGTGCGCACGGTGCTGCCGATGATGGCCGGCAACGGCTGAGCAGCGCTGCGCTGTCGCACAAATTGCCCGAAACGCGCCGACCTGTGGTGCAATGCAGTGGCGCTGGTCGTCAGCGTGTTTTCGGGGCACTTTCATGCAGAAACTCGTCGGAAAAATCCTTGCCATCGCCACCTTGGCCCTGGCGGCCAATGCCAGCTTCGCGCAGGACAAGCAGCCCACGCCGCAGCAAAAACTGATGGGCACCTGCAATACCGAGGCCACGGGCAAGAAGGGCGATGAGCGCAAGGAGTTCATGAAGTCCTGTCTTTCGGACGGCAAGAAGCTGCAGCAGGAGCGCATGAAGCTGTGCAACTCCCAGGCCACGGGCAAGGCCGGCGACGAACGCAAGGCCTTCATGGGCCAGTGCCTGAAGAAATAGGCATTGGCTGGCGTCCGGGTTGCACCGGCTGGAGCGCCTGGGCCGCGGCTTCAGCCGTGCAAAAACCGTATGCCGCTGCGCCGCACCAGCTCGTCGTAGCTGATGGGCGCGCTCAGTCGCGTGCCGGCCGCGTTCTCCTGCCAGTGCGCCCAGCTCTTGCCCGTGCTCGCGTCATAGACCAGCTTGAACAGATGGCTGGGCACCTGCACCTTGCCCGGGCCTATGGTGCGCACAGGCCCCGAGAACACCGGGCCGGTGAACACATAGACATCGCCTTGCGCGCGCTGGGCATAGCGGCGCGTGTCCTGTTCGATCTGGCTCCAGGGCCCGGCATTGTGGGTCTGGTTCTGCGGCACCATGTTCGCCAGGCTGAAGCTCTGCGCCATGGCTTCGGCGCTGGCCATGTTGCCGGCCGGCGCCATATGGCCGCGCGAATAGCCTGAGCCCTGGTAGTCGGAAAGTTCCGCGCGCTCGGCGCGCGGCAGGCGCGCGTCGGCAAAGAACTTGTCGGTGCGCTGCAGGCCCTTGGCCTGTGTGATGGTGGCGCGGTTGAGGCGTTCGGCGACGAACACCGGCGTCTTGTGGCTGCCGCTGTGCAGCACCGCGAAGCTGCTGTAGCACAGCTCGCGCAGATCGCCGGCCTGGGGCACGACGGGCGGCAGGCCGCCGGGGAAATGCTGGCGGCATTGCGAAAACTGCGTGGCCGTGGTGCTGCCCTGGCCCGCATGAGGGGCGGGCGCCGGGCTGCTGGTCGTGGTCTGCGGCAGGCCCAGCAGATCGTTGAGCGCGAAGCGCGCCAGGCCGTCGGCCAGGGGCGCGAGCGCGGCCAGCGCCGATGCGGCTGCCGGGCCGACCAGCGACGTGACCGAGGCGAGCAGCGGCGGTCCTATCACCGCCGAAGCCTTGGCCAGCAAGCCGTCGTACCAGCCCATGTGGGGCGTGCAGCCCGAAACCTGGTGGCCCACGGCCGCCGACGAAGTCAGTCCGAGCCAGAACCGGCGCATCCGCAGGAGGTCGTTGATCTTGGAAAGCAGTGCACTTTTACGGGTGCGTCTGCGGCTGGCCTTGCGGGAACGCTTCGTCATGTCTGCGCGGATGTTAACCGCCAAACTGCCCCGTTTTTTCCATTCATGCGCGCATATGCGCCCGGGTCGCGAGAATGTTGCTTTCAGTTGCCCCAGGTATCGGCGCTGATCGCCTGGTACCAGGCCGCGCCGTAGCGCGCTTCGGCCGCGCGAAAGCCCGCCGGGGCGTCCAGAGGGCTGATTCCGCCCGAGTCAGGCACCTCGATGAGTGTGTCGTTCTGCGCCCGGTAGACCCCTGCCACCGAGATCCCGTACTCCGGGCCTATCAGGCTGTAGCAGGTGTTGGTGTACCAGGCCTGGGGCGCCTGCTGGCCTTGCAGTTCGGCGCAGATCGCCGCGGCAACCAGCCGGCCCTGGGAGTTCGCGCTGGCGCCCGATTTGGGCATGGGCGCGGCCAGGCTGGCGTCGCCTATCACATGGATGCCGGCTTGCCGGCGTGCGGCGAAATTCTCCGGGTGCACCGGCACCCAGCCGCTGGCGTCGGTCAGGCCCGCGCGCTCGGCGATCCAGCCGGCTTTCTGCGGCGGGATCACATTGAGCACATCGGCGCGGTGCAGCGTCCCCAGCGAAGTCTCGACTTCGCGCCGCAGCGCATCGACGCGCACCACCTCGCCGTCGTCGTCCAGGCTGCGCCAGTCGATCATGTCGCCATACAAGGCTTTCCAGCCCTGCAGAAACAGCGGCTTCTTGGAGAATTCGTTCTTCGCATCGAGCAGCAAAATGCGCGACCTGGGCTTGTGCGCGCGCAGATAATGCGCCACCAGCGCCGCGCGCTCATAGGGCCCGGGCGGGCAGCGGTAGGGCGCGGCGGGAATCACCATCGCGAAGGTTCCGCCATCGGGCATGGCCTGGAGCTGCGCGCGCAGCAGGCGCGTCTGGGCACCGGCTTTCCAGGCATGGGGCGCATGCATGGACGCGGCGGCATCGTAGCCCGCGAGCCGGTCCCAGCGCATGTCGACGCCCGGCGACAGCACCAGCCTGTCCCAGGCGAGGCGCTGGCCATCGGACAGCGTGACGGTTCTTGCCGCGGCATCCACGTCGACGGCCGCGGCGTGCACGACGCTGATACCCATGCCGCGCAGCGTTTCGAAGCCGTGTCCCAGGCTTTCCCAGTGGCGCAGTCCCGCGAGATAGTGGCTGGAAAAAGCGCAGGTGTAGTGGCGCGCTGCGGGCTCGATCAAGGTGATGCGCAGCGCGCTGTTGTACAGGCGCAGATGGCGCGCTGCCGTGGCACCCCCAAAGCCGCCGCCGACCACGACCACATGCGCCGCGCCTGCCTGGGCACGCACCAGGGCCGGCATGGCCAGCGCCCCCAGTCCGGTGAGCAGCGCGCGGCGCGAAAGAGGAGAGGGTGGTGGCGTCATTGCCGCTCCTGTGCAAACCAGCGCGCCAGCGCCGCGATCTGCGCTTCGTCATAGCCTTTCATCAACCGCGTCATGATGGTGGCATCGGGCGCTGTGCCGTTCCTGAACGCCAGCAACCGCGCGCGCAAACGGCTTTCGGACTGACCGGCAATGCTGGGAATGTCCGTGGACGAGTGGCCGCCCGGCCCATGGCAGCTCACGCAGGTGGCCGCGAGCACGGCCACCGTGGCGGGCGCGATAGCGGGTTCGGCAGCCGGGACGGCGACAGCCGTGCCCGGCAGCACAGAAAGCAGCAGCGCGCATGGGCGCCAGAGGGAACAAGGCATGGGAAGACCTTTGCAGCACAGGATTGCCAGCATGCCTGTGAGGTCTGTGCGTCTGGATAAGCGCAGCGCGCATCGTCTTGCGCGCAGCAGCCGACAGCGCCGTTCCGCCCGCTATCGTCCTTGCAGGAAGTCCAGCAATGCCTGGTTGAACTCCGCCGCATGCGAGAGATTGCAGCCATGCGGGCCGCCCTTGATCAGATGCAGCTTGCTGCCCGCGATCGCACTGTGCGTGCGCGCGCCGCTGACTTCGAATGGCACGGTCTGGTCGCTGTCGCCATGGATCACCAGCGTGGGAATGTCGAATTTCTTCAGGTCAGCGCGGAAGTCGGTGCGCGAGAACGCGGCGATGCACTCGTGCGTGCCCTGCGGTGACGCGAAGGCGGCAATCGTCTTCGCGTATTCGCGCTGGGCTTCGCTCACGGCCAGTTGCCCGCCCTTGGGCGTGAAGAACTTCTGCGTGAACTCGTCGAGAAATGCGAGCCTGTCGTCGCGCACGCCTTTTTGCTTGGCGGCGATGTCTTCGTCGGAAACCGCGCCTTCCGGGTTGTCGCCCGACTTGAACAGGTAGGGCGGCACCGCGGCCGCGAACACCGCCTTGGCGACGCGCTCGGTGCCGTACTTGGCGACATAGCGCGCGACTTCGCCGCCGCCCATCGAGAAGCCCACCAGCGTCACGCCATGCAGATTCAGGCTGTTGAGCAGGATGTGCAGATCCTGGGCCAGCGTGTCGTAGTCATAGCCGTCCCAGGGCTGGGTCGAATGGCCGAAGCCGCGGCGGTCATAAGTGATCACGCGGTAACCGGCCGCGACCAGCGGCCCGACCTGGGGCTCCCATGTACGGCCGCTCAGCGGCCAGCCATGGATCAGAACGACAGGCTTTCCCTGGCCGAGATCCTGGTAATGCAGCTGCAGATCCTGGCCGGAAAATTGAGGAAGGTTGACAAAAGGCATGCGAGCTCCCGCTGGGTTTGGATACAAGCCTTGAGCTTCGCAAGCCCGCGGCATGTTGTCTGTCATCCATTGATGACATTGCATCTGCGCGCCACCGCTCCATCGAAACCAGATGTCGGCTCCGTAGGACAGCCACTACAACCGTACGCCATTTTTGCTGGCAAGGATTGGGCCGATTGACGACATGGTGACCCGTGGGCAATTGGCGACTATCGATGCCTAGCGCAGGAGCACCAGCGCCCATTTCCAATCCATCCATCCGGAGACCCCATGCCCAACATCAAAAAGAATTTCTTCTATGCCGCCACGCTTGGCGCAGCGCTTGCCCTGGCCGCCTGCGGCGGCGGCAATGACGACGACACCGAGCCCAGCGGCGACATCGGCATTCTGCGCATCTCCCAGGCGACCGATGCCAACCTCAACGGCTGGTACGGCACCGGCAATGTGGGCCTGACCGGCGTCGCCGACACCGGCAAGATCGGTCCCAACGAATGCGCGTTCGATTTCGACAACTTCACCAAGATCACCGGCGACCGCACGCTGGCGATGATGGGCGACATCCGCTATGCCTATCCCAACGGCAACGCCGCGCCCGCGCTCAACGGCGACAGCATCAAGATCAAGGACACGACCTACGCCTTCGTCAAGGACGGCAACAACCTGAGCAAGGCCAAGGTCAACCTGACGCTGGGTACGGTGACGTTCGACAATCTGCTGGCCAAGGATTCGGGCACGCAGTCGGTGGAGCTGTCCGGCACCATCAAGCTGCCCGACGAAGCCAACCGCGACAAGGCCTGCAAGAAGCCTAGCTAAGCGACCCGCAGCGCCCAAGGCGCAGCGAGGGGCTGAAATGCGCATTGTGTCCCGAGGGCGCGATGCGCATTTCTGCATGTGGAGCGGGCGACGGGAATCGAACCCGTGCTATTTGCTTGGGAAGCAAAAGTTCTGCCATTGAACTACGCCCGCAATCTGTGGCTGGTTGCAAACGAACTATCCTGTGCCGCCAGGGCTGGATTATCCATCGGGTTTTTCCAGAGGTTCGGAGTTCAGCGAGGGGGACTTGCGCCAGGTTCCTGCCCTGCACAAAAGATGCTCGATGGGTTCCGGTCGGTGCAACAGAAATCCCTGAGCGTAGTCCACGCCGATGTCCCGCACATGTTGCAGCACTGCAGCTTGCTCGACAAACTCGGCGACGGTCCCGACACCGAGCACCCTTGCCACGTCGACGAAGCTGCGCACTGCGGCGGCGTCCAGCGGATCGTCGATCACATCCCGGATGAAGCTGCCATCGATCTTGAGCAGGTCGACCTTGAGTTTCTTCAAGTAACCGAAGGACGACGCCCCCGCGCCAAAGTCATCCAGCGCAATCCGTACCCCCAGTTCCCGCGCTTGTTCGATGAATACAACTGCGTCCGTCATGTTGGTCACGGCCGCTGTCTCTGTGATCTCAAGGCAGATGCGCTGACACACCGCGCTGCCGGCTTGCGCGAGTGCATCGATGGCATAGCGGTGAAAGGCCCGGTCGCCGACCGAATGCGCTGTAAGGTTGATGCACAGTGTGTCCAGCACGTTCAAATCAGCGAGGTGCTGAATCTGCTGCACCGTGCGTTGCAGCACCCAGCGGTCTATGCGCGCGGCCATATGAAAGCGCTCTGCGGCCGGCAAGAATGCACCGGGCTGTATCAGGCTGCCATCGCTGTCGCGCAGGCGAATCAGCACTTCGGCATGAAGCCCGCTGCTGTTCCCGGCGAGCGGCTCGATCCGCTGGGCGTAGAGCACAAAACTGTCTTCATCCAGCGCCCGCTCCAGCCGGGCGGCCCATTGCATCTCGCCATGGCGTGCGAGTATTGCCTTGTCGCTGTCTGACCACACATGCACGCGATTGCGCCCCGCCTCCTTGGCGGCGTAGCACGAGGTGTCGGCCGCCTGCATGGCGGCTGCGGTGCCGCCCCAACGGCTGTCCAGAGGAACCAGTCCGATGCTGGCGCCGATGCGGAAACGCCGCTCGTCATGGAGAAACCTGAACTCATCCATGCGGTCGCAGATCTGCTGCGCCAGCCGGCCGGCCTGGTCCACCGTGCATTGCTCAAGAATCACGGCGAACTCGTCCCCCCCTAGCCGTGCAAGGGTGTCGTGCGCTCGAACGACGTCTTTCAGCAGCTTGGCCACCTGCTGCAGAAGCCGATCGCCCACCGAGTGACCGCAGGCATCGTTGACGAGCTTGAACTGATCGAGGTCTATGTACAGCAAGGCGTGCTCGCTGCCTTCTTCGCGTGCCTTTTCCAGCGTACGGCTCAGCTGCGACTCAAACTCGGCCCGATTGACCAGGCCGGTCAGCGCATCGTGCGTGGCCCGATAGCTCATTTCGCCCGAGAGACGTCGCTGCTCGGTCACGTCATGAAAGACCAGCACGACGCCGAGGATGTCGCCGCTGGGGTTGCGAATGGGCGCGGCAGAGTCTTCTATGCCGAACTCGTTGCCTTGGCGGGAAATGAGCACCGTGTGATTGCCTGTGCCGGCGATCCTGCCTTGCTCAAGACAGGTGAGCACCGGATTCTCGGCCGGTTGGCGCGACTCCGCATGGACGACATGGAAGACCTGCGCTACCGGCTTTCCCTGCGCTGCGGCTGACGGCCAGCCTGTCATGCGTTCGGCGGACGGATTCAGCCAGGTGACTTCGCTTTGTGCGTTGGTGGTGATCACCGCGTCGCCAATGGATTGCAGGGTCACATGCAACAGCTCGTGCTGTTCAGCCAGCTGGTTGGCGAGGTGCCGCAGCGGCGTCACGTCCCAGTTCACTCCCACCATGCGCAGTGCCTGGCCTTCGGTGTCGCGCGTGACCCGGCCGGAGCCGCGAAGGTAGTGCACCGAGCCATCGGGCCAGACAACCCGGAACTCCGAGCGAAAATCGCCGCCGTCTTTCAGGCAGTCCTGGACTTCGCCTTCCACGCGATCCTTGTCGTCGGGGTGAAGACGGTGGGACCACAGGGTATAACCCTCGGTGCCCCGGCCCATGGGCATGCCGTGCAGCGCGTACATCTGGGCATCCCAGGTGAGCGTGCCCTCACGCAACTTCCATTCCCACAGGCCGATGCCGCCACTTTCAGTGGCCAGCGATATGCGCTCGTGGGCGCTTTCGAGCATCTGCCGGTGCCTGACCCGCAGCGTAATGTCCTGAAAGGCGCCGAAAAGCCGCACTGGCTTGCCCGCCTGGAACTCCACATGACCGACGGCGCGCACCCAGATGCGCTGACCGCCGTGTTGAATGACGGGCAATTCCACGTCCCAGTCCCGCCCATCGCACGCGGCTTTGTGGATGGCCGCTTCGATCACCGGTCGCGCTTCCGGCGCATAAAATCCTATCGCTTCGGCGAGCGCGGGCTGGTGTCCCGGCGGCAAACCATGGATGCGGCAGGTCTCCTCTGACCATTTGACACGGGAGCTGGCAATGTCGAGTTCCCAACCGCCTACCTGCGCCAGAGCGCCGGTGCGGTTGAGCAGTTCTTCGCTCTTGCGCAGCTCTTCTTCCTGGATCTTGCGCACGGTGATGTCGAGGTGCGTGCCGAACATCCTTTCCGGTTGTCCGTCTGGCGTGCGGGTCAGCAGCCTTCCGCAACTGAGCACCCACACCCAATGACCGTCGCGGTGGCGCATCCGTGCCTCGCATTCGTAGGCCTTGGCTTCGCCGCAGAAGTGCGCCTGCAGCAGCGCGTTCGAACGCGCGACGTCGTCGGGATGGGTCAAGCCCGTCCAGGTATGGATGGTGGTCGGCTTCAGTTCGTCTATCGTCAGGCCCACGATCTCGGCCCAACGCTCGTTCAACCAGGTCTCGCCGGTTTGCACATTCCATTCCCAGGTTCCGGCGCCGGTACCCTGAATGATGGCCGTCAGCCGTTGCCGCTCGCCTTCGAGCACATGACGTTCCAGCTGCCGGTCGGTGATGTCTTCCACCGATCCCACAAAGTCTGTGACCTCACCATCCGTGTCGAGCACCGGCCGGGCGATGGAGCGGACATGGCGCACCGTGCCATCGTCGCGACGCACCCTGAACTCCATGTCGAACTCGCGCTTGAGTGCCATGGCGCGATCCCACTCTGCGAAGGCGCCAGCCCGGTCGTCCGGGTGCAAGGTGCGACTCCAGTCATCGCCCATTGCTTGGCTTTCGGTCAAGCCAAATATGGCCTGCCACTGCGCATTGGTGTAGGTGCAGGAACCGGACGCATCGGTAGCGAACACGCCCAGCGGAGAGGCCTCGCTGAGGGTGCGGAACCGCGTTTCGCTGGCCACGAAAGAGCGCGCCATCCTCCTGGATTCAAGCGCCTGGACTGCAGCGATGGACAGCAGTCGCAAGGCTTCGCGTTGCTTCTCGCAGAGCTTGCGGGGCACGCGATCGATCACGCACAGGGTTCCAACTTGTGCGCCATTGCTCAAGCGCAGCGGGGCGCCGGCGTAGAAACGGATATCGGGCGCGCCGGCGACCAGCGGGTTGTCGGCAAACCGCGGATCGGCCAAGGCATCGGGTACCTCGAACACTTCTTCTTGCAGGATGGCATGGGCGCAGAACGCCACGTCGCGCGGCGTCTCGGTGACGCCAGGCAAGCCAATGTTGGCCTTGAACCACTGGCGGCCGCTGTCGATCAAGCTCACAAGCGCTATGGGCACACCGCAGACCAACCCGGCCGTCGCCACCAAAGCGTCGAATTCACGCTCGGGCGCAGAGTCGAGAACCTTGAGGTGCTCAAGGGCTCGCATGCGCTCGGCTTCGTCCAATGGCGTCGGTGCTGTCAACATGATGTGGCCTTACTCACAGTTGATTACCGATTGTCACGGCTATTTCGTCATCTTGGCGACCTGATTTTCCCTTTAAGGCATACGGGTGGAGGGAATCACCACGGCAACACGCCCCGTGGCTTGCCTTTCAGTGCTTTGCGGTGTTTGCCGCTGCATGCCGTGAATGATCCGGTGGATCGATATGTTCGATGTTGCCCAGCAGCAGGGCACGGCCCGCAAATACGCCGCTCACATCCTCTAGTTCAAAGCGTTCGGTGTCGCGCTTGCGCACGCGTTCGGTGATGGCCGCGGCCTCATCGTCCGTGGCACCGAGCGCGGCCACGGCGTGCTGTCCCATCTGCAGCGCCGACTCGAAGGTCTCGCGCACGACATGGTGGGCGTCGAGCTTGATCAGCTCCAGCGCATGCTGGCGGTCGAAGGCGCGCGTGACCACCACGGATTGGGGGAATTCGCGCTGGATGTTCTCGACGATGCGCGTGGTCGCATCCTTGTCGTCTATGCACACCAGGATGGCCTGCGCGTGGTGGGCACCCGCGGCATGCAGCACATCGGTTCTCGCGCCGTCGCCATAGTAGACCTTGAAGCCATAGGGCTCGGCCGCGCGTATCGCATCCGGGTCGCTGTCGATGATGGAAAGCTGCGCGCCGCGCGCCAGCGGGCCCTGGCTCGCAATCTGGCCTACACGGCCGAATCCTATGATGAGCACATTGCCCTGCAGGTCCTTGGGCGCCTCGACGCCGTCGAGCCTGATGGCCTGCGCCGCGCCCAGGCGCTTGTACAGCACCACCACCAAAGGCGTGAGCGCCATGGATAGAACGATGATGGCGGTCATGTTGGCGTTCACTTCGGGCGTGATCACGCGCAGCTTGAGCGCTTCGGCAAACAGCACGAAGGCGAACTCGCCGCCCTGGGCCATCAGAATGGCACGGTCGACGGCATCGGCGTGCGAGCTCTTCGCCAGGCGGGCGACCGCATAGATGCACGCGGCCTTGGCGACCATCAGCGCCACGACGCCGGCAGCGATGAGCTGCCAGTTCCGGCCCACGACGTCGAGGTTCAAGGCCATGCCCACGCCCAGGAAGAACAATCCCAGCAGCAAGCCGCGAAACGGCTCGATATCGGCTTCGAGCTGGTGGCGGAAGGTGGACTCCGAAAGCAAAACGCCGGCCATGAACGCTCCCATGGCCATGGAGAGGCCGCCCAGCTCCATCAGCAGCGCCGCGCCGAGCACCACGAGCAGCGCCGCAGCCGTCATCACTTCGCGCGCCTTGGCCTTGGCCAGCACGCGGAACAGCGGATTGAGCAGCCACAGGCCGGCGCCTACCAGGGCCGCCAGGGACAGAACTGCCAGACCCACGCGCTGCCACGGCGAGGCGCTGGCCACGGGCAAGGCATCGGCCGGTGCGAGAAACGCCACGATGGCCAGCAAAGGCACGATCAGCAGATCTTCGAACAGCAGGATGGAGACAATGCGCTGGCCGCGCGGCGCGAGAATGTCGCCGCGTTCGGCCAGCACCTGCATGACCACGGCCGTGGAGGTCAGCACGAAGCCCGCGCCGCAGACGAAGGACACCTGCCAGGAGAAGCCGAAAGCCATGCTCACCGCGGTGAGCAAGGTCGCGCAAAGCAGTACCTGCATGCTGCCCAGGCCGAATATCTGCGCGCGCAGATTCCAGAGGTGCGAAGGCTTCATCTCCAGCCCGATGACAAACAGGAACATCACCACGCCGAGTTCGGCGATGTGGATGATGGTCTGGGCGTCGTTGACCAGGCCCAGGCCATACGGACCTATGGCCAGGCCGCCGGCGAGGTAGCCCAGCACCGAGCCCAGGCCGAAACGTTTGAACAACGGCACGGCAATGACCGCGGCGCCCAGCAAGGTGATGATGCTTGTCAGCTGGCTGGCGTTACCTTCAGCGGCCATATGGATTTTCCTTCATGTAGTCTGTATTTCGTTCAGCGGTCGGGCCACATACACGCGGTCACGTCCCGCCTGCTTGGCCTGGTAGAGCAGGCCGTCCGCACGCGACAGCGTGGCGGACAGCTCGGTCGGGCTGGTGATCGGCGCGATGCCGAAACTGATGGTCATGCGGTCGCCATCGGGCAACAGCTGCCTGTTTTCGCTCAACTGCATGCGTATGCGCTGGGCAATGCTCTCGGCGCTGGCGAGGTCGGTGCGCAGCAGCAGCACGAACTCCTCGCCGCCGAAACGCGCGACCAGGTCGTCGCCGCGCACCTGCTGGGTCAGCGCGCCGGCCACGGTCTGCAGCACATGGTCGCCGTGTGCATGGCCCCAGGTGTCGTTGATGCGCTTGAAATGGTCGATGTCGCCGATCAGCAGCGTCCAGGGGCCGCGCTGCGGATCGCGCAGCAGCGGCCCGGCCGCCTCCTGGAAGGCCCGGCGGTTGAGGAGGTTGGTCAGCGGGTCCATGTTGCGTTCCGCGCGCAGCGCGGTCATGGTGTCGCGCACCGTATTGGCCAGCAGCAGCATGGCGAACAGCAGCGCGAACAGCATGGTGGTGGCCAGCATCATCAGCCAGTAGGAAGAAAAGAATGCGGCGTCCTGGCCCATGCTGCCTGCGGCCAGCCACAGAATGGGGCGGATGCTGGTGTTGAGCGCGAACACCACATACGACCAGTACATCGCGCGCTCCAATCCTCCCGCGGGCAGCTGACGGCGCAGAATGCGCGCCGCGGGCAGCAGCTGCATCAGTCCCAGGCCGGCGTTGAGCCAGAGCATGCGCATCCACAGACTGACCTCGACGCGGCTGTAGTAATAGAGCGCCAGCAGCACCACGGCGCCTATGAGCAGGCCCAGCCGCGGCCGTGCCGAGACGTCGTAATAGCCGGCCAGGCCGCGCGCAAAGCTCCAGGCGCCAAACAGATACAACATGCCCGTGACCACGGCCCAGCGCCGCAGCTCCTCGGCGTCCAGCAGGCTTTGCCAGGCGAGCGCGCTGCCCACCAGCGCGTAACTGGCCGCGACCCACAGCAGATGGAAACGGCGCCGCTGCACCCGCCAGCAGCCCGCGAGCATCGCTCCCAGCAGCAGCATGCACGCCGGAATGATCAACAGAAACAGGCGGTCGATGAGAATGGGCACGTGATCAATGCAGCCGCACGCCGCGTGTAAGAGTGGTCAGCAGGCATGACAGGCGCGCGGCTGGCCCGCGGCGCGCTGCCTTCCCGTGGACCGATAGTTGATTATTCTGGCAGCGATTTGCGTTCGCGGGGAGGATCTGGGCTCCAATTCGCGCGCCATCGTACATGGCGCTATTCCCGCCAGGGCGTGCTGTCGCGGCCTATGCGATAGGCGAGCTTTTGCAGCAGCGGCAAATACTTGCGCTCCACCGTCTGTTCATCGACCGAGGCATTGGGGTAGATCATGTTGATGGCGCCTATGACCTGGTCCGTTCCCATCACGGCCACGCCTATGGCCGAGAAATCGGATTCCTTGGCCCATTCGCCGCTGTTGCGCGCATAGCCGCGTGCGCGCGTGGCCTGGAGCAGCGCATCTATGGACTGGCGGTCCCTGGCCATGTCGCCTATCCAGTCGGGACGCTGGCCCAGCAGCTGCAGGATGCTGCCTAGCTGCTCGGCGTCGCAGGCCGCGAGGTAGGCCCGGCCTATCGCCGTGACGAACAGCGGCAGCCGTTCGCCGATCATCGCCTGGTGTTGAGACAGCAGGCTGAAGCGGTGCGTGCTTTCGCGCACCACGAGAAATCCGGCTTCCATCGTCGCCAGGTCGCAAGGCCACATCAGCTGCTTGACGGCGCCGCGCATCAATGGCGTCGCCACCTGGCTGATCCATTCATCCTCGATGAAGCCTTCGCTCAGGCGCTTGACTTCAAAGGTCAGGCAGTACTGGCCTTCCTGCTCGGTGGGCCGCACCAGGCCGCAGGTGCGCAGCGTCTCCAGCATTCTCTTGACGGTGGTGCGATGCACCTGCGTCATCTGGCCCAGCTCGGTCGTGGTGGCCGTGCCGCCGGGCATCTGGTTCATGCATTTGAGCAAGGCGATGCCGCGGGCCAGACTGCGAATGTCTTTGTAGGCCTCGCTGGCGCGGGAGGTGTCGTCCGGCATGGGGCGCTGGTCCTGGTAATTACCCGTGGCTCAAGGTGCACCACGTGCACTCAGTTTACCGGTTCGGGGGGCGTCCACACAATTCCAGTCATCAAGTGGCCGGAAGTGATTTCCGGAAAACGACGCGTACTGAGCAAGGACCGGGGACATGACAAAACAAGCGCACGAGACATATTCCGCACTGGACGCTGACGTCCTGATCATTGGCGCCGGCCCGGTGGGCCTGACGACCGCCAACATCCTGGGGCAGGCGGGCGTGAAGACGCTGGTGGTGGAGAAGCTGGACGCGATCATCGACTACCCGCGTGCCATCGGCATCGACGACGAGTCGCTGCGCACCCTGCAGACCGCGGGCCTGAGCGGCGAAGTGCAAAAGCACATCACGCCCTATCACTGGATGCGCTTTTACACGGCCGGCGGCAAATGCTTCGCGTCCATAGAGCCGCGCACCGATGAATTCGGCTGGTCGCGGCGCAACGCGTTCATCCAGCCCGAGGTCGACCAGATCCTGTATGAAGGCCTGCAACGCTATGCGCATGTGCAGGTGCTGTTCGGCCAGAGCGTCTGCGCGGTGTCCCAGGGCGCAGAAGGCGTGGCGCTCGAAGTCGAGAATGCGCAAGGCGAGAAGAGGACCTTGCGCGCGCGCTATCTCGTGGCCTGCGACGGCGGCAACAGCCTGATCCGGCGCACGCTGAACGTGGCCTTCGAAGGCCGGACCAAGCCCAACCAGTGGATCGTGGTCGACGTGCGCAACGACCCGCTGGGCACGCCCCATGTCGGCATGCACTGCGATCCCGAGCGGCCCTATGTGTCGGCCGCCCTGCCGCATGGCATACGGCGCTTCGAGTTCATGGTGATGCCGGGCGAGACCGAAGAGGAGCTGTTCAAGCCCGAAGCCATGGCGCGGCTGATGTCCAAGGTGGTCGCCCATCCGGACAAGGTCGACTACATCCGCAAGCGCGTCTACACGCACAACGCGCGCCTGGCCGCGACCTTTCGCGTGCAGCGCATCTTTCTGGCCGGCGACGCGGCCCACATCATGCCGGTCTGGCAGGGCCAGGGCTACAACAGCGGCATGCGCGACGCGAGCAACCTCGCGTGGAAGCTCGCGCTGGTGGTGCAGGGCAAGGCCGGCGACGCGCTGCTCGACAGCTATACCGAGGAGCGGCGCGACCACGCGCGCTCGATGATCCACCTGTCCGAAGTCGCGGGCGACATCTTCGCGCCCGAAAGCGCAACCGCGGCCAAGGTGCGCGACACCGTGATGCTGGCGATGAACGCCGTGCCGCCCGTGAAGCAGTATTTCGCCGAGATGCGCTTCAAGCCCATGCCGCGCTATGAGAAGGGGCTGGTGCTGCATGCCGCGCCGTCGGGCCCGCCTTCGGCGCTGGGCGGTCTGCTCACGCGTTCGGGCGACACGCCGCTGGGCCGGCTGCTGGGACTGGTGGCCGAAAAGAAGGAGTCCTTCGTCGGCCGGCTGCTCAACGGTTTCGAAACCGTAGAGCCCAGCCCCGTGGGGCGGATGTTCATCCAGCCGCTGGTCACGACCGAGGACGGCGCCGTGCACAAGCTCGACGACGTGATAGGCCTGCGCTTTGCGATCCTGGCCTGGGGCACGGACCCGACTTCGGGCATGGCGCCCGAAGTGCGCGCGTTCTGGGAGCGCACCGGCGTGAAGTTCCTGTGCGTCAAGCCGCTGGGCCAGATGAGCCGCGGCGCAATGGCCCAGCCGCATGTGACGCTGCTGCAGGACACGCAAGGCCGCATCAAGGACTGGTTCGGCGCGCAGAAGAAGGCCGTGGTGTTCATTCGCCCCGACCGTTTCGTCGCGGCCCTGGCCAGCCCGCAGGAAGTCGATGCCGTGAGCCAGCAGCTCGCCCAGCGCATGGCCCAAGCCGTGGAGGCCTGAATGCAGATCCGCAGATCGGAACGTGGCTTTCTGGGCATGTCGCATTCGCCGCTCTATGGCCTGAATGCGGTCGATGCCGCAGTGCAGCGGCAGCTCGACGCCGCGGTGGCCCAGGCGTGCGCGCTGGTACATGACTTTGCCCCGGAACTGGTGGTGCTGGTCGGGCCCGACCACTACAACGGCTTCTTCAACGAACTGATGCCGCCGTTTTGCATAGGCTCCGCAGCGACTTCGGTCGGTGACTACCTCACGCCCGCGGGAGCGCTGAATGTCGATGCCGCGCTGGCGCTGGGCCTGGCCGAGCATCTGATGGACGCCGACTTCGACGTCGCGGTGTCGCGCCGCATGAAGGTGGACCATGGCTTCGTGCAGGCGCTGCAGTTTCTCTGGGGCGGGCTGGACACGCCGCCCGTGCTGCCGCTCTTCCTCAACGCCGTCGCCCAGCCCGGCATCGCGCGCCTGCGCCGCTGCGCGCAGCTGGGCCGGGAGATGGGCCGCTTTCTCGACGGCCTGCCGCAGCGCACGCTGCTGATCGGCTCGGGCGGGCTGTCGCATGAGCCGCCGGTGCCGACCATGGAACACCCAGACGCCGCGGTGCGCGAGCGCATCACCTGCGCGCGCATGCCGACGGCACAGGAAGTCGCGGCCAAGACCGAGCGCGTGATGGCCGCGGGCCTGGCGCTGGCGGCCGGCAGCCCGGACATGAAGCCGCTGAACCCGCAGTGGGACCTGCAGTGGATGCAGGCCACGGAGCAGGCCGACTGGAGCGCGTTCTCCGCGCAGGGCGAGGCCGCGATCGCGCAGCACGCGGGGCTGTCGGCGCACGAGTCCAAGACCTGGGTCGTGGCGCGCACCGCGCTGGACTCGCCCGGCACAGGCCAGGCGCTGCACTGCGGACTGCGCCACTACCAGGCGATTCCCGAATTCATCGCCGGCTACGGCATCTTGATGCTGGACAACCTCGCTTCTCCTCACGTTCCTGAAAGGCCATTCCCATGAATACACCAGAGCACATCGAACGCTGGGCCGCGGCGCTGCGCGCGGCCGAAGCCGGGCGCGCGCCGATCGCACCGCTGCGCGCGGAAATTTCCGACGCCGAAACCGCGTACGCGGTGCAGCTGGCCAACGTCGCCCATGCGCAGGCCCAGGGCCGGCGCATCGTCGGGCGCAAGATAGGCCTGACCTCGCTGGCGGTGCAAAAGCAGCTGGGCGTGGACCAGCCCGACTTCGGCACGCTGTTCGCCGACATGGTCCACGGCGACGACGAGCCGATAGCGCTGGCGCGCACGCTGCAGCCCAAGGTCGAGGCCGAAGTGGCGCTGGTGCTGCGGCACGATCTGGACCTGCGTGACGCGACGCTGGTGGACGTGATCAATGCCACCGACTACGTGCTGCCGGCCATAGAGATCGTCGGCAGCCGCATCGCCAACTGGGACATCCGCTTCATCGACACCGTGGCCGACAACGCTTCGAGCGGCCTGGTCGTGCTCGGCGCCGTGCCCACGCGGCTCGACGGGCTGGACCTCAAGTCCTGCGCGATGGAAATGCGCTGCAACGGCGAAGTGGTGTCCACCGGCAGCGGCGCGGCCTGCCTGGGCCATCCGTTGAACGCGGCCGTGTGGCTGGCGCGCAAGCTCGCGGCGCTGGGCCAGCCGCTGCGCGCCGGCGACGTGGTGCTGACCGGGGCGCTGGGACCCATGGTGGCCGTCAAGGCCGGCGACCGCTTCGAGGCGCGGATCTCGGGCGTGGGCGTGGTCAACGCCCAGTTCGGCACCTGACACGACTTCCCCATAACAACCATTCCATTCAGGAGACAAAAATGAGCCTCAAACGACAATTCCTGCTGGCCTGCGCGCTGGCGCTTCCCGGCCTGGCGCTGGCCCAGCCGGCAGCGGCCTTTCCCCAGCGCCAGGTCACCATGGTCGTGCCGTTTCCCGCGGGCGGCATCACCGACACCGTGGCGCGCGCGCTCGCGCTGAAGATGGGCGAGAACCTGGGCAAGGCGGTGATCGTCGAGAACAAGCCCGGCGGCGGCGGCCAGATCGCCGCCGCCCAGGTGCGCCAGGCGCCGGCCGACGGCCACACGATCTACGTGGGCGCGACCGAAATGTTCGCCATCAACCCCGTGCTATTTCGCAAGTTCTCCTATGACCCGCTCAAGGATTTCACGCCCATCACGTCGCTGATCCGCTCGCCGCTGGTGCTGGTCGTGCCCGAGAACAGCCCCATCAAGGATGTCGACGGCCTGATCAAGGCGGCCAGGACCGAAGCCAAGGGGCTGAGCTTTGCCTCGCAGGGGCCGGGCTCGATAGGCCATCTGCTGGGCGAAGTGTTCCGCAGCAAGACCCAGGGCCAGTTCACGCATGTGCCCTACAAGGGCTCGGCGCCTGGCCTGCAGGACCTGATGGCCGGTCAGGTCGACATGATGTTCGACCCGGTGATCAGCACCGCACCCTTGATCGCAGGCAGGAAGCTGCGGCCGCTGGCGATCGCCGCCGCCGAGCGCGCGCCGCAGATGCCCCAGGTGCCCACGCTGCTCGAGCTCGGCCTGACCGGCCTCGACGCCCAGGTCTGGTTTGGCGCGGTCGCCAGGGCCGGCACGCCCGCGCCCGTGGTGCAGCGGCTCAACGAAGCCATGCATGCGGCGATGAAGGACCCTGAAGTGCAAAAGCGTTTTGCCGAGCAGGGCATGCAGGCCTTCCCGTCAACGCCCGCGCAGTTCGGCAGCTTCATGGCCGCAGAAGCCGCGCGCTGGGCGCCCCTGGTCAAGGCCAGCGGCGCTTCCATTGACTGACGCAACCGGCCACTGACCTATGTTCCAACGTCGCACAATTTTGCAGACCGGTCTGGCTTGCGGGGCTTCGGCCTGGGGCCAGGCCGCGTTCAGTCAGGGTTTTCCTTCGCGGCCCATCACGCTGGTGCTGCCGTTTTCCGCGGGCGGTATCAGCGACATCATGGCCCGGTTGCTGGGCCAGCACATGGCCCTGCAATTGGGCAAGCCCGTGGTGATCGAGAACAAGCCCGGCGGCGGCGGGCAGATCGCTGCGGCCTACGTGCGCCAGCAAGCCGCCGATGGACATGCGGTGTATGTCGCGGGCACGGCCATGTTTGCGATCAACCAGGCCTTGTTTCGCACCTTCTCATACGACCCCGTCAAGGAGTTCGAACCCGTCACAGCCCTGGTCACGTCGCCGCTGGTGCTGGTCGTCGGCTACAACAGCCCGGTGAAAACGGTGTCCGATCTGGTCGCCCTGGCCAAAAGCCGCATGGACGGGCTGACGTTTGCTTCGCAAGGCCTGGGCTCCATCGGTCACCTGCTGGGCGAGCTGCTCCGCACCCGCACCGCAGGTCGCATGGAACATGTGGCCTACAAAGGCTCGGTGCCGGCATTGCAGGACGTCATGACGCAGCGGGTCGATTGCATGTTCGACCCCGTCAGCTCCACGCAAGCCTTGATTGCCGGCAAGAAGCTGCGCGCCCTGGCCATTGCTGCAGACATGCGCTCGGCGCAACTGCCCGATGTTCCCACGCTCAAGGAGCTGGGCATCGAGGGGGTGGATGCGGGAGTCTGGTTCGGCGCAGCCGTGCGCTCGGGCACGCCTGGCGCTGTCGTCCAGCTGCTGAACAAGGCCTTGGTCGCCGCGCTCAACGATGCGGCCATACAGCAGCGGTTTGCCGCCCAGGGGGTGCAGTCCATCCCCCAGACGCCGGCGCAATTCAAGCAATTCATCCACAGCGAGATCGCGCGCTGGGCACCGCTGGTCAAGGCCAGCGGCGCTTCCATCGATTGATTTTTTACCTAAGGCAAATGCGATGACCCGCAAACTCAAGGCTGCCATCATCGGCAGCGGCAACATCGGCACGGACTTGATGATCAAGATCCTGCGCCACGGCCAGCACATAGAAATGGCCGCCATGGTCGGCATCGATCCGGCGTCCGACGGCCTGGCGCGCGCCGCGCGCATGGGCGTGGCGACCACGCACGAAGGCGTTGAAGGCCTCACGCGCATGGCGCAGTTCGCCGACATAGCCTTTGTCTTCGACGCGACTTCGGCCGGCGCGCATGTGAAGAACGACGCGCTGCTGCGGGCTCTGAAGCCCGGCATTCGCATGATCGATCTGACGCCCGCAGCCATTGGCCCCTACTGCATTCCCGTGGTGAACGGCGAGC